>Ga0075163_10007770_pt1 | contig 14151 bp, 13 predicted proteins | sample JI1023141ADNA_FD_71478 | JGI IMG/M metagenome (GOLD analysis project Ga0075163, IMG submission 71478) | Wastewater effluent complex algal communities from Wisconsin, to seasonally profile nutrient transformation and Carbon sequestration -... | ecosystem: Engineered > WWTP > Effluent > Algae...
TTGCCCGCGGCCGCAGATTGTCTTTTTGCTGGAGGCCAGTCTCGCAAAGCATGTTTGCTCAACTGTTTTTCAAATGTAGGGAATTGTGATCAGGGCACTTCGATGAAGCGGCGCGCGAAAACTCGACGCCAGAACATGAGATAAATCGGGGATAGGTCTATTTAGCGACGCTAAACGAAATTCCGCACTGAGAAACATAAACACTGATCACACCCACCCGAGGGCTTCGACAGCTGAGTACGCGAACTCACCAGTGCCGGGGTTGAAGCTTGCGTACAGCGTATTTGCGAGCGCCGCCGATGACACCCAACCCTCGGGTGTGCCGAAAGCGATAACTTTGAAGCCCGTCGGCTGTTTCTGCCGGCCGTATCCCATATCTGCTACCACCGCATAGACCTTGTTGCTGATGCGCTGTAACGACAAGCCATCCCAGCTGCGGATACCCAACGGGCCGGCGCCCAAACCGATGACAACCTCCCACTCTGTGGCGGCCACTGTCGAAATACTCGAAGTGACAATAACGCCTGTCGGTACCGGCCAGCCTGCGTATTCCGCCGGTGACTTGGACTCATCGGCCGAGATCACACATGATCCGAAAACACCCCCCGAGACTGTTGCGGTGAAAGTCCACGTGTTCACCGATGGCGTCGCGTAGTACACCGATCCGCCCGCCGATACCGTCACCGTGGGCAAACTCAACCCGTGCGGCCCGATCCTTACCGATGCAGCGTGCGAGTTTGAGAACGTAAAACCCGCAGTGGCTTGCCCCGCCCAGTCGGTTTCGGTTCCCCAGATCTCGGCCGACCCCGACGACGACCACTGTTTACTTTCTTCGATGCTTTGTATCGCGACGCTCTGAATCGTATCGTTGCCATCAAAAAAAAATCCTGCGACAACGTTTCCCCGGGTTGTCGTCGACGTCCTGCCTGACACCACGCTCGCATTGCCCTGGCCTGGAACAACACCAACGCCCGAAACCCACTGCAGTACGTTGCCGGACGTCACTGTCTGACTCGCCGAGTAGTCGCCTGTGCCGCCGCTGCCAAACTGCAAAACACTCATCGAGATGGAGATGCCGGCGCCGCTACCCGCCACGTCCACGCGCAGCCACGCGCGAGGTATCGCGCGGCCCGAGTCGGGCCGAGAAACGCTTTGCTCAAGCGACCTGTTGACCCCAAAAATGACCTGGTCGCCACGGCTGTTAATGTCTTCGATGTTGATCGGCATCCACTGTGTCATTCCCCCATCACCCGGAAAAATTCGGTTCTCGAGGGGGATCACCTGGCCATTGTCGTAGAGAGGGTCGGACACGATTTCACCGCCCCAACCCTGATAGATCACGTGCGTGTTCGTCGGCTCGTCGTGATCTGCATCTGGGGACACGACTCCAAAACGGCGCACCTTGAATGTAAACGTCGCACCCGCCGGATAAACCCCGTCAAAGCTGCCAGCGCTCCGGCGGGTCGGCCGAATCGTGTTAACCCCCAGCTGGTCACACTCGATGCGCCACACTGTGCCGTCGGCCGCAGCATAGAGCCACGCATTGATGCCGACGTTAATCCCTGCGTAGTTACGCGCGGTGCCGAGCAGCAACGCATAGTTGCGCCACTCACGGCCTACCGCCGCCTCGGACGCCAGCTCGGTGGGCGCGAGATTCACGGGCGGCACGCCCGGCACCTGCAGCTTGTAGCAATCGCCAAAGCGGCCACCATACTCAGCCACCACGCCGCCGCTCGGCCACTCAATCACGCGCCCCGTCGAAAGGGTCAGCCGGCCATTGCGCAATAGGCCGTGGAACGGCTGCCCAAGGCGCTTGGGGCGCGACAGCAGAGGCAAGGGGGTGCGCTTGGTATCCATATCAGAGTGTCGGCTCAGCAAAAGTCCAGATAACGGATTTGCCTGCACCATCCGCCATCTGCACAGACTTGATCGGGTCGAAGAGCCACGTGATGATGCCGTCGGTGCTCTTGAGCGTCTGGCGCGGGTGATACGTCCGATCCGCGAAGCGCGTCTCTGCCATGTCACCGCCCGCCGATTGCCCACTCTTCGGCAGCGCATTGGCTCCTTTGCCTGCGCTATCGGGAATCGGGCTGGCCGGCTTGGGCACAAAATCCCGGGCGGGCGCTGCATCCGGCCCCAGCGCGCGAATCGCAGAGCGCAGATCGTCGGCCATGTTCAGATCTCTTCGCAGAGCGTCATCGTCAGCGTGAGATCAGTGTTCACGCCAATCGTGCCCGTGCTGTCCTGCACGCGCACATACACCGGCACTGCATTTGCCACGCCGCCACTGATCTGCACACCCAGTGTCAGTGGTGCACCCGGTGCCCGGCTTGCAAACGTCGGCTCGAGCGCCAGCGTCACATCGCTGGCCGGGCTACCCGCCCCGACAGCTGCATCGACGACGGACAGCACGATCGAATCTACGCCGGGATTCGCCGCAGCGCGCAGCATGCGCTCGCTGGCAACCGACCCGTAATAGAGCGTTGCAACCTGGGCTCCCGTGGTGCCATCAACGCTTTGCGCAAAGTCCAGGGTGCCGGTGAGCGGCGCCGTAAGACCAGAATCGGAATAAAAGTAAAAAGAGGCCATCTCAAGCTCCTACAGTCGGGCCGATGCGGGTAATCGTCGGCGCATATTTAACGCGCTGGCGGGGGATGTACTGCCGGGTTGCGACGCGCACCTCGCGCTCCACGGCCGTCTGTGTGCAGGCAGCGGAAAGCTGCACCGTCCGCGCCGTCGTGTTGATCGACACGATCGTTGTGCCGGGCGGAATACCTGCGCCAGAAATCGCCACGCCGAAAGCAAAGCCGTCTGTGTCGGTCAGCGCCTCGATCACATCGCGGCCGGCGTACATCGAGCACTGCGGCGGCACGGTTACCTTGCCCTGCGCAGCCTCTTCGATGCCCGGTACAAACACGGAAAACTGCTCCGGATAGCGATGCGACCCCAGCCACGGCGACGACACATTTGACGAAAACCCGAACATGATCTTGTCGTCCCACGGCCGGCTGCTCGGCAGCCCACCCACCCACGTCTCGGCGCGGGTATGCAAGCTGCCGGGCTTGATCGCGGCCGGGATTTCCGGCCGAACCAGCGCCGGCACGTCGGGCAGCGTCGCGGTCACGCACTCGAGTTCGGCGTCGGTAATTGCCGATCCGGCAGCGATATCCAGCCTGTGCGCAACACGTACCACCTTGCCTTCGCCGCTCGCCACATCCGTAGTCACACGGGCATAGGTCCGCAGCGTCAAAGTGGGGTCGAGGGCCACAGAAAAACCCACTGTCGCTCCGCGCAGGCTTTCCGCCACCGCCTTGCCCGCTGCCAGCACCGATGCGCGGTACGCGACGGCAAATGCCGCAGCGTCCGGCTGCTCGGGCGGCACATAGTCCACGTGCGTCTCGCCAATCGCGTGGCGGGGTGAAATGTACGGAATCGGCCCGTCCTTTTTAGCCGTGCTAAAGGCAGTTACAGCCGCGGCCGGGCGTTGGCGGGTATCGCTCTCGGTCGAATCCCACTCAACAGACACCACGCGGCTCTCATCTGTTTGTGTGCCTTCGGTGCCAATCTCCACCGTCCAGTTTTCGTCAATCCAGCGGGAATAGCGGCGGTTGAGCCACGCCGTGCCCCCCAGGCACAACTGCGCCGCATCCGTAGCGCTGGTAATGATCGCGCCCCGCCCGTCGATGCCGGCGGTGTCGGGGTACGGGGTGAAATTGATCTTGTCCTCAATCGTCACGCCAGCGCCCGTCAAGGCCTGTTCGACGGCATTGCGAGTGAGCGGGCGCGTGCCCATGTAAAACTGCTGCGACATCTCCATGCGGTACGCAAACGCTATGCAGCGCACCACGGCTTGCGGCCGGCGATACGTCACCGAAAGGCGCGTCTTGCGGGCCGACGCGGCTCCCGCCAGGCGTGTGCGCAGCGACCCATCCAGGATCTCGGCAGCACCAAGTTCACGGTTGATCCAGCCCGCCCAAGGCGTATAGCTCAAGGCCCCGAAGGCATCGCCATCCACCGCGCCGGCCAGGGTCGAGAGCCGATCCGACAAATACTGTTCAGCCGGCGCGTAGCGATCGAAGACGTGCGGGCTCCACGTCGCGCCCGGCGTCAGCGCGTCGAGCGCCGGGCGGGTCATCGCGGCAATCTTGGCCTGCCGGGCATCCGAGCACGTCAGCGACAGCACCCGCGTTTCCGGAGAATGCTCCGGCGTATCCACCACCCCGGTGAACAGTCGGTAAAGCCCCACGCGCACGCCCGCAGCGTCGAATCGCTCCAGATCGATCGTCACCGCCTGGCGGGCCAGGCTGGCCAGGGCCACCGGGGCACCCGCCGGCGCGAGCGCAAAACGCGCAACCCGGGCCGCCGACTCCTCGGCTTCAATGCTGATCTGGCCTGTCAGACGGGCCGACACATCAACGCCCCCCAGCGTTACCCGCGCTGCCCACACATCAGCGGCAGCACCCGAAACCGGCGCGACAAATCGCGCAGAAACATTGATCGCGAGGGGCAGCCCCGACGCGTAGCGCTCGAACACCGCAATGCGCAGCGCCACCGTGCTCTGCACCCGCGGCCGCGTCACATCAATCTGCAGCGGCAGCGCGGGGGTGTAGCGCGCAAACACCTTGATCGCCAGGGGCACCGCAAGCGCCACTACATCGCCCGCACACACCACCAGCCGCAGCGGGGCCGTCGACGCATACACGTCCGCCCCACCGCTGCCCGACCCGGCGCCGGCAGCGCCGAACGGCGCGGTGCCGAAGGGGCTTACACCGAAGGTCACCCGAACACCTCAACCGTCATCGTGAAGATCGACGACACTGCACTGCGCAAGGAAAGCGGCAGTTTGCGGACTGTCAGCACCGCAACCTGACAAGCCGCGGTCAAGTTAATTGCGGACACCGGATAGCCGTCCGGCGACGACACGACAAACAGCTCCAATGGGCTGCTGTAATCGATGTTGTACAAGTTGACTGTACGGGCTACGCCAGCATTCGCAATCACGACACGCGCGGGCCAGCACTCGCCCGCATGCGCGACAACACTGGTCCATGTACCCCCAATCCAGTCGATCGCGAGATCCAGGTTTACGCCTGTCGGCGTCCATGCGGCGGTTTCGCCTGGCACCGCCAAGCAAGCTGCACCCGTCACGCTCCGCTCAACTTCAAACCCCTCGGCCACGCGTGTAGCAGGCGGGGCACAACGCACTGCCGTGCCCGCGCCGAACGCATACGATGGTGTGCCCCGCATGATCGTTACGATCCCGCCCGAGCTTGCAAATGTCGCATCGACGCGCTCAACCGCAACGCCGTTGTCTATATACAAGGGCAAACGCATCAGCAGCGACCCAAAAGCCTCTTGCATCGAATCCCCAAAGTTCTCCCACCAGGCAAACGCCGCCCGGATCGCGGCGCTGGCCGCCGGGGACACCATCATCTGTGTCGAGCTCGCATCCAGCGGTTCGGCCAGGGTTGTATCCAGCCTGTCTACATAAATGATCGCCATCGTTCACACCTCCTCAGCCGTCAAATCCCACCCGGTTACCGCGCCGCGCACATCCGTGTGCTCGCTCAGCGCCGTGATCACCGCCACCAGCTCCGGCACGTAGCACGCTGTATAGCGCAGGGCCCCGGCCACGGGCGTCAGCGTCAGCACGCTGCCAGCCAGCACACCTGGCGTGCGCACCATGAAGCCGCTCGGCATCACCGCAAACCCGTAGGGCTCAACGTCGGCACGGCGTGCAGCAGGCAAGGTAACGGCGTTGCTTGTGCCGGCAATCTGCCGCGCGGCGAGGCACTGGATAACGTGCGGAACATCCATGTCCAGCGCGTGCAGCGCCGGCAAAAAGCGGGCGGCAGGCACCGTGATTGTCGTCTTCAACTTGCGCCAATTGCGCTGCGCCAAGCCGCCCCCCCGCATCGTGCGCAGCAGCGTAAAACCGCCAATCGCCTCATACGTTTGGCTGATCGAATCGCTGCTCTCGACGCTGATCGGAATGCCGCCAATCGTCAAAACTCTCATCGCCCCATCCTCCCGCGCTTCAAGGTTTCCAGGCGGGCCCAGTCATTGAGCTGCGCCGCCACATTCGGGGTGGCCTGCATGGGCAGTGTGCCCAGGCCCGGGATCGTCACCGCCATCGGCTGCAGCGGCGCCTCGGTGCGCGGGCGTACTGGCGCCGGAACCATCAGCCCGGCCACTGCCGAGGCCCCCACGGCCCCGCCGTCGGCGAAGCGCGGCACCACCCCACGACGCATCGCGGCGCGCAGGGCATACACCGCACCGTGCCCACCCACTGCAGCCACCTCGGCGGCAGTCAGCACATGCTCGCCGTCGCTCAGCCAGGCAGGCACTGAATCGCTGGTGCCCGTACCCGGCCCCGACACAGGGCCGCCGGTGGCGCGGCTGATCGGGTCGGCGCCGGCAGGCATCGGCTGAGCCGCAACGCGGATCGCGAAGGCCTCGCTGGCAAAAGCGGCGCGCACGGCCTCGACAGCGCTGGTCACCGAGGCCATATCCACCTCGGCCCGCAGCTTGATCGCCTCGCCCTGGGCCAGCCGCCCGATCTCGGCGCCGATCTGCGCGAGCTGGCGCGCCAGCTCGTCGTACACCCCGCGCTGCTGGGCGGCAGCTGCAGCGGCCTCCTCGCGCTGGGCGCGCAGGATCGCACCCGACTCCTCGCCGATGCGCTGCAAGTTGGCGATGGCCTCGGCGCGCATCGCCTGCGGGTTGATGCCTTCACCCTGCACGTTGGCCAGGTCAGCTGCAATCGCCTTTTGCCGGGCTAAAGCGTCTTGCGCGCCCTGGCGGTCACCCGCCCGGGCGGCAGCGCTGGCCTCGGCGCTCAGCTGCTCAAGCTCGGCGCGCAGGCTGTCTACCTGGGCGGCGGGGTCCATGTCGCGACGGCGCAGGGCCTCAATGCTCGCCGCGGTGTCCAGGCGGTTGGCGGCGATCTGCCGGTCCAGGTCGATCACCTGCTGGGCGTAGCCCTTGTAGGCATTGAGCGCCGTCGTGGCCTGGCTGGCCAGGCTCTGCTGAGTCGTGCGGTAGATCTCGATACGCTGCTGCCCGGCTTGGCGCTCCACGTCCGCGACCCGTCGCGCAGCGTTAGCCTGGGCGTCGGCGCCGGCCGTGGCGAGGCGCTTTTTCTCGGCGGCCAGGTCGGCGGCAATCTGCTTTTCTTCGGCCGCAATCTCGGCCGCACGCTGGCTATCGGGTGCCACGCTGCCCTTTTCGGCCGTGAGCTGCCGGCGCCGGGCGTCGGCTGCACGATCGGCATCGATGCCTGTATTGGTAGCTACGCGGGCCGCGGCGATACGGTCGGATTCGATGATGGCGCGCTTCGCGGCCTCTACCTGGCCGAGTGCCCCCACCTGCACCTTGGCGCTCTGCTGCGCCTCGGTGGCGGCTGCCCGAGCCCCGGCAGCCTGGTCGGCTGACAGCGCACGGGTGTCGCCTCGCAGCTCGGCTTGGGCACGGGCGAGGCCAGTCGAAAGCTCGGTGGCCAGCCGGGCCTGCTCGGCGAGCAGCGTAAATTGCTGGGTCGCCCGGGTGGTACGGGCCTGCAGGCCGGCCACCTGGGCATTGAGCGCCGCCTCTTCGGCCTGCGCCCTGCGCTCGATGAGGCTGGCCAGCTCGGCGCGCAGCGGCGCGGTGCCGCCGCCCGGGGTAGCCTTGAGGGCCTTCGCCAGCCGGGCGACCAGGCCGTCAAACTCGGCGGGCGTCTTGACGCTGCCCACCAGGTCATTCAGCGCCGCGCGCACCTCGCCGTAGCTCGTCACCAGGTCGCCATCGGCGTTGATGCTGTTGCGCACAAACGCCTGGTACAGCCGCTCGAAGGCCTGCAGTTTGTCAGCTGCGCCCTTGTCCATCAGCGTCAGATCAACGGGGCGCAGCTTGTCGACGCCCAGGTCGCCGCGCTCTTTCGTCAGATTCTGCCTGCCCACCTCGGCCTGCCTGGCCTTGAGCTGCGCCAGGGCCGCCTCGCCGGCCTTCACGTCGGCGGCGATCTTGCGGCCGACCTCGCCCCGGGCAGCCTCGGCCGACAGCTTTGCCAGCTCCTCACGGCTCTTCTCCAGGGCGGCAGTCAGGCCGTCCAGGCTGGCAGCACGCTGCGCGTCGCTCATGCGGTCGCCAAAGCGGGTCACCTCTTCCACCATGCTGGCCAGGCTGCCCTGCACGGTGGTCTTGGTATCAGTGGAGCCCTTGCCCATGCCCAGCCACAGGGCCGTTCCAGCGCCCGCCGCCAGGGCCAGCGCCACCGGCCACGAAGCAAGCGCAGCCGCCACGCCACCCGCTCCCGCTGCAATGCTGGCAAAGCGCGAGGCAGCAAACCCGACTGCGATCGCGTTGCCCGCCACCACTGCGCCGTTGGCCACCGTGCCGAAGTTCGTCGCCACGCCGTTGATCGCCCCGGCAATCCGGCGGCTGGCGCCGGCAGACTCGTCGGCGCCGCCGATGTAGCGCTGGAAGGCGCTTTGCACGTTGGTTATCGCCGCGCCGATCGTGAGCGGGATCTGCGCCGCCTCCCGGTTGATGGCCGGGATCTGCTGCCTCACGGCCGCCAGCACCTTGGCGCTGGTTAGCGCGCCCTGCTCGCCCAGATCCTTGAGCCGGCCCACCGGCACGCCCAGGCCATCGGCAATCGCACGCGCCAGGCGCGGGGCGTTTTCGAGGATCGACACCAGCTCGTCGCCGTTCACCACGCCCTTTCCCAAGGCCTGGGCGAACTGGTTGAGCGAGGCGGCGCTCTCCGACACCCCGGCGCCCGAGATCCGCAGCGACTGCGACACCGCCTCAGCCACGCGCAGGCCATCGGCTTGCGACAGGCCCATCTGCCGCACCGGGTCGGCGATCTTGATGTAGAAGCCCGCCACGTCGGCCAGCGCCTGCCCGTTGCGCTGGGCGATTGCGTACAGCTCGCGCTGGGCCTGGGCCAGCTCCTGGCTGCTGCGGGTGGCCAGGCGCAGGCGGGCGTTGATCGACGTGTAGGCATCCACCACCCGCACCAGATCGCCCACGCCCTGCACCGCAACAAACGAGGCGGCAATCGCCCGCGCCTGGGCCAGCTGGGCGCCGATGGACTGCACGCCAGCGGCCGCGCCGCCCCGGGCCGGGGTGGCGGGGGTGGCGGCCAACTGCTGCGCCTGGCGCCGGGCGGCGGCGTTGCCCCGGTCCTCAGCCGCGAGTTTGGCGGCGGCGTACTGGCGCACCCACGCGGCCGCGGCAGCCTGGGCGTCGGCCTGGCGGCGGGCGGCGGCCTCGGCGGCAGCCGCGGCCTGGGCTTGGGCTGCGACTTGCCGGCGCAGCGCGGCTTCGGCCTCGGCAGCGGCGGCACGCTCGGCACCCAGCTGCACCTGGGCAGCGCGGGCCATGTCCGCCCGGGTGCGGGCCACAATGTTTGCCAGGCGCTGCGCCTCGGCGGCCTCGGCGCGGCGGGCAGCGTTGATGGCGTCGCTCTGGCGCATTGCGTCTTGTGCTGCGCCAATCTGCCCGGCGTTATTGCGCAGGCCCTGCTGAGCCCGGCCGGCGCCGTCACGGGCCTCCTGGTAGGCAGTTTTCAGGCGGCGGGCGGCGACCGCTGCGCGGTCGAGCTCGGCGGTCTGTTTTTTGGTCGGTGCTTCGGTGGCGGCCAGCGCGGTGGCCAGCGCCTTGACGTTGTTCTGGGCCTCGGCCCATGCCGTTTTAGCCTGCTCCACCCCGGTGCGCATGGCGCCATACGTGCGCAGCGCCTCGGTGCGCGAGCGCTGCAGGGCCTCGAGCAGGCTGCGCGGATCGCCGGTGAGAGATACCTTGAGGCTGGTGGTCATGGGGTCGGGGCTACATAAATTGATGTGGGGGCCGGGTGAGGGGCGGCCTACCGCTGCCGCCCCGCCCGCTTACTTTTTGCTCGCCTCCTCGAGCGCGGCCTCGAACGTGCGCCAGGGGTAGTTCCAGGCGTCCGCGTGGCCGGCCAGCCGGATCAGGCTGGCAACGGCCCGCTCGAGGCCGCCGACTGCATCTGCCGCGCCAGCGTCCCCACGGCGGCGAGCAGCACGAAAAAATGCGTATTCACCTCGCGCGCCACATCCAGCACCTCCTGCAGCTGGCTGGGGGCCAGCTGGTCGATCTGCTCGGCGGTGAGGCTGGAGAGGTGGGTCAGATCCTCCAGCGCCACATCGCGCAGCAGCAGGTTGTTGACCAGATCCGGCGAGGCCTCCTGAGACTCGGCAATCCACGCCCGGATCTCCGCCACCGTCAGCTCCCGCACCGTCACAGCGAGCGGCGCATCACTGCCTTCGCCGAGCACAACGGTGCGATTTACAGCCAGCCCGCTCATGCCGGCTTGCCCAAGTAAGTGATGCGGCCGAACTGCCCGAACTCGCCGTCGATGAGCTTGGACGTGTCGGCCAGCAGGCTGATGGAGCTCTTGGGCGCAGCGACCTCATTGCCGATCAGATCCAGCTTGTCAGCCGGGCTGAACTTCGCGCGCCAGAACTCGTACAGCGCCCGCTCGCCGGTGGCTGTGGAGATGCCTTCAAAGCGCACCGCGTACTCTTCGTCGTCGGCCGCCAGCAGCGTCGCCCGGGTTTGGACGCCGTAGCTGTAATCGGCCTTGAGCGGTGCCACGAAGGGGCCGCCAGTGGTCACATCCAGCACGTTGGCGCTGCCGAAGATGCCGCCGTCGCGCAGCGCGTAATTCACACCTGCAGTGAGGGTCTTCGCGGTGCCGCTGGTGCTGTCCTTGATCACCACGCTCGTGGCCTTGCCACGCGCCAGCGTGAGAATGCCGCCCACCTCCGGCAGCGCCGCGGCGATCACCTCGGCGGTGGCGGTGCTGGCCGCGACTTCGGTCACCCGCGCCGCAAAAAGGATTTTTGCGTTGCTGCGGTTCACGTCCTCCAGCTCGGCATCGATCTTGCCGCTCTTTTTCGTGGTCCAGCTCGCGTCGAGCATCGACTGCACGGTCTCGGTCTCGTAGTGCTCGCCCTGCTCGGTGGCGAGGGCGAACGAAAACGACTTGAGGTTCGACAGCGGCACGAACGTGCCCGGCACGCCGTTTGTGATCTTGGCAACGAAGGCCGAACCCCGACCAACGATGTAGTTTTTGACAGCCATGGATCAGGCCTCCAGTTGTTGAGCGGCAGCCGCCGCGGGGGTGAGGATCGGCGGCACCTGGCGGGCCACGCCGATGCCGATCAGCCACGCGGCCGAATCGGCCGCCAGGCCATGCAGCGCCAGGTTGAGCCGGCTGCCGGCCGGGTAGCTGCGGCCTGCATGGTCGTGGGGCGCCAGCAGCTCGATCTCCTCGGGCTGCGCCGGGGTGGGGGCGGGGGTTTCTTTGGGCACAGCAGTCCTCCGGGGGGTTATGTCCAGGCGTCGAGCCGGGACGACATGAAAACGGTCGTAAAGTCGTCTTGCCACCACAGCGTGCCGGCATCGAAATCCAGCAGCCGACCACGGGCGAATTGCAGCGGCTCGAAGGCCGCCCGCTCTGCCGCCGGCTCCCAGCCCAGCAGCTGCCCCAGCACCCAGGCGCGCACGGCCTGCAGGTCGGCGGTGGCGGCAGAGCCGCTGGCATCGCGCACGTTGCGCACGCACTGCACCACGCCATAGCGGCGGGTGATCGGCTGCACGCCGCTGGTGTGGGGGGCCTCAGCCGGGGCGTCGTCGCCCATGCCCAGCACGAACACGCACGGGGCCGGGGGGGAGCCGGCCAAGGCCGCGCCGTACTCGGTAGCGCCGCCCACCTGGCGCAGCAGGGCGGGGTTGATCAGGCGATCGACGAGGGGCTGCACCAGCATGATCAGTAGTCCCGAAGCTGGTCTGCGCCGAAGATGCGCGCGGGCGCACGCACCGCCACGCTGCCCTGGCTGCTCGCGGCGGGCGCCGGGTCAATGCCTAGGCTTAGCCGGCCAGCGGCAATGTCGCGCAGCCGGGCAATCGCGTCCTCGTAGCGCTGGCGCACGATCACCGGCACTGCGTCGTCGTAAAGCCGGTAGCGCGCGATGTCGCACGCAATCGGCACCAGCACGGGCGGCACGGGTTCGGGCAGCGGGAGTGTGTAACGAGAGCCGACAAAGCCGTCGATCTCGGCATCGGCATCGGCCACCGCGCGGTCGATCACGGACGTGACCACCGCGCCGGTATAGGGCAGGTATTTGTCGGAGCGCTGGATCAGCTCATCAAGGCCGAAACGCTCTTGCAGAAGGGGGAGTGATGCGTAGCTCATGCCCCCATGATCGCGCGCGTGCGGGGGGCGAATGGCCGGGACGGGCGTCCCCGGGGTGGGCGCGCGGGCGCTTATTCCACGCGCGGATTATCCCTGGCTAATCCGCGCGAAAAACCGGGTCAAGACTTGGCCGCGGGGTCTTTCAAACTGGGTCGGAAACCTACATTAATTCACGTGCGGCGGAGGGGAAAAACACGCCACGAATTTCCCCCCTGCCCGCAATTCATGCACCGCTCGAAAATAGCGCCGTACCCACTGCATAGGAACTGAAATGAAAAACGAAAAATTGAATACCCAAACCGTCGTCATCTTTGGTCTATTGCTGCTGAGTATCATCCTGGCGGTAAAAGTCTAACCGCCCGCCGCCTCGGCCTCGTGGCACAGCTGCAGACCGAGGCGGGCCAGGGCGACGTCGGCGGGCTCGTCTGTGATGTCGCTGGCCGCGATGATGGCCACGAGCGGAGCCGGGTCGAGACCGGCGCCGGTGGCCACCGCGGCCAAGGCGTCGGGGCTCGCCAGCAGGTTGGCGAAGTCCTGCTCGATGAGGCCCGATGAAATCCAATGCGTCGCGGGCAGCTCGCCGGTCGGAGACAGCGGGGTTGTGAACATCCCCGAGCCGCCGGCGCCCGCTAGTGCTTCGCAAGCGGCACTGGCAGCAGCGGCGTAAGGGTCCAGCACGATGATCGTGCGGTGTGTCCAGAGCATCAGTAGATCCTCGCCTTGGCGTTGAGGTGGCGTTCGGCCGCGGTGATTTGGGAAGGGGCAGAAAGGCCGCCACGGATGAGTAAGCCGTAGAGGCGGCCGTTGAAAGGGAGCCCTGTTCCACCCCGGCGTCCGATATACAGTGGGTAGTTGCCGAAGTTACCCGCCCCGGAAGCGCTGAGTGAGTACGCGTAGTGAGCACCATTCAGTCGCCCGGCATTTTGTAGTCCTGTGGGTGCCCCCAGATTGAACACACCAGAGAACAAACTCGATACGGGACTGACAATCCCAGTAGGGACGACAAGAGACAGGGCCGAGTCGCCTCGCAGATACAGACCTATATTTCCAGCAGCATTGGCTGCTGGGGCTAGGACGGCAAAAGAACCATTGTTGGTATTTGAAACGCTACTGAGTTCAGCGACGATACCAGTGGCTGCGTCACTCAATTTTCTCAGGGAGGTTGATACAAACAACTTATCCGACCCGCTAAAGTCCAAACTCCCCGTCTGCAACCAGTCATCCACACCATCGAATTTCAAGTACAGGGGAAATCCGATGGTGTCGTAGGTGTTGGCATCGACAACGCGCTGGTAAGGGGGCAGGCCGACGCCGTCACCTACGACACGTACATCTGGGCTGGCAACAGATACAACACCGGTGGCGTTTATTGCAGTGCCGATACCCACTCGCGCAGCGGGGGTTCCTCCTGTAGCGCCCACAACAAGCCTTACCTCAATACGCGAGTTTACAGGCGCAGTCGTTGCCCCATTTACAAGGCCTCCGTTTAAGTACCATTGGAGTGTTGCGCCTGTTGGTACGCCTGTGAACCCTAGTATCTGCTCCATCGGTAGGCCGGAGTTCTCAACGACAAAGCACGTCAGGCTATAGGTGGTGCTGGGCAGGGCGGTAAAACCCATCCCGAAAAACAGGCGCTGAGCATTGGCTGTGATCTGGATTGCGTAATCGCTTCCGAGAGGGGCCACAGCTGTAATCGACGCCGTGCTGAAGTTTGCGCTCCAACCTGTAGGCGGTGTCCCTGGAGCCCCCACGACAGCTCCGGAGAAGTTGGTATTCGTAAGCAGGTTGTACCGCCCCGAGAGCGCCGGGCGGCTGGTCGTCGTGGACTGGGTCGCGTGGTTCCCTCGCCCAGACTTGTCTAGGATTCTTCCAACCGGCGGATCGACTTGCCCCTGCCCTGGCTGATAACAGGGCGTAGTCCCCGCGGCGTCTTGGTACATCGTGCT
>Ga0075163_10007771_pt1 | contig 14150 bp, 14 predicted proteins | sample JI1023141ADNA_FD_71478 | JGI IMG/M metagenome (GOLD analysis project Ga0075163, IMG submission 71478) | Wastewater effluent complex algal communities from Wisconsin, to seasonally profile nutrient transformation and Carbon sequestration -... | ecosystem: Engineered > WWTP > Effluent > Algae...
GGAGCCGAGCGGTGGGTTGGTGGAAGACGACGTGAGCGAATCGGCGGAGTCGAGGCAGCGCCCACCGGAGGAGCTCGGCCCACGCGGCACGGATATCCACGATCTCGCCGCTGCGGATGGGGCTCCCGCCCACCTCGCCAAGCCTGATCGATCAACCCCTCGTCGTCTGCGCATACGCCATCGTACAACGCAAGCTCCGGCCGCTCAGGAACACCTGCGAATCCGTGACGCGGAGCCATCGCCGATGCCCAGCACCAGCAACACCGGTGGAATCCCCCTTCAGCGCAAGGAAAACAACTCGACGACGAACACGCCGCCTACTGGCCAGGTTCCAGCACATCAACCCGAACAGGCCCCGGGGCATCGCCCGACACTTGGCCGCGCAAGTCCGCCAGCTGACACATCCGCGGCGCTGCGCGATGAGCTCGACCCACGCGGCCTGGAAGTCCGTGACGCGGAGCCATCGCCGGCGCCCAGCACCCGCAACACCGGTGGAATCCTCCTTCAGCGTCGCCCGATCCGGGGCACCTCGGAGTTCGAGCCCATGCCTGTCGGGCGAATTGCGGGAGCTGCGAACGGACCACGCGAATTGTCCGAGTCGACCGCTCCGGGTCGAGAATTTGTCGACATGCAAGCACCGCTCGAGACCCCCGACGAGCTCGGCCAGCCCGAGTCGTTCAGGGCGCCCGACGTACGCGGTCCACTGAGTATCGTCCAGGCCAATCGCCGAGCGCTCGCGCCACTCCCGAACACCGAACAACACCTGGCCTATGTGCCTACACCCGAGGCGCTACCTACCGACCCCCTCGATCCCAGCATCGAACGGACGCTGACTGCGGTGCTGCGCAACGCCGCGCGCCGACACGGAATCGAAATCTGAGCCATGTCTCTCGCGTACTCGGTCAAGCTCGGATCGCTCGAGTTCAGCAATGCGGGCCGCTTCGAGCGGCCGCTGCTGGGGCTCGAGACGGACATTGGCATTGGCGGCGCCGGTGGCCGATGCCAGATCCAGCTCGGTGACCCAAGCTGGGGCGACCCGGCGCTGGGCGATCCGATCACGATCACGCTCGATGCTGGCGAGGGTTCGAGGAAAGTGTTCTGCGGCGAGGTCGACGAAGTCGAGCGGCGCAGCACCGCGCTGTGGGTCCATGGCCGCGATGGGCTGGCCAAGCTCGCGCGAACCGAGGTCGAGGCGGTGTTCGAGGAGACCGCCGCGAGCGAGATCATCGCGGAGCTGATCAATCAGGCCGGGGCCGATTCCGGCGAGCTCGAGCAAGGTCCGACCTTCCCCAGCTACGTAGTTCACCGCGGTCCGCGAGCGCTCCGGCATGCACAGAAGCTCGCCGATCTGATCGGCGCGGAGTTGAGCTGCGACGCCGAGGGCAAGGTCCACTTTCGCCTGCCCCTCGTCCGGAGCTCGACCGACCATCGATTGGTCTGGGGTCAGGATCTCATCAGCATGTCGCTCGAGCGCACCAGCGCGCAGGTCGACTCGTTCGTGGTCTGGGGCGAGGGCGCAGCGGGTAGCCAAGGTAGCGAGAAGAGCCACTGGCTGCCTACCGACCTTTCGGGTGTGACCGGCAAAGCCAAGATCGAGCGAGGCGCGAGCGCGGGGCAAGCGGGCCACGTCGCGCCGGGCAGCGTGGGTGATCGCGTGCGGACGCTCTTTGACGGATCTATCCGCTCGGCAGCGGTCGCGCAAGAGCTCGCCCAAGCCCAAGCCCTGCGCATTGCGCTGCGACCAATGCTTGGGCACGTGTTGACGATCGGGCGTCCGGCGATCCAAGCGGGCGAGTGGGTCGAGCTCGCGAACATCCCCACTGGCGAACGCACGGCCACATCGCTGCACTTGCGCGTGCTCCGGGTCATCCACCAATTCGTGATCACTCGCGGACTGCTCACGAGGCTGGAGTTCTGACATGAGCGTGCGGCTTGGAACAATTGAGCTGACGCGTCTGCAGACTGTCGAAGTCGACGAAGGTCGCAACCTCGTCGAACATCGGCTGCCCGGCGGTATCGGCAGCGTATTCCAGGATCTCGGCCGCGGATCGATCCGTTTGAATCTGCGCGGGCTGCTGCTCGGCGAACACGCCCTGTTGGATATCGAGACGCTCCGCTCTGCCCACGCCGAGGCCACGCCATTGCAGTTCTCGGCCGACATCGCGGCCGGCTCCGATCTGACCGATGTGATCATCGAGGACGTGCAAGTCCAACAGATCCCCGGATACACCTCACGCTACGAGTTCGCGCTGCGGATCTGCGAGTGGAAAGAGCCACCGGAGTCGATCGGAGCGGCCAACGCCTTGGTTGATCAGGAGGTGGCTGCCGACGCCGCGACTTGGTCCGCCGAGGCATTGGCGATCGCCGGGGGCCTCGATGATCCGGGGGCACTCGCGGGGTTGCTCGCCAACGCCAAAGATCTGCTTGCGCGCATCGACGTGAGTGAGTTGGCCCAGGCGGTGATCGGCGCGATCGGAGGGCTCGATGCCTCGGACTTCGCCCACCTCGCGTCGGCCCTGACCGGTATTGACGCGGACAAGTTCATTGGCCTGCTCGAGGCGTTGGGCGAGGCCGACAGCCTCGGCGACGTGTTCGGGCTCCTCGCTGATGACGGCATCGACCTGCTGCAGCAGCTATCCGGCATCGATCTTTCGGGGGTGTCCCCCTTGGTCCAGGCGTTCCTCGGCGGGCCCGAATTCCTCGACCTGCTCGATGCCGTCCGCAAGGCCGCCAATGCGCTTCTCGCCGATATCGCGGGCCTGAAGGTCTTCGGTGAACTCGAGGCCTTGAACTCGGAGAACCTACCACAGCCATGAGCTCGATCCACGATATCATGGCCAAGGCCAGCGCGCTGGTCGACAGCCTCAAAGCGCTGCTGCAGTCGCAGACCGCACAGGCCCTGCCCGACGTGGCCAAGCAGCTCGGCATCGAGACCAGGTTCAACGAGGGCGTGCATGCGCTGACCACGGCACTCGAATCGATCGACGTCGAACTCGGCAAACTCAGCGAGGATATCGGGCAGCTCGAGGCAGTGCGTGGCTTGGTCGGTCTGCTCGAGCCGCTCGTCGGGGCACTCGCGCGAATGCTCGGTGAGGCCAGCCACGAGCTCGCGGATTATGGGCTGAGTGCAGCCGTCGCGGTAAGCGGCGGCGTCCATAAAGGGTTCACGTACGTGGCCCGAGCCCAGCAGGTCGCTGGAGGTCTCGTGATCGAGAGCGCCGACTTCGAGGAACTGCGCGACTCGATGTTCTTGCTGGCGCAGCGGGTCCATTGCCTGGCCACCGACATCCCCGACGATGCGGTCCTCGTGCGCGCAGGAGCGACGACATGAGCGAATTCACAATACCGCGCCTCGAGTCCCAAGATGGCCTATTTCCAGCCCTGCTCGCAGGCTTGGCTGAATTCGACGCGCGCGTCGACGGCACCTGCGGCAGGCACCGCGAGCGAATCTCGAGCATCGGGTCCAAGCCAGGCACGGTGCGAACTACGATCATCCGCGTGCTCGAGACCTTGGGCGAAGTGCTCGTCGGGCTGCGCGACACGATCGCCTATTGGAGCGTGCAGACCGACGCGCTGCTGGCCATGCTGGAGATCTTCGGGCTCGGCCTTCAGGGTCTCGGCGATCTGCTTGACGATCCGAGCTGGCCTGAGCCGATGTTCGGCCTTCCCGATCAGCCGCTGCCCTCGATGCTCCCAAGCGACGCGACGCTCACCGCGATCATCACGCAGATCGAGGCATTGGTCGGACCCGCCGACCAGCCCGAAGCCGGATCCCTCACCCAACTGCGGAACGACCTGGCGCAATAGCCGGCGACTCGGAGACAAGCCATGCCCACTGAACAGGCCCCCAACACGACCACCGGCAATCCTTTCTCGCTGCTCGCCTACCTGATGTTCAAGGTCCGTCGCGCGCTCACGGACCAAGAAATTGGGAATCGGCCACCTCGCGGGGTCCGCATCGCTCGCGGGGCCAGGTTCAAGGACGAGCTCATCGGCAAGGGCATCCGCTTGGCGGTCCGGGGCATGGCGAACACCCTCACGTTGCTCTCCGAGCTTACCCTCGACATCGAGGAGCTGCTCTATCAGACCGACGCAGTCAAGGCGATGGGGGAGATCCTGGAGAAGATGGTCTCTGCGGTCAACGACGAGCAGTTCAAGGAAGGCATTAAGGCAATTTTGGATGGCGACAACCTGAGCGAACTCGCGAACTTGCTCGGCAACGACCTATCCATGGGGGGCATCCAACAGGTGCTCGACCGCATCCCCGAGCCCGAAGACGTGCGCAGCCTCGGGCACGAACTCTACCTGCTCACGTGCATCGTTCAACAGCCGTGCGAGCGCGACCCAAGCACCAACGCGATCCTCACGAACGACACCGACCTCCGGAACGAAGAAAAGCAGATCGATCTGGCCAAGATTGGAAAGATCTGGCCGTTGATCTGGGCCTGCAATGTTGCGACAGCTCCCGCGGATCACAAGAAGGTCAAAATCCGTGGGCTCGGGCCCGGCGAAAATGGCGTCGCAGAAGTCTGCTTCCTCGGTGTCCGTCGGCTGTGGACGGACAACCGCGCCCTGCTCCCGCACACCGTCAGGAGCGTGTGGCGGGGCGACGACGATGACGTCGACATCTATGAATACGACTTTGCCCCAGGGGTCGTTGAAAACGCCCCGAACCACATCTACAACGTCGCCTCGCATGACTTTGCGGACTTGGTCTTGCTGCTGCTCGTGCACGGATACAACGACCCTGGGATCAATAGTGGGTCCGCGTGGGCGCTCATTCGCTCCAACCTCATGAAGTTTCAGTTCCTCAACGAGCTGCCGCTGACCGGCGAACTCGACAATCATACAATCAACCGACTGTTCAACCTCGACTTCGAGCGCAAGAACCTCAAACGGGCAGTACCGTACCTGGCCGTGCAATGGCCCTGGGCCAACGAGCAGCAGCCGCAGCAGCAGCCGCCGCCGTCGCCGCTCGCTGGCCAGCTGCAGCTCGTCAACCCCGCCGCCGACGAGTATCACAGCGAGGCGATCAGCTTGGGGCCGAAGGGCAACCCACCCAACAGCTACTTCGTGGTCCCGAGCACACCTGGAGGCCTGGAACCTGCCAGCGTCACCAACTGGCGCAAGGGACAGGGCTGGCTGAGTGAGCCCAACAAGGCCTGTGGGTTCGTGGGGTTGCGCTCTCGCCCCCGCAACTTGCTCGCCGATGACAAAATACCGCCGAGCGGAGCCGACAGCGACGGGCGCTTCGTCGGTGGACTCTACAGTGAGGGAGAGGCTGCGCACGGCGAGTACTTTTGGGCCGCGCGCCACACCGAGCCGTGGCGAGCCGGGCGAACTGGCATACCCAGTAATGCTGCGCTCTTTGGTGGAAAGGAGCCGGAGTCCGATACCGAAAACGGGCCGATCGTCTCGCGCATGTTCCAGTGGGTCCCACTTCCGGACTGGCTCGAGTCGGGGGCTCCGCCGCTCGAAGGCCTGAAGCTGTACATGGTCGCGTCGGTGCTGCAGCGTTCGCTGTTTAGTGATCGCAACGGCAGCGGCTACTCGGATCAGGGACGCATCCGACTCGAGCTCCACACGAACTACACAGACACCATCACGCCGTTGGCGATGCCGAGCCCGAACGCGGCCGTGGCCTCGTCGACGACTGAATGGTTTCCAAGTCATGGCGAGACCGCCGCGATACTCGACATTGCGCTGGCCGACCGCCAGCGTCTGTGGGTGCTCCGGCGCACCGGTCTGATCTTGGTCCCAAACGGAACGAAGGCCGCGTGCCTGATCGCCGAGGGTCGCTACCAGTCCGGCCACGACATCGACGCCTATTTCGACGACTTCCAAATTCAGTTCGTCTGGCGCGCATGACCGACATCGTCGACATCATCCGCGCGATCGTGCGCGACGAGCTCCAGACCCTGCGCTTCGGCGACCTGGGTGTGGTCAGCTCGGTATTCCCGCACGCAGACGGGGACACCCACAACTACGAGTGCAGCGTGCAGTTGCGCGAGTCGAGTCTCGAGCTGCGCAAGGTTCCAATAGCGACGCCCCACGTCGGCCTGGTCAGCGCGCCGCGAGTCGGCGACCTGGTGTTGGTCAGCTACGTTGGGGCTGACCCCAACCGGCCGATCGTGGTCGGCCGGCTCTACTCGGACAAGGCCAACCCACCGATTCACGCGGAGAATGAGTTTGTGCTCGAGGCACCCTACGCAGACGAGACATCGATCAAGATCGACGAGCAGCAATCGGTGATCGTCACGAGCGGCAAAACCAGCGTGAGCATCGCAAAAGACGGCGATATCACGATCACTGGTGAGGCTGACATGCAGATCAAAGTCAGTGGCGATGTCCAGCTCGAATGTGTCGACTGCACGATCGACGCCTCCGGTGAGATCAACCTCGGGAAGGGGGGCGATCCCGTCATCACCGAGGGTAGCCACAAGTGCTACTATTCTGGCGCGCCGCTGGTCGGCGTGCCCAAAGTCAAGGCCAAGGGCTGAGCCGATGCCAGTACCGAACGCGTCGCAGATCGAGTCGCTGGGCAAGCGCGCCATGCAGGGAGCCGGACTCACGGGCGAGGACGCGCCAAAGCTAGCGAAGGCCATGGCCGAGCTGTTCAATCAGGTCCTGACCATGTTCTGTTCGATGACGCAGGTGCTGCCCGGGATGCCAGCGGTCGTCGACCCAACCTCGGGCTCGGGCTCGACGACCGGCCCTGGGCTATTGCTGCCACCACCCGCCGGTGGGCCAGCGGCCTCGCAGATCGAGGCTATCGCCAATAGCACGTTGCGTGACGCCGGCCTCGAGGGTGAAGCCATCCCCGCGCTCGCCAAGGTGCTCGGATCTGCCTGTGAAGTCGGTCTGAGTCTATTCTGCGCGCAGGTGATGGTCGCGCCGGGCATCACGATCGCCGGCTTCACCACGGTCGCGCCTGGGAGGCTGATGTAATGCCATCGCCACAAAAAAGCGCACTCGAACCGATCGTTCTGGGGCTGCTGCAAGCCAACAACCTGCGCGGCGAGAATGCGCCAGACCTCGCCGCGGCGATCGCCGAAACCCTCGCCGGGGCCCTCGATCAATTCGCCCAGATGGCTCAGGTTGCGCCGGGCGTCGCCTGCACACCTGCTGCTTCGGCCACGCCCGGGAGGTTGATGTGAGCGTCCGCGAGCACGTCGATCTGATGGTCGAGTTCCGTGACGACGGGCTCCTCGACTTGGCCCTGCGCGGGCGGTCGTTGACGATCACGCAAGGACGCGACAACCTCGTGCAGGCGCTCGAGCTGCGGCTCTTGACCATACGTGGCGAGCTCACACGACTCGGTCACCCACGCTACGGCAGCCGCGTGCATGAGCTGATCGGCGAGCCGCTGACCGGCCCCAACCTCGGCTTGCTGCGTCGCTACATTCGTGCGGCCCTCCTCGGTGACCGACGTGTGGCCAAGATCGTCAAGCTCGAAGTCACGGCGCTGCGCGATGAGCCGGGGGCGGTCAGCGTGTACGCGATCGTCGAGCCAGACCCGCTGCAGTTGATTGGCCCCGCTTTCGAATTTGGAGTTGTCCTCGATGTCGGCTGAGCGTCCATTCCTCAAGCAGAGCTTCGCGGGCCTCGTGGACGCGACCCTCGCCAACCTGCGCTCCGGCGCGGGCGGCCGCGTGGTGCTCGACGATGGCAGCGAAGGCTCGGTGCTGCGAACCCTGGTCGAAGCGTTTAGTCGCGAGTTGGCGGTCTGCTACGAGCAGCTCGAGGCCGTGTATCAAGCCGGCTACCTCGACACCGCCAGTGGCACCGCGCTCGAGCGCGTGGTCGAGTTGCTCGGGGTCGAGCGCCACCAGGCCGGTTGGCTCGAGGGCGACGTTGTGTTCTCTCGCACGACCCCGGCGACCTATACCATCGACATTCCGGCCGGGACCTTGGTCGCGGGCAAAGGCGTGCAGGGGTTCGAGACGCTCGCGCCAGCCAAGCTCGAATCGGGTGAACGCTCGGTTCGTGTACCGGTGAGGTCATTGGTGCCCGAGGGCGAAGGCGTCGATCCCGGCAGGCTCACGTTGCTCAAGCGGCCGATCGCCGGAATCGAGAGCGCGACCAACCCAGGCTTGCTGCTACCTCGGCGCGAGCCTGAGAGCGACGGCGACCTGCGAAGTCGCGCTCGTCATGCGATTCATGGCGGACGCACAGCGACGGTCTCGGCGCTTGAGCGGGCCGTGCTCGCGCTCGGCATCGTCGAGGTCTCGGTATCCGAAGACCCTGCGCGACCAGGGCTCGTCAATGTGGTGCTTGGTGATGTCGATCTCACGTCGGCGGAGATCGCTCAGGCCGCGGCCGCGATCGAAGAGATTCGACCAGCCGGCGTGCGCGTGAATTCGTTCGCAGCCAAGCCCGTATCGATCCGCGTTCGCGCGATTGTCGTGCTCGACCAGGAGCTCGACACCGCGGCCGAGCTCGCCCTACGCAGCGAGCTCGAGGCCGCGATCCAGGGTTACTTCGGGGCGCTCGTCACCAATGAGACCGTGCGTTGGACCAAGATCCGCAACTTGCTCACGGCCAACCCCTTGGTCGCAGAGGTCTCGACGCCCCGCGTTGGCGAGCCCGGGGTCCCAACCTGGCCGCTCGAGGCGGTCGACCCGTCCAGTGGTAAGCCGCTGATCGAAACCACCGCCCCGCGCTTGCTCGGCAGCGCAGCTGCACCGGTCGGCGTGTTCGTGGGCGGCGATGAGCGGGCGCGGCTGTCTGCGATCGAACTCGAGCTGCAGCCGCCGCGGCTGCCGGTCTGGATCGACGTCGAGGTCGCCCTCGCCATGGGGGAGGTCGCGTCGCCGCAGCTCGAGCAGCAGTTGCGCGTTGCCCTGGGCGTAGTGCTCCCCAGCGAGTTGTTGGTCAATGCGGTGAGCGTGAGCTGGAGTGACCTGGTGTTCCGCACCGCCAGCAAGCTCGCCGACCGGGCATCCGCTTACGAGCTCGCCAGCCTGCGCCTGGTGATCCTGCACGATCGCGACGGTCGCGTCGTCACGGTCGCCGACGATCCGCGCGCCAGCGACGAGGCCACATTCGCAATCCGCGAACAAATCGAGCTGCGCAACATCAACCTGATCGCGGCGGCGGAGGCCTGAGTCGATGGCGACCGAGGATCGAACCCGCCACAATCGACTGCGCTCGCTGCTGCCACGCAGCTACGCGACGGACCCCCGCGAGAGCGCGCTCGGGGTCGTGCTCGAGGTCCTCGCCGATCGTCTGCGCGAGAGCGATCGATCCATGGAGCGGGCGCTGCGGGACCGGTGGCTGCGTTCGTCAGGGGCGCGCGAGTCGATCTCGATCGACGCCGCTAGTTCGCCCGACCGCTCAGTACCCGCGTTGCCCGAGGTCTCGCTCGCAGGCCATCCACACCCGCTCGAGCTGCTCGGCGCGACGCTGGGTCTGCGTCGACAGCCGTGGGAGAGCGATCATGAGGGCTATCGGAGTCGCGTGCGAATCCTAGGACCGCTGCTGGCCCAAGGTCTGGCGACCCCGCGCGCGGTGTTGTCCTTTGCGTTGACGTCGCTCGCCGCCGAGCCCTGCCCGGTGCTCGAGCAGACCGACGGCGACACAACCCGCGCCTACGGGATGCCAACCCGGGGCCTCGATCGGTGTCGGCTATGCAAAGGTGGCCAAAGGGTGCCGCCTGGCTCGCTCTGCCCGCAACGGGAGCGCGCGATCATGCAGGCCTTGCTGACCGACAACCCGCGCACGCGCGGCGTGTTGATCCGCAACAAGCTCGATCCGACCGCGAGTGACGACACCGAGCTGTCCCCTGGCGCCGTTGGCCTATGCATTCGCAACGACAGCCTGTTTTCTGCTCGGCCCGAGCTCACGTTGAGGGTCCCCCCCAGCGCCGATCCCGACACCAAGCTGATCCCCCAGTTTACGAGCACCACGACCGGCGAGCAGCTCACACTGCCCACGGTCCTGCGCCCTGGCGACGTCTTGCACATTCGGCCGGCCAGCCCGCATGACCCCATGCTTGCACGACAGCTGCAACACTGGGTCGATCCTCCAGACGACGAGCGTCAGCGCCCTGCGCGAGCGTGGGTCCGGCGTGAGCTCGCAGGGCACGTCGAGGTCGAAGAGCTCGAAGCGGTCTCGCTCTATCTCGCGGGAGATCGCTTCGATCAAGCCCGCTTTGACGACGAGGATGAGGATATCAAGGTCACGACCAACTCGAAGAGCCAGCAGCCCGGTAGTTTCGTGAATGTACTGCTTGGGGCGCTCACGCCCGAGTTGGTGCCAGGTGCCAACGATTGGGTGTTCAAACCCCTGGCCAGCGCGGAGCTGCTCTCTGTGCTCACCGACTATGAGTCGCTCGCGCCGCTCGAGCTGCTGACCCCCGCGCTGCTCGCAGAGGCCGAGCCCTTCGCCGCGGCGACCTGCAAGGTCGAGCTCGAGCTGCGTTGGTGGACACGCCCGCCGGCCCGCTTTCGACTGCGCGTGCCTCCTGAGCCCGCGGTCGAGCGGGCCTTGGCTGCGGGCGCGGCCGAGTACCTGCGCGCGATGATCGAGCGGGTTCGCCCGGCTGGCGTTGGGGCGATCATCGAACTCGCGCTCGCTCCCGTCGACGCCGAGCTCGCGCCCGAGGACGACCGCGAGCCTGAACCCGGCGGCGACGCTGGATTCATGGGTATCTTCGATGACACTGGCTTCGACGCTTCCTGCTTTGGGGCAAAATCCGCTCAGCCACCGATTCATCCCGAGACCACCTAATCATGCTTCCCGAGGAGTTCATGTTCTGATGCCCGCGCCCTATATTCCCAAGGTCCCGAACGACCCGATCCGCGCCGCCGACTGGAACGCCATTCAGGTGTTGGCCCGGACCGACATCGAGACCCATGATCACAGCGGTGGGCCAAACGGTGCGCAGTTGGGTTCCGCGAGCCTCGCCAACGGGGCTGTCACCAACGCCAAGCTTGCTGCGCTCTCGGTCACGAGCGACAAACTCGCCGCCCGCGCGGTCACGGGCGACAAACTCGCTGCACTCGCGGTCACGGGCGACAAGATCGCCAACGGCACAATCACGCAGGCCAAGCTCGATCCCAACCTCGCGTTTGGCGTGCGCATGTTGGTACCGGCGGGCGGCGACGGGCAGATCGGGATTTTGGGCGAGACGCTCGAGATCGCTCTGCGCGTGCGCGTCAGCAACGGCAAGGTCCCGATTGCAGATGCCCACGTCGAATTCGAGGTGCTCGAGACCATGTTCAATGGCCAGCCGCTCGATCAGTACACCGGCGGCTCGCTGCACGCGTCGTTCAACGTGATCTCGCGCGAGGCCTGGCCGAACGGCACTCGGACGAGGCGAGCGGTCGTCAAGACGGACGCGGATGGCGTCGCGCAGGTCCAGCGCGTGCTCGGGACTCACCCGGGCTTGAGCGTCCAGCGATTGCGGGCGGTTTTGCTCGATGAAAGCGAGCAACGGACGGGCGAGCAAACTTTGTTTACGGCCCACCTCGCGATCGCCACCGAGATTGGGTGGTTCCCGAATTCGGTGTTCTCCTTCCTTGCGCCGAATCCTGGGAACACCGTGCAATCGGCCCTCGATGGGATTGCGAGCGGACTCGCGCGACTCGGGCTCGGGCACAGCTCGATCACGCCCTACGTAGTCGACGCAGGTGAGCACAGGCACGCACTTGCGCCGGGCTACACCCTCTCCGTCGAGCAGTTCGCCGGCGTCGAGTTGCAGCGGGTGCATGATGGGCAGGATCCGAGCTTCGACCCGCGGGGGAATTCGATGGCTTTCACGGTATGGTTGGACCACCTTCCTGTCCACGACCCCCACGGTACGCTCTATCGACTCCGCGGGAATGTCTCGTCGGCCGATGGGGGCCGAACCCTGACTTGGTTGATGGAACCTGGCGTCCACGATTGGCTGGTGCCCATGGTGGGCGTGCCCCAGCGGATCATTGTCGAGTTCATGCCCAGCGCGCTGAACCTACGCGGCCCCCCCCTGAAGTGGGGGTTCGAGTTGATCTCGCCGAATATGGGTCGTGATGATTGACCGGAACGCCAACCCAACGCCGGGTTGGGTTATCATCGACTCGGCGACGGTGAATACTCGCAAATGCTCGAGACTTCCCCCTTGATCTCGCCCGACGCCTGGCGTATACAGGAAATGCAACTGAGCTGACACGAGCAGATATCTTTGTTCATTCCGAAGGTGGAAGGCAGTGATGCCTTTAGATACCTGAGGAGCCGGGACGAGTCTGAGCGAAGAGGCAAGGGAGCCGCTCTAGCAGTGGGGTCTTCGGATCCACAGTGCCAGCGAACTGCGTAACGAGAAATCGTAGGGCGTGTGGAGTCTGGGTGGTGCTGGCCAGCAAACCTGGGCCCACTCTTTTGGTTCGACGTCGAGCCAGTGCTGTCCCCGCGCAGATTTTTTCGCCATGCAAGTCGAGCTCCACGGCATCCCGCAAACAGCGACCGTCCACGCCCAGCCGCTGCTGGTCGAGGGCGACGGGGCCACGCTCGTGGTCACGATCGCCGCTGACGAACAGCTCGCGGCAGCCTCGCTCGCGCTCTCGCCCCCGCAAGCGAATCCGAGCTTTTCGGCGCCAGTCTTGGCGACCGACAAGGGCGCGAGCTTTGACGATGTCACATGGGTCAGCGCCGACTGGGGCACGACGCGGAGCCTCGCTAGCGTCTCGCTCCCAGCACTCGGCCGCGTTGGCGCCGTGCGGGTACGGCTCAGCATCGCGCGTGGGAGCAGCGGGTGGTACTCGCCCCCCGGCCCGCACAGCTTCACGCTCGCGGATGGCCCCCGCATGTCGCTGCACGCGAGCTTGCCGGACACGGTCGCGGATCGGGTGATGCTCGAATTCTTCAGTCCGACTGGGGACCAGGAGAGCAAAGCGCTGACGCTGACCGCCGCGCCCGTGTTCGGCTTTGGCCCCGCCGCGCGCGACCTGAGCGTCGCGGTCACCTCGAGCTCGGTGTCCGGGTTGCAGCGCGAAGGGCAGGTGTTCGCGTTCGCGGGCGTGCCCGAGCGCGAGGTCGCAGTACCCGAATTGATCGAAGCGCTGCGGCGGATGGACATCGAGCTACGCGGCCCGTGCAGGATCAAATTCGAGATCGCTGCTGGAGCCGCCGGTTTGGTCGGACTCGCGTGGAGTTTTGTGATCGATCGGATCACGTCGAGTTTCGCCGGCCCGCTGCCGGGAGCCAGGGTCAGTCGGGCGCTGGCTTGGGACGGGGTCGACGAAGTCCCGCTGGCTCGGCGTGGCGGGCCAAACGCCGAGCGCTACCGGGTCGAGGCGCTCGAGCTCCACTGTCAGCACGTGCCCGTGCGTGAGCGTCTGGCGTTCGCCCCTGATCCAGACCTGCTGGGCGAGGCGCTCGGTGAGCTGCTGCGTCCGAGCCTCGAGAGCGCGCAGCGCTTCGAGTTGTCCGTGGCCGGGCGGCTGACCGGCGCGTCGATCTGGGCACGGCCATTGACGGCGGTGGTCGAGCTCGAAGCGGCACTGCACGCCGACCAAGCCGGCGCGCCGGCTGTGAAAGCCCTGGCGACTGCGACGCTCGATCTGCACAATCCCGAATTTGCGCATATGAGGCCACGCTGGATCGACCTGGACTTTGCCGCGCCGGTCGACGTTGCTGCCGGTCCGCTGTGGTTGGTGATCGGTTGCAAGGAGGGCGAGCTGAGCTGGCTGATAGGGCAATCCGAGAGTCCTGGCGAGCTCCGCCAGCGTCGCAACGGCGGCGCCTGGCTGAGTCGCGTGGATCGAGTTCCCCATGCCTGGGCACTGCTGCGGATCCGCGAGCTCGAGTTGGGCGAGCATCCCTCGCCGACATTGGAGCTGGTGCTGCGTGACCGCGCGAATGACCCGGACCTGTTCATCCCCCTCACCATCGACGCCGACGGCCGGGTCCGCTACACGGCTGCACAGCCCGTCGATGCCGACGCGGCAGGCGAGGTGCTCGTGCGTGTGCGCTGTACCAGCCCTGGTCTCGTGCACCTGAGCGGTCTGCAGCTGCGCTGGCGTCCTGTGCTCCCGCAGCTTAGCCCAAACGCCGACGTCAAAGTGGTTTGATTCACCATGCTCGCCGCGCTCGAAGCCCTCCTGTTCAAATCCGTCGACGCTGTGCTTCGGCCAGGCGTCAAGACGCACACGGGCCCCTGGCAGCCTACCGGA
>Ga0075163_10007772_pt1 | contig 14146 bp, 13 predicted proteins | sample JI1023141ADNA_FD_71478 | JGI IMG/M metagenome (GOLD analysis project Ga0075163, IMG submission 71478) | Wastewater effluent complex algal communities from Wisconsin, to seasonally profile nutrient transformation and Carbon sequestration -... | ecosystem: Engineered > WWTP > Effluent > Algae...
GTGATTAAAGGACATTGAACAGCGGTCCGGTGTCGCTTGGTGAATGAAAAGTGATTTCGATTTGAATCAATGCTTTGCTGAGACTGCAACGCGGCATTAACCGCGCTGGCTTCACGCCTCGTTCACGATGTCGCGTGAATGCCCCTATTGCAGATCAATGCCGAGCGTCATCACGATGGGATAATGATCAGAGCCTGACGCCTTGCCAAGCTGTTGTTCTTCCAACACACGCATGCCTTTGGAGGCGAAGATGTGGTCGATGGCCAGTTGAGGAAGCTCAAGGAAACTTGGCCAGGTTGGTTTGTTCGTCAGCCGCGCAACACCCAAGCCCTGCTCCAGCAAGGAGGTGATGCGCGAATAGGGTGTGGCGTTAAAGTCCCCCATCAGTATCAGCTTCCCGGAGGTGGCCTCCAAATGGCGGACCATGGCTGTGATCTGATGCAACTGGGCGCGCGAATGGGGGAAACGGGTGGTGTGGATTCCATAGACCGTCAGGCCCTGCAAGGCACCGTCCATGCGCACCGCAATGTAGGGCGGCCCTTCCCATGATCCCTTCGATTCCACACCGGCAAACGGAAATTTCGAAATGATCGCCAGATGACAGTTGGGTTCGCCAGAGCATTCGAACTGATAGGGAAACTGCGCCCGCAGCTTCGGCAGCAACGCCAACTTGTCAGGTGTGAACTCAATCAACGTCATCACATCAGCATCAAGACGGGCAATCTCCGTTTCGACGTCATCAAGCCTGTCATTGTGGAAAAAGAGATTGAAATGCGCGACCCGGAGAGCCCGTTCTCCTGAGTTCAGCTCCCATGGCCCCTTGGCCACAGGCCCGACGCTTGCCTGTGCCCACAGGCCATAGCCAACGCACATCACTGCCGTCAGTACCAGTCCAACGAACGCCTTCCGCTTTGGGATAAATGTGGCCACCACAAAAGCGGCCGTAAGAAAAAAGAACTGCGGGGTGAACTGGGCAAAGACATCAAAAGCTGGCCAGATATGGCCCAGCCTGCCAGCCAGCACACCGGAGACGCCAGCAAGCAATCCGATCAGCGCTCCGCCCCACTCGACGTTGCGCTTGCGCTTCTTCGGAGGTTTTGGCTGTTCCGGTTTCACCAACACGAGATCAGGATCAAGGTCAGTGATATCGAGAATGTCGTCACGTGTGTTGGTCAAGGTCACTCACCTGAAATCGCCCCCGATTCCAGATGTGCTCTTACACCAAACGGCTCTCCATGGGCAAAAGCTGTTCTGGCGTGGCAAAACCAGGCATTGCCTCGATCTTCTTCTTCCAGGCCGAAACGTGTGGGTAGTGGTTGACGTCCACATTGGCGTCGCCACAGAAGCGCACCACGCTATAGATTCCGATATCGGCAGCGGTGGCCTTCTTGCCTGCAATCCACTCCGATTTTGTCAGTTCCCCTTCCAGCACGGCCAAGGCTGCCTTTGCCTCTGTGTCATACATGACCCGTACTTCGTCTCCGAACTGACGGAAACCACGGCTGCGGGCGCGCAAGCGATAAACCGGCACGGCCAACTTGTCCCACTGCCAGAAGAGCCATTCGCGGATACGAGCCCGCTCCACTGGCGTCTTACCGTCAAACTTGCCGAGTGCTTCGGAGACGTGCAGCAGAATTGAAGCGGATTGGACCAGAAAAGTCTGTCCGTCACGCAGCGCCGGCACCTGACCGTAACGGTTCTTCACAAGATAGTCCGGCAGCTTGTGGGCGCCGTCGCGGAGACTGACGTGAATATAGGAAAATGGATGGCGGCAGAGCGAGAGCATCAGGGCCACAGTGTATGTGCTTGTCGAGCCCGCGAAGCCGTACAGAGTGAAGCGGTTTCGCTCAGCCGCTGACGGGCCTTTCTCCGAGGCCACTTTCACAGGCTTGGCGGACTTCGTTGCCTTCGCGGGCTTGGCCACAGCCTTGCCCTTCGCCGCCTTCTTGGGTGGCTTTGACATGTTCTCCCACTCCCCTATTCATACGTATGCTGAAATTCAGCATACGGACTATAGCGGAAGGCACGACGGATGCCAATTGGTTAACAACCAATTGTAATTACATGGTTATTTCCAGCTTCTTGCGGAGAAGATCATTGACCGACTGAGGGTTGGCCTTACCACCGGTGGATTTCATCACCTGGCCAACGAACCAGCCGAGCATGCCGGGTTTGGCCTTTGCGGCCTCTGCCTTGTCCGGGTTAGCAGCGACAATCTCGTCCACGGCCTTTTCAATGGCCCCCATGTCAGTGACTTGTTTCAAGCCTCGTGTCTCAACGATCGAGGCCGGGTCTCCACCTTCCGTCCAGACGATCTCAAATACATCCTTGGCAATCTTGCCAGAGATCGTATTGGCTGAAATCAGGTCCACAATGCCGCCAATCTGTGCGGCGCTCATCGGCGACGTCTCAACCGATTTGCCTTCCTTGTTGAGTCGGCCGAACAGCTCATTGATTACCCAGTTGGCGGAGAGCTTGCCATCACGCCCCTTGGCCACGCTTTCAAAGTAGTCAGCGTTAGCCCGTTCCGACACCAGTACCGTCGCATCATAGGACGTAAGGCCATAGGCCTGCATGAAGCGGGCCTTCTTGTCGTCGGGAAGTTCCGGAAGCGTAGCTGCGATGTTGTCCACCCAGGCTTGCTCCAGTTCCAACGGCAGAAGGTCTGGATCGGGGAAGTAGCGGTAGTCATGCGCCTCTTCTTTCGACCGCATGGAACGGGTCTCGCCCTTTTTGGGATCGTAGAGACGGGTTTCCTGATCGATCTTGCCACCATCTTCCAGAATGCCAATCTGGCGGCGGGCCTCATACTCAATGGCCTGCCCCATGAAACGGATGGAATTTACATTCTTGATTTCACAGCGCGTCCCAAATTCGGTGCCTGGGCGCCGCACTGAGACGTTGACGTCGGCGCGCATGGAGCCCTGCTCCATGTTTCCGTCGCACGTGCCGAGGTACCGCATGATCTGGCGCAACTTGGTGACATAGGCCTTTGCCTCATCAGCCGAGCGCATGTCCGGCCGCGACACAATTTCCATCAGCGCGCAGCCTGAGCGGTTCAAGTCCACAAAACTCATGTTGGGATGCTGGTCGTGCAGGGACTTGCCCGCATCCTGCTCCAGATGCAGACGTTCAATTCCGACGACCGACGACTTGCCATCGTCGAGGTCGATGGTCACGACACCCTCGCCCACGACCGGCTGCTTGTACTGGGAAATCTGATAACCCTGCGGCAGATCGGGGTAGAAATAGTTCTTGCGGTCAAAGACCGAGTAGTTGTTGATTTGTGCTTTGAGGCCAAGGCCAGTGCGCACTGCCTGCTCGACGCAATACTTGTTGATCACCGGCAGCATGCCGGGCATTGCGGCGTCGACGGTGGAAACATGCGCATTGGGGTCGCCGCCGAACTCAGCCGAAGAACCGGAAAAAAGCTTTGCTTTGGACAGCACTTGGGCATGGACTTCCAGCCCAATGATGATTTCCCAGTCGCCGGTGGCGCCCTTGATCCAATCCTTCTTGTCTGCAACGCGTTTGGCGGAATCCATGACCCTATTTCCCTGATTTGAGGCAGGGATTAGGCTGCCGGGACGCGGCAATCAAGGGCGGGAAAAGGCCAGAACGCGGCCAGACGCAATTTCCGGCGAAATCTGCAGGAAGCGGCCAACCTCCGAGGCAGGCATGGGCTTGGCGAAAAAATAGCCCTGGCCAAAATCGACGCCAATCTCTTTGGCCTTCTGCCAAACGTCAAGAGTTTCAATACCTTCTGCGACGGTCTTGCAACCCAGAGCGTTTGCCATCAGCAACAGGGACTTCAGGAAAACTGCTGCCTGCTCATTGTTGCAGATATCCTTCACACAACTGCGGTCGATCTTGATGCCGTCGATGACCAGCTCACGCAGGTAACCGATGCCGGAATATCCTTCCCCGAAGTCGTCAATGTAAACCGTGATGCCCACACTCCGCAGGGCCGCCACAACCTGCCTCGCGGCATCAAGGTCCTTGATCAGGGCGTGCTCGGTCACTTCAACGTCGAGCAAATGCGGTGGAAACTGGCACTGGTTGAGTGTCTCCAAGATGCGCAGCGGCGTGGCGGGATCGCATGCTTCACGTGCCGAAATGTTCATGGACAAGCCAATTGCAGGCCAAAGTCGCGCGTGCTCACAGGATTTGCGCAGCACGGAGGCTGTGAGTTGTGGCAACATGCCGATATGTTCGGCCACCTCAATGAACTTGTCTGGTGGAACGGACCCCCATTTGGGGTGGTGCCAGCGCGCGAGAATTTCAAGTTTGTTTGGCGCGGCCAGACCCGCAGAAAGTATCGGTTGGAACCATGGCTCGATGTGTTCCCGTTCGATCGCAATTCGGAGGTCAGCTTCGAGCTGGGCCTTTTGGCGAGTCTCTTCTCCCATTGCTGCGGAATAGAATGCCAGCTGGCCTCGTTCACCGGCCTTGACACTGTAAAGCGCCAAGTCGGCGTGCTGCAACAACGTGTCATAGTCTTGAGCGTCGCTAGGAAAAGACGAAGCTCCGATGCTGGCTCCGACGTTGAGCAGAAGATCTGCCAGTTCAAGTGGTCTGCTAACGCTCGAGACAATCCGGGACGCAGCAAGTTGCAGTCGTTGCGGGCTCAATTTGTCATCATGGACCAATACCGCGCCGAACTCATCACCGCCAAGGCGTGCCACAAAACCATCTTCACTTACGGCTTCGCGCAGCCGTGTTGCGGAATGGCGAAGCACATGGTCACCAGCGGCATGACCGTGCAGGTCATTCACTTCCTTGAAATGATCAAGGTCAATGAGGAAGACACTGAAGATCTTGTTCTGTGCAAGCAGTTCATCAACTTTTTCACGGAACATGCGGCGATTGGGCAGGCCAGTGGCGACATCCGTTCGCGCCAAATATTGCGCTTCACGGCGAGCTTCTTCAGCTTCGAGATTTGCCTTCTGCAGGACCGCGAGGTGCTGACGATAAGTCTTGCCCGCCTCTTCGGCGCGTCTTTCTTCCTCAGCTTTGACGGAGCTGATGTCGATATCAATTCCAATGATGCGAGTCGGGCGTCCGTTGTCGTCGAAGTCGGCTGACGTGCCGCGCGCCAGAATCCAGACCCAATGCCCTGCCGCGTGGCGCTCGCGGTACTCGAAGGACACCTCCCTTACTTCACCACTCATTTGGCGGTTGGTACAGCGGAGAACGTAGTCCAGATCATCCGGGTGAATGCGCGACACCCAGACGTCAAAATCGTGAAGCTCATGACTACTTGTGCTGGCACCACGAATCTTGAACCACTCGTCGGACGCGAAGATCACTGTCGTTGAAGGTGTCGGTGTAGAGTAGTCAATCGTGTAACTCCAGACACCATGCCCGGCACCGCCGACGGCCTGGCGCCAAATGCTTTCGCGAAATGCGTTCAACTCTGCTTCGCGTTTCGCCGCCTCGAGTTGTGACAGATGCTGCCTGTAGAGACTGGCCTGTGCTTCTGCCCGGCCTGCTTCAGCCTGCTTTATCGCGGTAATGTCAATATCGGTGCCGACAACATGAATGGGTTTGCCTTGCGGGTTCAGCCCGGTCACGCGGCCTCGAGCGAGGACCCAAATGTAATGCCCATCAGCACATCGCTCGCGGTATTCGAAGGAAAACTCTTTTGTTTCGCCTTCATCTTGCTGCCGCAACAACTCAAGGGCACGCGCCTTGTCGTCAGGATGGACCCGATCGATCCATTCGCCCTCTACAGCAGAGGACTCTGGCCCGATTGCCAGGCCACGCATGCGCCGCCATTCATCTGAAAAGAAGCCTTGCGTCTGGATGGGACGTGTATAGTCGAACTCCCAGACGCCGTGACCGGCGGATTCGAGTGCGAGGTTCCAGACACTTTCGCGGCGCGCCAGATGGTCGATGCCACTGCCAAGACTCTCAGCATCAACAAGATAATAGGTTTCGCCAAGACCGCTGGCCATGCACAGGCCAAAAAGCATGATAGACGTCTGGAGTGGGCGGTGCACACACGTGATGCGGAATTGTCCGGTCGCCTCATTGCGTAAGCGGTGCAAGCTCTCGGGAACTTGAGTTCCCTCGACCTCGCCTCGCGTCAAACCAAGAAGCGCGAGTGCCTTGTCATTACACCAACTGATGTCGCCATTGACCGTCGCCAGCACAATGCCGACGGGGCCGAGGTCCAACTCTCGCTGAACTCGGTAGGCTGTCAATGATGACGGAATTCCCTTGTTGCGATCCAAAATTCAACTTCCCAGAAGAAGTTTCAGAACTACAACTCAAAACTTAACAGATCGCCCAATCCGATGAGCGGAGTGAACAAAGAGTGTTCACAATCATTAATGACTGCCCATCAACCGCCAGGCTTGTCCATTTCTCTGCGGATTCCGCGGACAAGGTAGATTGCCAGAAAGAACAAGCCAGCGAGAATTCCGAGAAATCCAAGATCGCCCTTCTGCAGGGCGAGACCGCCAGGGGTCCAGCGCTGCCACAACAAGATGAGCGCAAACATTAGGAGTAGCCCCCCGGCAGCCCAGGATCCCTTGTGCAAAATGCTCATCAAGAAGCGCGCCAGGGGCGACATTTCGGACATTGTGAAAATCCACTTGGATATTGATTTCGCTCACAGAATAGTCTCTCGTTCGAGCTATGGCAAAAAGCAAATCAGACCGGGGCACCCTTAAGCCCCAAACCCGCATCGCCACGGCCGCACGGCAGTTTGCCGAGCACGGCGCGGTCAATCCCGCTGTTTATCGGGCCTCCACCATCACTTTTCCGGATGTGCAGACCTTGCACACTCGAAATCAGGATTATACCTACGGGCGCAAGGGTACACCCACGTCAAGAGCATTCGAGACTGCGGTGGCGGAACTTGAGGGGGGCCATGACTGCAAGGCTGCGCCTTCTGGCCTGGCCGCCATCACATCGGCTCTGCTGGCCTTCCTGAAGTCCGGCGACCATCTCCTGATGGTGGACACAGTTTACCACCCTGCCCGCCATCTTTGCGAAACCCTGCTTCAGGGACTGGGCATTGAAACAACATTCTACGATCCCCTGATCGGCACGGGCATCACTGCCCTCATGAAACCAAACACCCGGGTCGTCTATTGTGAAAGCCCCGGATCGCAGACCATGGAAGTGCAGGACGTCCCTGCAATTGCAGCGGCTGCAAAGGCCAAGGGAGCAGTGGTCATGCTCGATAACACCTGGAGTGGCGGGCACTACTACAAAGCCTTCGCGGCAGGATGCGATATCTCCATTCAGGCGGCGACCAAATACATTGTTGGCCATTCAGACGCGATGCTGGGGACCGTCACCTGCAATGCTGAGACATGGCCACAGTTCAAAGACGCCTTCGAAACCATGGGCCTGTTCGCTGGTCCGGACGACATGTATCTCGGCCTGCGCGGGCTTCGCACCATTGACGTGCGTATGGAGCGGCACATGAAATCTGCCATAAGCGTGGCGGACTGGCTGCGGGCACGGCCCGAGGTGGAAACCGTGCTGCACCCTGCACTGTCCAATGCGCCGGGACATTCCATTTGGAAAAGGGATTTCACCGGTGCTTCGGGCCTGTTCTCAATCGTGCTCAAGCCTGTCGAGGAAACGGCTGTCGCAGCCCTGCTCGATGATCTTGAGCTGTTTTCAATGGGCTACAGTTGGGGTGGCTTCGAAAGCCTGGTGGTTCCATTCAAACCACATCGCACGGCGACAACATGGACGCCAAAGGGACCATGCCTGCGCCTCCATATCGGTCTTGAACACCCGGACGATCTGGTGCGCGACCTTGAGGCCGGCTTCAAACGGCTCACTGCCGCGACTTGAATACAACGCAAAACTCCCCATCTCTGCCATGACCGGAGAATGACATGAAAAATCTTGCCGCCAGCATATTGGCACTCGCCTGCCTCGCCCTGCCCGTTGCCGCGCAGGAGCAGGACGACCCGGAGCTCATTTTCAAGAAGACCACGGTGTGGCGCATGCTGTCACCCGATGCCAAGTTGGCGACGTACTCCATCAATGATCCGGGCATTGAAGGTGTGGCCTGCTTCTTCACCATTCCGGAAATCGGCGGGTGGTCGGGTTGGGCCGGATTTGCCGAAGAAGTCTCTGATGTTTCCATCGCCTGCCGACAAGTTGGCCCGATTGTGATCAAGGGAAAGTTCGACCAAGGTCACGAGATCTATCGGCAGCGCCGCTCTCTGTTCTTCAAGAAGATGCAGATCGTGCGCGGCTGCGATGTGAAGAATAACGTGCTGGTGTACCTGTCTTACACCGACAGGCTGATTGAAGGCAGTCCGAAGAACTCCACCTCAGCGGTGCCAATCATGCCGTGGGGCACAGGCGATGCGCCAAAGTGCAGCGAATTTGTGAACAATTGAGGAAATGGCGACCCCGGTACGATTCGAACGTACGACCTAGTGCTTAGAAGGCACTTGCTCTAGTCCAGCTGAGCTACGGGGTCGGTGCTGGACGTCACGAAACTCAGTGCGTCCAATTTTCGGTACGGCCGAACTTGAAATTGTCGGAATAGGATTTCTTCTGCAAGCGGGTGGGCGTTTCGGCCTGCACCACATAAGCGATGCCCTTGCGCTTGGCATAGGCTTCTGCCTCTTCACGGGATTCGAACGTCAGCTTGACCTGTGTGACGGTGTCTTGCGTGGAGGTCCAGCCCATCAGTGGATCAGCGACGCGCGGTGATTGCTGCTCATGTTCCAGAACCCAATGGCCGGACTTGCCTTTGCCAGACTGCATGGCGTTGCGGGCGGGCTTGTAAATGCGAGCGGACATGGGAACTCCGTGTAAGCGGCGGCGGCGAAGGATGGTCGGGGCGGCGGGATTCGAACTCGCGACCCCCTGCGCCCAAGGCAGGTGCGCTACCAGACTGCGCTACGCCCCGACTAACCTTCGGTGCTGGCAATAGCCACTTGCCTCTCAAACCGCAAGCCTTGTCAGCGTCTATTGTATTTCTTCTTCAGACTTGAAAATACTGTGAAAGACCCTGTCTTCACGTTGGATGCCCAGCCGTTTGACGGTGCCCGCGGCAACCTCCACCACCGCTTTTACGGGTTCCTGGACGCTGATCGTTTGCAGGGACAGCGGCTCGGTGTTCTCAGCCACGGCGGCGATGGTACCGTCCTCCCGTACAAACAGCATATCCAGCGAAATATAGGTGTTCTTCATCCACATGGAGGCTGGACGGGGTTTGCCAAAATCAAAAAGCATGGCCCGGTCCTCCGGCAATTTGTGGCGGAACATCAAGCCACGGGCACGCAACTCGTCTGTATCAGCGATTTCTGCCGAAAAGATTGTGGACGTATTCTGCGCAACAATTGAAACAGGTTCAATGCGCGCAAGTTCCTGGGCCGCCGCGAAGCGGGCGGCAGTTACTGAGAATGCGATGACAAGGACTGAAAAAAGGAGGCGAAGCAGTTTCATGCGAACCACTTGTTCAGAGATTGCAGCAAAAATGCGGCTGAATATTCTCAGGCCGGATCAGTTGGTGTGGGCAGGACCACTGTCGAGCGAGAGACGCACTTCTGTCGCCATCTTGCCCTTGTCGCCATCACCATAACGGACGTAAATCCATTGGTCGGGCACAAGCTCAGGCACGGCCGTCTTGCGCATCACTTCCATGTGCACAAAGATGTCACCAAGACCATCGCCTTCCGTCGCGAAGCCGAAGCCACGGGCGCGGTTGAACCACTTCACTTTGGCGCGGACCCAACCTGTCGAGGGGGCCACATCCGTGTGCGTGCGGGCCTTGCGCTCCACCGGGTGGATCGCCGTGGAACTGTCCACTGCGATGACCTTCAGGCATTGATAGCCTTTCTGGCGCGCCACAACTTCGCAGGACACACGGGTACCTTCAAGCGGTGCATCAAAGCCATCCCGCTTCAAACATGACAAATGGAGGAGAATATCCGGCAAGCCATTATCCGGGATGATGAAGCCATATCCCCGACCAACGTCGAACCACTTTACGAGGCCATCCACACGGATGATGTTGACCGCAGCCTCTGCTGCCGTCTGCCCCAGATGCCCGGCAACTGCCGCGCTTTCGTCTCTTGCCGCCATTACAGACCAACCCCTGCGGGTCGTTAGCCCCAATCCCGCCAAATCTTTTGAACAAAAAATTAACGATTTGTACAGTGTTTCGCGAAGTGGCGTTGATAACCCTCGGCTGCAATCTGCGTGTGCGCCGCAACACGCCCGTCGCGAGCCGAAAAACCGCGCAATAACTGCAGCTTGTGAGATCCAATCGTCCGCAGGCTGAGGAACTTGTTCCACCTGAGCAACACGCACATGGAAGTCCTGCGGGATAATGACTGGACAAGCGAATCGCCGGAATGGCAATTTGCCGACGACTCACTCAAGGAACCAGCCAATGAAGTACCTCCACACTATGATCCGTGTTTCCAATCTGGAGGAGTCCCTGGACTTCTTCGTCAACAAGCTGGGGTTTGTGGAGCAGCGCCGCCACGAAAGCGAGAAGGGCCGCTTCACCTTGGTCTTTGTTGCTGCGCCAGAAAGCCCGGATGCCCCGGTGGAGCTCACCTATAACTGGGATCCGGAAGTTTACACTGGCGGCAGAAACTTCGGCCACCTCGCGATCGAAGTGGACAACATCTACGACTACTGTGCCAAGCTGCAAGCGCAGGGCATCACCATCAACCGCCCGCCACGTGACGGCCGCATGGCCTTCATCAAGACGCCGGATGGCATCTCCATCGAAGTCCTGAACAAAGACGGCGCGTTGGAATTGCAGGAACCGTGGACCAGCATGCCCAATGTTGGAAGCTGGTAGGCCTCACCACTTGCCGTCGACAGAATAGGCTTCGTCCATGCCGGGCCAAGGCGGCATGGTCACGCCGACGATATCGAGCGGGCTGTCGCTTTCATTGCGGAACTGAAAGTGCGCACCAACGGGGATGGTGAGCGATAGTCCCGGCCGAAGCGGGGTGACCTCCTCATGGCCGTCCAGCTTTCGCCACATGAGCCCTCTTCCCGCCAGTACGTACCAGACCTCCTCCACCGTACGATGGGCAACGGCCAGCGACACCTGCCCCGGCAACAAGCGGAAATGCGCCATGGAGCCGCGAGACGTGGAAGCGAGGATGCGTACCTCGCTGCCATCAGGGGCAAGCACGTCGGCGACGTCCGGCAGTTGTCGGTCAGCAATCATGCAGGCTCAGAATGAGAAATCATCGGCACCCCATGTGATGGTCGTATGGGCGGGATCATCCACGTCGATTGCCATGTCAACTTTGCGGTCACCATCAAGGTCGAACTGCAGAACCCAACCTTCCGCATTCACGACTGCCCTCGCCTGCGCGCCTCCCGGAGCTGCCAAGAAAATACCGTCCGTCCGGAAGGCAAAACTCGCGAGGTTCATCAACGTCAGATCAATGACGTCGAGTTCGCCAAAATCCTCAATTCTGTCGCGCCCGCTGCGCAAGACCGTGCTGTCGGTTGCTGCTGCATATATGAACCGGTCTGCAGTGTCGCCGACCAAGTCACCTTGAAGCACGTCCCTCCCCTTGCCTCCGAAGAGGATATCGGAGCCGTTGCCTCCAAAGAGAGAGTCGTCGCCTTCCCGTCCGTGCAGCTCATCCCCACCGCTGCCGCCCTGAAGGACGTTTGACAGTGCGTTGCCCACGATGAAGTCAGCGGCCGAACTGCCGACGGCATCCTCAAAGCCTTTGATCGTGTCAACGCCAACAAGATTGTCGGTTGCGATGCCCCCTGCCGCCGTTTTGTCGCCCGCGATGTTCAACACCGCCGTGGCCAACAAGTTGATGGTCATCGAATTCTTGCCTGTCACAGCACTGTATTCGTCAACCCCAAGTCCTCCGTCCACATCGTCAGCGCCGATGGTGGACCCAGTCCCCACGGCAAAGAAAAAGTCATTGCCGGCACCGAGAGTGTACTTGTCCTCTCCCTCTTCATCCGTAACTGTGTCGATGAAAGCGCTACCGGTGTATGTATCATTGCCAGCGCCAAGAAAGATGTTACCGGAGGAGTTGTCGCCCGTTACCTTCACGGTGTCCTTGCCGGCACCTGCGAAAATGTCGGTGCTGGCATCTTGATCGCCCGTCACGGTGTATGTGATCTTGTCGTCGCCACCGCCCGTCTTGATATCAAACCTGACATCTCCGGTCACCGTCACGATATTGGCGCCCTCACCCGCCGCAATTGCGCTGGCAAGACCTGTGACGATGATGGAATCGTCTCCGGTTCCGGCGGTAATGGTCGCGCCAACAAAGGAGTCGTTTTTGTTCTTGTAGGTGACCGCATTCTTGCCGTCACCAGCGATGATCTTTGAGGCATATCCCTCCACGGTGATGATGTCGTCTCCTGCCCCAGCCTGTACGATCCCGGCCTCGGCCTTGATGTTCATGACATTCTTGCCCTCGCCAGCATTGACGTCACCAGCGTCACCTGTAATCGTGATGCTGTCGTCTCCTTCAAGCGTCACGATATTGCCGTTGTTGACCGTGCTTTTTGAAGTTACCTTAACGATGTTCTTGCCACCGCCGAGGCTCAGGTCGTCATGTTGCCCTGTGATTGTGACAGTGTCATCTCCCGCTCCCGTCAGAATGTCGCCGGCTGCACCAGTCACAACAATCCCGTTCTTTCCGGTGCCAGCATTCAGTTTGGAGAACGTGCCATTCACAGTTATCGTGTCATCGCCGTCATTTGTACGCAAGTCATTGCCTGACCCTTTCAAAGACAAGATGTTGTTGCCCTTGCCCAGGTCAACGATGCCATTGAATGAACCATCGAGCGTGAATTTGTCGTTTCCGTCAAGCGCCGTGAAGTTCTGACTACTGGAACCCTTCACAGTAAGTGTGTTGTCCCCCCCGCCTAAAAGGATGCTTCCGTTTGCACTCCCAATCACAGTGACAATGTCATTGCCCGATCCGGTCGTGATGGCACTGGCAGAGCTGTTTGCGACTTTAGCGCCGATGGACAACGAATTGTTTCCTTCGCCGAGATCAACGCTGCTGTTAGCCGTTCCACCCACGCTGACCACGTCATCATTTACACCGCCGAGAATGCCGCCGCCTGCAAATGTCCCCACGGTCAATATGTTGGTGCCATTACCCATGGTGGCGCCAGACGACATGCCACCACCAACCTTGATTGTGTCGTTTCCTGCTCCCGTTGTTATCTTTCCACCGACATTGCCTTTGACATCCAACTTGTTAATGCCGTCACCAAGTGAAATGTTGTCACTGGCAGAACCGCCAACTGTGACCGTATCATTTCCTTCCAGTGCGAAAATCGTCCCGTTCAGGGTTCCCCCTACAGAAAGCGAATTGTTGCCATTGCCAAGGTCGACGGGAGAAGACGCATCTTTGCCAATCTTGACGGTGTCATTGCCAGAGCCTGCCGTCAGCCCGCCCGACAGATTTCCGGAGAACGTGAGCTTGTCGATTCCAGAACCCGCTATGACATTGCCGGAAAAGTCTTTCATCGTGGCGGTCAGGGTGTTGTCACCGTCCCCCAGATCAATACCGTTGTGCGTTCTGCCACTCAGGACCAAAGTGTCTTTGCCCGCGCCACCGATGTAAGTGTTGAAGTCGTTTGAGCTGGTGAACTTGTTGTCGCCTTCACCGAGATCAACATTGCCGAGAACGCCAGTGTTGGTGACAACATCATTCAACCCGTTGGACGTGAGATCATCCATCACGCCCGAGTTGCTGAGGGTCAAGGTACCGGACGCTGAACCCAGGTACGTATTATATTCGGTCGTACCGGTGATGGTGCCAGTGTTTTTGACGGAGAATTTTTCAGCAGTTCCGATAACAGCTGTTCCGGAGTGCCCTTCGATCAGCCCTGAGTTGTCGAGCGAGATAACGAGCGCTGGACCAGCTTCACTGACAAGTTCAACTCCGACTTCACCGGTGATCTGACCCTTGTTGATCACCTTTGCTGGCAGGCTGGAGTAAAGACCATGACTTCCACCAGAGATCTCGCCCGTCGTGCCCACCGTGAAGGTCGAGATCTTTGTATAGATCACAAGCGCTCCACTGGAGGTCGCACTCAGCGCGGCGCTCTTGTCATTAGCAGTGGAGACAATGCCGTTGATCGTGATGGTGTAGGTGTCGGCGGGATTGTCTGCCAGGAGTTGCAGTCCGATGCCTGA
>Ga0075163_10007773_pt1 | contig 14146 bp, 7 predicted proteins | sample JI1023141ADNA_FD_71478 | JGI IMG/M metagenome (GOLD analysis project Ga0075163, IMG submission 71478) | Wastewater effluent complex algal communities from Wisconsin, to seasonally profile nutrient transformation and Carbon sequestration -... | ecosystem: Engineered > WWTP > Effluent > Algae...
GATAGCGTAGTTGATGAATTTAAGCCTTTGTCCAAATTCGCTTCATTCGTTATTCGAAGTTTGTATTGCGACCAATCCTGAAGTTTGTAATCAACCGCGAAATTCAATGAACCCCATTTTTTTCCGAATAATTTCCAGGCGGCACCCACTGATATCCGCTGCGGAATTATAAGTCTTCCTTTTTCGCTTTCAAGTTGAAAGGAAGTGTCGCGGATTGCTCCAGTAGAAAAGATGCGAATGGAGCTGATCAATTCTGAATAGTCGGCAAACAAGTTGCCGTTGTGCATATAATCAACGCCAAGTTGAATGTTAGATCCACCAACAATTCGGCCTTTATCATCACGCTTAGTGGTGAGGTTAACTTTGTATAATAACCCTGCTTCGAAGATAAAACCTTGAGACCAGAGGTTGACGCTGTTTAGTGTAGTGTATGTTTCAGAGTTGTCGAAAACGATTCTGTTCTCCCTTCTGACATTGCCAAAAACATAATTGGCATTCACGCCAATTGACAATTGGTGGACACGAATACTTGTCGTGTCAGTAATGCCTTTTTGCAATGAATCGGAAAGGTCGGGCTTGCGATAAAATTTAAAAAGTCTGGATGTTCCGATGGTGACTTTGTTCAATCCACCGCTTCCTTCATATGTGTATGTAGCTTTGAGCGTGTCGCTTAATGTGTCTTGCGATGTGAATTTGTAGTCGATACTGCTGAAAGGTGTAATGCCGAATGCCAATCCCCATTTACTTCCAGGTTTTTTAAATCCCATGCTTAACTCATGGAACTGACCGCCGCCATAAGATGAGCTCGTGATGCTGTTGCTGGCTTTTGTGTAACCGCCTTTGCCCATGATCTGGAGATTTGTTACATCCAAAAAGGAATATGATGCCGGATTGGCAAGATTGAGAACTATCGGATCTGTGATGGCTGTGGTAGTTCCGCCCATTCCAAAATGTGGTGCTGCCCCGGGAGAGTCGAGCAGTCCTAAACCGAATCTTGAATAAACAGAATTCGGATTACTCTGTGATTGCATTACATCACTGCAAACCAATAAGGCTAGCAGGCATGCAAACAGATTAAATATTGTTGATTTTAAGAATTTCATGCAAGCCCTCGTGGGTTAAATAAGGGACGGCAAAAATGGGGCTTTTAAGATGCTTCTCAAAAAATGCCATGGAACCGCCGGTCAGTATGACGTTCAGATCGGTGAAAAGACTACAATATTGTGAAATTAGACCGTCAGTTTCAGCAATAATTGCATTTATGACACCAGTGCGAATGGAATCGACTGTGTTTTTTCCTGGTATTTGGGTCAGCTCTGATCGGAACTCAACAAGCGGCAACTTACCTGTAAAATGATGCAAGGCGTTCAATCGCATCTGAATACCGGGGGAAATAGATCCACCAATTAGATGTCCTTTATTGACAAGTGTGTAGGTTATACAGGTGCCACAGTCGACGATAAGGTTGTTTTTGTCAGGGAATAATTTTGCAGCTCCGGCAGCATTTGCCAATCTATCTGAACCTAAAGTTTCGGGGGTTTCATAAGAGATTAAAAATGGCAATACTAAAGTGTTGGTCAAACGAAGGTAATTAACCTTGCCATTGAGAAAATTCATTAACTCCTTGTCTAATCCGCGAACATCGGAAATAATTGCTTTTTCAGGGTTTTTGGAAGAAATCAACAAATCAAGGTCATCGCGCCAGGGTGCCTGAAGCGTATAAAATCCGTCCATTTTTTCATGCTCGAAAAAGGCAACTTTTAAATTGCTGTTTCCGATGTCGATTGTCATCACCATGAAGCAAATTTATTGTATTGTGAATGGCGGAAGGATCCAAGGATATCGTTCCTTTAAAAAATCTAGTGAAATGGACTTTACCGACAGAAATATAATTTACACCGCCTTTGTGAACATCTTGGGAAAATTAAACATTCTGTTTTGCGGCCATTCAATACTTTGGCTCCCGATAAAACAACAAACAAATGATTAACAGAAAAGAATTTCGCAAATATGCTACCGGTTCAAGAGGTATCAGTGGCACTGTGGTGGATGATGTGATCAGTCATATGTATGGTCCTGAAATGATGACACGCACTGTTATCGAAGAAAGAAACATGCCTTTCCGCGAGGTAGACGTGTTTTCCAGATTGATGGCCGATAGAATTATTTTCCTTGGAACTGAGATTGATGATTATATCGCAAATATTATTCAGGCACAATTGCTTTTTCTAGAGAGCGCTGATTCCCGCAAGGATATTCAGATTTACATCAACTCCCCAGGAGGAAGCGTTTATGCCGGTCTTGGTATTTATGATACAATGCAATACATTAATCCGCATGTAGCCACAATATGCACTGGTATGGCGGCAAGTATGGGTGCAGTATTGCTATGTGCTGGTGAAAAGGGCAAAAGAACAGGCCTTAAGCATGCGCGTGTGATGATTCACCAACCACTAGGAGGCGCAAGAGGTCAGGCGAGCGATATTGAGATCACAGCACGTGAGATTCAAAAATTGAAGAAGGAGCTCTATGATATCATCGCTTCACACAGCGGCAAAACTTATGAGCAGGTTTGGGCGGATAGTGATCGCGACTATTGGATGATAGCGTCAGAAGCCAAGGAGTATGGCATGATCGATGAAGTTTTGGACAAAAAGAAGTCTGCATAAATATTTGAACGACTAGATAAAAAAAGGCATCCACGTGATGCCTTTTTTGTTGTTACGTTCAACTGAATGTTTTAGAAAATTGGAAGTCTTGTGCCGTTGAAATCCTCGTTAATAAGAAACTTTTACATTTCTGTCGAAATTGATGAAATATTACTTTAATTTGTTGATGTGTTGACCCGCAAAGGTCACAGCTTAACTTTTTTAATTAACCTAATCTTAATCTACGTGAGAACGTATTTACCTAACCATTCTAAAACACTGCGTGCTTTGCTGTTTCGCCCGTTATTACTGGCGTTATTCAGTATGACAGCAAACTTGCTCGTCGGCCAGTGTCAACCATTTTTTTTATCCTCCGGTGAAAACATCACCGTTTCCTGTGGTGAAGAATTACCTGAGCTCAGTGATTGCGAAGCTGCAAGTAATTGTTGCGACGGTCCTGTGACAGTCTCCTCATTCACGAGCGAAACGGGCGCAATTCTCCACGATTGTATTATCAGCACTGCCAATGGACCCGGCGTTGATTGGGCTATCTGGTTGCCAATGATTGATGCGCCTTCTGTAGCCTGGAATTTCACCGGTACTGGTCATTTCCAGACTTATGCCGATGGTACAGCACATGTGTGGGGTATTGTTGCCAATGCTGGTGATGCTTCATTACAACTTGAAGTTGAAATGTGGCTGGAAAATGGCCTTGATTGGCAGGCCTGGTCTGCTTTAGGAAGGAATTACAAAAATGATCTTGGTTTTGCCGGAAGTAACTACACGGACTGGCATTACTATGAACTCGTTGCCGGGTTCTCAAGACTTACCGGTATCGGTGAGTTGGAAGGAACGTTCTTGGAACTTCATCACCAACCAGCTGATTATTTCTACGGATTCCAGATGGGTATCGGTGCCAATAATAAAAATGGCAACGATGGTATGAGTGGTTGGTTTACATATGATGGACTTTACGGCGGTGAAACTGTTTCAGGACATGGTGATATCAACGTTGACCAAGACTGTGAAGAAGGTCCAGAAGGTTGCGCTACTTCTGCATTCACAAGAATTTGTCGTGCTGATGACAGTTGCGGAAATACAGCCTTCAATGAGCAAACGGTAAGCGTGAGCGATACAGAAGCCCCTGTATTGAATGCATACGAAAGCCTGATTACAGTTGAATGTATTGAGGCAGATGGCATTTTTGTTTCAGCCATTGATGAATGTTCAACTGTTGTGATCACGTATGTTGATGAAGTTATTGTTGCCGGTTGCCCAGGTCAGGTAATTCGTCACTATAATGTTGCTGACGCTTGTGGCAATTTTGTAACAGCGGATCAAACAATTAATATCCTTAGCGAAGGTGAACTCGAATTTACTGTTTTTCCAGCGAACCAAAATGTGGAATGTGATGAAGTAGAACAATTGGATCCTCAGGTTGAATGGAACTCAGTTTGTGCAAATACAATCTTGACAATTTCAGAAAACCTGATTCCAGGCGAGTGCCCGAATAATTATGTAATCGAATACACTTACACACTTAACGACGCCTGTGGCAACGAAGTTTCTCAGGTTTGGGTTGTTACAGTCAGTGATAACACAAAGCCAGTGTTTTTTGACGTTCCGGCTAATATAACATTGAATTGTGGTGATGAAATTCCACAAGCCCTTCCAACTGCTGTTGACAATTGCGGTGAGGTAAATATTACACTTAACGCTATAACGGAAGAATTGGAGTGCGGATATAATTTCATCAGGACATGGACCGCTGAGGACGCTTGTGGTAATACAGAAACCGCAACTCAGGTGATCTATATCTCAGATGAAATCGATCCGTTCTACACCTTCATTCCTCAGTCTGTGACTGTTTCATGCGGCGAACCTTTTTCATTAGATCTTGCAATTGTTGAAGATCAGTGCTCTTATGTAGAATTGACATGGACCGATGTTCCTCTCGGTGATTGTGCCGGTAGTTACATGCGCTTATGGAGAGCATTCGACGGTTGTGGTAATCAAGCTTTAGAATCAACTATTGTAACATTGGTTGACAATCAAGCACCTGTTATGACAACATTCCCTGAGAATGTTGAAGTGAGCTGTGGTGACATTCCTACTGTAGAATCAGTGCAGATCGAGTATGAAGACTTTTGCACTGCGGTAACAGTGGATTTTGAAGAAACAATTTCTGAAGGTGATTGCGCAAGCGGTTATACAATTGTACGCACTTGGGTGCTGACTGACGGTTGTGGCAACTCTTCTGAATGGATTTGGACAATTAGCGTGAACGACAATCAGGCGCCGATCTTGGTTGGCGTGCCTGATGATACCGAGATGAGCTGTGGTGATGACGTGAGTGATGCTGTTGTGGTTGCGATTGACAATTGTGATCAGGAAGTAACAGTATCACTTGAAGCTACAACAGAACCTTCAGATTGTGGTTACTTGTTTATTCGCACATGGACTGCAACGGATGATTGCGGCAATACGGTTTCAGATTCACAAATCATTGCTGTGAACGATGAAGCTGATCCAGTTTTCACTTTTGTTCCAGACGACATTGCTATTAGCTGTGGCGATGGAATTTCTATTGATGAACTTCCTTTGGCCGAGGCATCTGATGACTGCTCGGTTGTTGATGTAACATACGTAGATCAAGCTATTGGTGGTAATTGCGGCGATGGTTTAATCAGAACATTTACAGCAACAGACGGATGCGGAAATACAGTGACTGCTGAGCAACTTATCAGCTTCAGTGATGAGATCCCTCCAGTATTCACTTTTGTGCCTGCGTCACAATCATTAGATTGTAATGGTGGTGCAACAGAAATCCAAATGGCAACGGCCATCGATAATTGTTCTGAGCCAACAATCACTTTTGAAGATGAGTTTACTGCAGGTGGCTGCGCAGGTGGCTATATCAGACACTGGATTGCCACAGATGCTTGTGGAAACTTTGTGACCGCTGATCAGGAGATAACTTCTAGCGATCAATCTGCTCCAGTGATTACAAACTTCCCAATAGACATTACTGTAAGCTGCGATCAAGTGCCAACACCTGAAGATGGCGACGTTGAATACACAGATGACTGCGGTAATGTAACAACTGTTTATTCTGAAAATGTAATTGAAGGAAACTGCCCGAATAGCTACACTATCGAAAGAACATGGACATTCACTGACGGCTGTGGCAATTCGGTTAGCGATACTTGGACAATTTTTGTTGTTGACGAATCTGCTCCGATTGTTATTGGTGTGCCTACTAATACAACTATTAATTGTGGTGAAGAAGTAGAAGAGGCGGTGATTAATGCGATTGATAACTGCTCTGCTCCAGAAAATATTACAATTTCTTTGTCTGCAGTTACTACACCAGGTGATTGTGGCTCTGAGTTTATTCGCACCTGGACGGTTTCTGACGAGTGCGGAAACACAACAGTGGAATCTCAGGTTGTTATTATTCTGGATAATGAAGCGCCTGTCTTCACATTTGTACCAACTAATATCAATGTTGTATGTGGGCAGGAATACGAATTACTCGATGCGGTTGCAACAGATAATTGTTCTGCTGTAACTGTTACCGCTGAAATTCTTGAAGGCAGCACATGTCTCGGTGGTCTTGTTCGCGTTTTCACAGCAACAGATGGTTGTGGAAACTCAACAACGGCAGAACAAATAATCAGCATTGTGGACGAAACAGCACCTGTTGCGGTAAATCCTCCGCCTGCTGTTCAGTTCTTCAATTGCGACGACTTCCTTGAGGTAACTGCATCTTACGTGGAATTCACTGATGATTGCAGTAATGTTGATGTAATTTTCGATCAAGGAGTACTACCGTCAGATTGTCCGGGTACATATTCAATTGTCTACACTTGGACAGCCATTGACGATTGCGGAAATATGGATTTCCAAACAATGGAAGTATTTTATGTAGATCAAACAGCGCCAGAATTTGTAACCATTGCTGATGATTTATTCTTGGAATGCGGTCAACCAATTCCTAGTGAAAATATCAGCGCAACAGATGATTGCAGTGAGGTGACTATTACTGTTGATGACGAAGAGTTGAACTCAGGTTGTGCATCTCAACTATTGCGCACATATACAGCTACAGATGATTGTGGCAACTGGACAAGCTTCACACAACTTATCACTTTCGTTGATGTTACTGCACCATCGTTCTCTTTCTTGCCACCAGATATCACAGTGTCATGCACTGATGCTGTGCCGACTGTTGTTATTCCTGAAGCAATTGACGATTGTTCTTTAGCTGATGTAACATATTCTGAAACTGAAGAGGCGGGAGATTGCCCAAGCAACTACACAATTATTAGAGAGTTTGTAGCGACTGATTTTTGTGGTAATGAAGCGACGCATACACAAACGATTTCTGTAGTTGATGAACAAGGACCGATATTCGAAAACTTCGAGTCTCAAATCACATTGAACTGCGGAGAGTCAAATGGCGTTTTTGTTACTGCTTCTGATGATTGCAATTCTTTGGATATGACTTTTTCAGATGAATTGTTAATCGCCGGTTGCGGTGGTGCAATTTTGCGAACCTATACTGCAACAGATGCATGCGGCAATGCTTCACAGGTTACTCAACAGATTAACCTTATCGACGAGCAACAACCTGAATTCTTGAGTTTCCCTGAGAGCGGCAATTTGGAATGTGATCAAGTTCCTACGGTGGACGAAATGGTTGTTGAGTTTATTGATAACTGCTCTGAAGTATCAGTTGATTTCAGTGAAAACATTATCCCTGGTGAATGTCCAAATGACTACATCATCGAACGCACATGGATTATCGCAGATGAATGCGGCAATGAAAATAGTCAGACTTGGACTGCAATTGTTTCTGACAATCAGGCACCACAGATTATTGGCGTTCCTGATGATGCAATTATTGATTGCGGTGACGTTATTCCGTCGGTAGCTGTTTTTGCATTCGACAATTGCACTGCAGAGCCAGTTATTGCGCTTACTGCCACACAAGAACAGATTGGTTGCAACACAATATTCACCCGCAGATGGACCGCGGAAGATGAGTGTGGTAATCTTTCACAAGCTATTCAGGTAATCACGATTTCTGATTTCTACAATCCATCTCTTTCTGAATATCCTGGAGACATCGTTTTGGTGTGTGGTGATGACGTTCCCGCTGCACCTGAAATTACAGCCGAGGACAACTGTGCTACTGATCTTTTAGTAGACTTCACAGAAACTACCGAAGGTGATCCAACTTGCCCAACTATCATTCGCGAATGGTGTGCGTCGGACTGTGTAGGAAATACGGTTTGTCATACTCAAACAATCTTCTTTGATCTGGCTGCAGGAGGTCTTACTGATGGTGGCCCACAAATGCAGGCGTGGCAACAGTCGGCAGATAAGGCTATTGTGAAAGTAACACCTGACCAAGCTGGTCGCTGGGGTATTGACGTTTATGACGTGAATGGAAAAGTTGTTGTTTCACTATTCGCTGGTGAAATGACTGAGGGAGTGACAAAACAATTTGATCTTGACATCACTGGAATTGAAGATGGTACTTACTACGTGCGCTTTACAAATGGTAAAGAGCAAGTAGCAAAGGGAATTGCAATCATCCGATAGAATTTTTAATCAATAGATTTAAAAGGCTGCTTCGAAAGGGGCAGCCTTTTTTTATTTTAGCCAGCCTTCACGTTTCAAGTCGCGGCGAAACACGGAGGCGCAATAGAATCTACGGATTTCATATTGTGTTGAAGTAGCACCCTATCGTGGAATAGGGCATATGAAAACAAACAGGAATATTCGGGGTTGATCGGTCGCATTGCCATGAAGTATATTCGCGCTAGATGGAACGGATTACACTATTTGCAGATGTTATTGTGCCTCAGGCGTTGCCTGTTCCATTGACTTATCGCATCCCGAAAGATCTAAATGAAATAGTGAAGGTTGGGCAGCGAGTCGTTGTTCCTTTAGGAAAATCCAAGTTACTTACTGGTATCATTCGTCATTTACATCAGACGGCGCCAGCGAGGTATGAAGCGAAGTACATTGAGTCAATTTTGGATGAAGTACCGCTTATCCATGATTTACAGTTGAAGTTGTGGGACTGGATGTCCAACTATTATTGCTGCACGTTGGGTGAAGTTATGAATGCTGCTCTTCCAGCAGGATTAAAATTGTCCAGTGAAACAAAGTTTATGCTCGCTGGTGATGATGAGGGCATTGACTTGTCGGTGAATGAAGAAATCATTGTGCGGGTTATGAAGACCAGAGGTCAGATGACTATTGCCGATATCAGTGATGTACTAGAAATAAAAAATGTTCAACCATATTTAAAGTCTCTCATTGATCGTGGTCTCGTCAAAAGTGAAGAAGAGCTCCGGGAGAAGTATAAGCCCCGCACGATCGAGGTATTAAAACTTGGGCCAATTGCAGATAATGAAACGAAACTGCAGTTTGTGTTTTCAGATCTTGAAAAGCGGCGTGCCCAAAAGCAAAGTGATGCCCTTTTGATTTTCTTGAGAATGTCGGATTGGGACAAGGGAAAGGTCACTGAAGTAGAACGATTAAAGCTACAAAAAGAAAAGGTAGCATCATCTACAGTGAGCGCTATGATCGAGAAAGGTATTTTTGAACTGAGCATTAAAGAGCCTGGAAGGATTCCTGCACATTTGTTGGCAATGCAAGCGGCCAAGGAATTGTCGACTGCTCAGCACGAGGCATTTTTAGGAGTCAAAAGTATGTGGCAGACCAAAGATGTTTGTTTGTTGCATGGTGTAACCTCTAGTGGTAAAACAGAAATTTATACGAGTCTGATTGAAGAGAAACTGCAAGAAGGCAAACAAGTATTATTTCTCTTGCCCGAGATTGCTTTAACCACACAAATTATTCAACGACTCAGAAAATTTTTTGGAAAGAGAATTGGAGTTTATCATAGCGGATACAGTGATTTTGAAAGAACGGAGGTTTGGAAAAAGGTCTTGAGTGATGAGCCAGGAGAATGTGATATCATACTTGGTGCGCGCAGTGCAGTGTTTTTGCCTTTTAAACGATTGGGACTTGTGATCGTGGATGAAGAACATGAACAAAGTTTCAAGCAGTATGATCCTTCTCCTCGATATCATGCGCGAGACACAGCTTTATGGCTTGCCAAACAATACAGTGCAAAGGTTCTTTTAGGCTCTGCAACCCCATCTGTTGAATCGTATTGGAATGCCTCGGGTGGTCGATTCGGTTTAGTCACATTAACTGAAAGGTTTGGCGGACTTGAATTGCCGGAAATTGTTCTTTGCGATATCAGAAAGGAGTTAAAGGCAAAAAGTATGAAGAGCAATTTTACTTCTCAATTGGTAGATGAAATGAGAAGTGTTATCGAGGCTGGCGAACAAATAATTTTATTCCAAAACAGACGTGGTTACTCGCCATTGTGGGAGTGCCAGTCATGTGGTTGGGTGCCTATGTGCTCGCGGTGTGATGTGAGTCTCACTTATCATAAACAAATCAATCAGCTAAAGTGTCATTATTGTGGTTACAATACGCCTCCAGTTCCAGCGTGCCATGCATGTGGTAGCATGGATATGAAGATGCTTGGTTTTGGCACAGAGAAGATTGAAGAAGATATGTCTGAATTGTTTCCTGATGTCAAAATTCAGAGAATGGATCTTGATACTACAAGAAGCAAAAGTGGATATCAGAGAATAATCTCAGATTTTGAAGCGGGCATAACGACAGTGTTGGTGGGTACACAAATGGTTACTAAAGGACTTGATTTCGACAATGTTGCTTTGGTTGGTATTCTCAATGCGGATAAGATGATGAATTACCCTGACTTTCGATCAATGGAAAGAAGTTTTCAGATCATGATGCAAGTGGCTGGAAGAGCGGGTCGAAAACACAAGCGCGGTCGAGTGTTGATACAAACATACAGCCCAGACCATTGGTTGCTGGAGATGATTATTCGGGGTGATTACAATTCTTTTTATGAAAAAGAAATTCGAGAAAGACACCAATTCTCTTATCCGCCATTCCAAAGATTGATGAAGATAACATTAAAACACAAAGAAGATGATGTGGCTCAGCGCGCGGCAAACGAAATTCTCAAGCTGATAAAACCACAGATGGGTGAGAAACTGTTAGGCCCAGAGAGGCCATATATACCTCGTATCAATAATTACTATTTGCAGCAGTTTATGGTGCGACTTGATAAAAAACCAGAGAGTGCTTTAGTGAAATATGACATTATAAAACGTATACGCGAAAAATTGAACGAACCTGCATTCAAACAAGTACGACTGAGTATTGATGTTGATCCTTCTTGAACCTAAATTCCGCAATGGGATTCTATTGCAACACAGAACCTATTCAAAACCGTGTATTTCCTCGATTTTAATCTTCAAAGTAACTCTGCTTTCTTTCATCATAAATCTTGCGGGAATGCTGATTTTATAGCGTTTTTCTGTTTCCCAACGAGCACCATCCCGGAATTTAGGATAAAAAAAGCCGCGACAAAGAGTTGCCACGGCTTAAAAAGTATCACGGTTTTTTTATAGGGTACCAACCATTTTAGTTGGCACTACCCATTCATCATATTGTTCTGCATTAACATACCCAAGTCTTACCGCTTCTTCTTTAAGTGTTGTGCCATTTTTATGAGCGGCTTTAGCAATCTCTGCTGCTTTGTAATATCCGATTTTTGTATTGAGTGCCGTAACGAGCATGAGTGATTTGTCAACGAGTTCTTTGATGCGATCATAATTTGGTTCAATACCAGAAGCACAATGTTCGTCGAATGAAACACAGGCGTCGCCCAACAATTCCGCGCTCTGCAAGAAGTTATAGGCCATCATTGGTTTGAATACGTTCAACTCATAATGTCCTTGTGTGCCGCCAACTGTTATTGCTACATCATTACCCATTACTTGAGCGCAAACCATGGTGAGCGCTTCGCATTGAGTGGGGTTAACTTTTCCAGGCATGATGCTGCTTCCCGGCTCATTTTCCGGTATAAGTATTTCGCCGATACCACTTCTTGGACCACTTGCCATCATACGGATGTCATTGGCAATTTTATTCAATGAAACAGCGAGTTGTTTTAATGCACCATGAGATTCTACGATACCATCGTGAGCAGCGAGTGCTTCGAATTTGTTCGGTGCGCTTGTAAATGGAAGGCCGCTGAATTCAGCAATTTTTTGTGCAACGAGTTCTGAATATCCCGCAGGTGCATTAAGACCAGTGCCTACGGCAGTGCCGCCTAGGGCAAGCTCTCCAAGATGTTGTAATGTGTTTTTTAATGCGCGCATTCCATGGTCAAGCTGGGCTACATAACCACTGAGCTCTTGTCCGAGAGTTACAGGTGTTGCATCCATAAGATGTGTTCTTCCGATTTTCACAACTTGCATAAACTCGTCACTTTTTTTCTTGAGAGTATCACGCAATTGCTGAACACCAGGAATGGTTTTTTTCATCACCGAATCATATGCAGCGATGTGCATAGCTGTGGGATAAGTGTCGTTAGACGACTGAGATTTATTGACATCATCATTAGCTCCCAACAGCATGTTTCCTTCTCCGAGTTTACCACCTGAAATAACATGAGCACGATTTGCAATTACTTCGTTCACGTTCATATTGCTTTGTGTGCCACTTCCTGTTTGCCATATAACCAATGGAAATTGATCGTTGAGTTTGCCTTCCAAAATCTCATCACACACGGCGCTGATTGCGTTGCGTTTATCTTCTGGCAATACGCCTAGCTGACAGTTGGCGTGTGCTGCAGCCTTTTTTAGAATAGCAAATGCACGAATGATCTCCTTAGGCATTGAAGCTTCAGGACCAATTTTGAAATTGTTTCTTGACCTTTCAGTTTGTGCGCCCCAATAAACATGTGCAGGTACACGAACATCACCCATGGTGTCTTTTTCAATTCTGTATTCCATTTGTCTGGTTTTCTATATTGTTATTCGTTCTTATTTCTATTTGATAAAAATTAAACTTCTGCGCCTTTTCCTTTTTGCATGAGGAATCCTTTGAGGAATTCATCAATGTACCCATCCATTACAGCATCCACATCGGAAGTTTCAACACCTGTGCGCACGTCTTTAACGAGTTTGTAGGGTTGCATGACGTAGTTTCGAATCTGTGATCCCCACTCGATTTTTTTCTTGCTTGCTTCTATTTCACTGCGTGCCGCATTTCGTCTTTCCAACTCCATTTCATAAAGTTGCGATTTTAATAACTGCATCGCTTTTTCTTTGTTCTGAAGCTGTGAACGTGTTTCTGTATTGTCGATCACTATTCCTGTTGGAGCGTGTCGAAGACGCACACCTGTTTCAACTTTATTTACGTTCTGACCACCAGCCCCGCCACTTCTGAATGTGTCCCAAGTGATATCGGAAGGATTGATTGCAATGTCGATAGTGTCATCAACAAGAGGATAAACGTAAACACTTACAAAAGACGTATGCCTTCTTGCGTTGGAGTCAAATGGTGAAATGCGAACAAGTCGATGAACACCGTTTTCTCCTTTGAGCATACCGAAAGCAAATTGTCCGTCGAATTCAAGGGTGCATTGTTTTACTCCTGCAACGTCGCCCTCTTGCATGTCTAATTCCTTGACGTTGTAGCCATTTTTTTGCCCCCACATCACATACATACGCATAAGCATACCGGCCCAGTCACAACTTTCGGTACCTCCTGCTCCAGCCGTAATTTGAACAACAGCACTCAAGCCGTCTTCTTCTGCGCTGAGCATATTTTTGAATTCGAGGTCCTCTATGCGGGTATTTGCGAGCTTGAATTGTGCTTCGAGCTCATCTTCTGTGGCTGCGCCTTCTTTAAAGAAATCGTAAAGGACTGATAAGTCGTCGACGGCAGTTGAACATTCTTTGAAAGCGTCGGTCCAGATTTTTTTGTTTCGGATTTGACGCATGACTTGCTCCGCTTTTTTGGCGTCATTCCAAAAATTGGGGTCTTGTGTGAGCTTTTCGTCCTCTTTTATTTGAAGTAGTTTTACCTCAACGTCAAAGGTACCTCCCGAGCGCGTCAACGCGCTCCTTCAGCTCACTTATAGCATCGCTAGTAATTGCCATTGTGATTGTATTAACTGAAAATTATTGATTAATGCGGCCGCGAAATTACGACCAAATGCGGATGGAAAAGTGACTTTCACCGTAATGGAAGGATTTAAGAGGGCATCCAAAGAGCCTATTTATGATTCGATAGAAAGGGATATTTTGATTTCGATTAGCTCTTGTTTCGGGCATAAATACGCCCTATGCCGAGCTAAATCTCATTCACTTAGCACCAATATGCGCTTTCCATATTCTTGCTGAGCCGAGATCGACCAATTTTAAACGCCGCGAATCACACATAGGTTTTTTGGACGTCCCCTTGATAAGTTTGATTATCGCCCCTTTTTAATTCAGCCTTTAAAAAGTATTTGTAGTAACTTTTTTACAAATGACACATCAAAGTTCTCCAAGGACTGCCGAAATGACTTGAATGTCGAA
>Ga0075163_10007774_pt1 | contig 14145 bp, 13 predicted proteins | sample JI1023141ADNA_FD_71478 | JGI IMG/M metagenome (GOLD analysis project Ga0075163, IMG submission 71478) | Wastewater effluent complex algal communities from Wisconsin, to seasonally profile nutrient transformation and Carbon sequestration -... | ecosystem: Engineered > WWTP > Effluent > Algae...
GAAAGCAAACTCTTGAACGCGTGCGACAACAGCTCCGGATGCACGGAAGAAGAGCACCAGCAGAACCGGCGCACCGAGTTCATCATCACGAAGATGTAGGGGAAGGAGGAACAAGGATGAAGGCGGCCGACGGGTCGCCTTCATCGTTCCGATGAGCCACCTCCGGCCCTCGGCCAGTGGCCAGAAGCCGATGGCCAGGGGCGAATTCAAGGAATTCTCCACCCCCGTTTGTTGGATCGGACCCGCGATCTATCTTCGCGCCCCGTTTCTCTGGCCGTGATGCATCAGGCATACCGGTAGTGAGGCGGGCCGAACAGACCAAATCCCAGGACCACCGTGGCTTCCACGACCCATACCACCTCCATGGCCAACAAGGCCACCGTGCAGAAAGAATGGCTGCTGGTGGACGTCGAGAACGAAGTTCTCGGCCGCGTTGCCAGCAAGATCGCCATGCTCGTACGTGGCAAGCACAAGCCAACGTTCACCCCGCACACCGACACCGGTGACCATGTTCTGGTGATCAACGCCGAGAAGGTGCGCCTGACCGGTGACAAGCTGGAGGACAAGGAGTACCAGCGCTACAGCCTGTACCCCGGAGGCCAGACCCGCGAGAAGGCGAAGAACCTGAAGGCGCGCAAGCCCCAGGCCCTCATCGAGCTCGCCGTGAAAGGCATGTTGCCCAAGACCCGTCTGGGTGACGCACAGTTCGGCAACCTGCACGTGGTCGTGGGAAGCACCCACAAGCACGAGGCGCAGAAGCCCCGCAAGATCGACCTCAACAGCATCAAGTAAGATGGCATCAGTGAACAGCTTGGGCCGCCGCAAAACCAGTGTGGCGCGCGTGGTCCTCAACGAGGGCAGTGGCGAGATCATCGTGAACGGCGTGGAAGGGAACGAGTACTTCCCCATCACGGTGCAACAGTTCAAGTTGCAACAGCCCTTCAAGCTCACGGGCACCGAGGGCAAATACGACGTTACCGCCACGATCGATGGCGGTGGCACCACCGGCCAGGTGGAAGCTTTGCGTTTGGGCATCGCCCGCGCGCTCGTGAAGATCGACCCCGAGCACAAGCCCAAGCTCAAGGCCGAAGACCTCATGACGCGTAACCCCCGCGAGGTGGAACGCAAGAAGTTCGGACGCAAGAAGGCGCGCAAGCGCTACCAGTTCAGCAAGCGTTAAGTCCCACGCTTGTTCAGGATCCAATCCTGGAGGACTCACCTGTACATCGGGTGGCTACCATCAGGATGCCTGTGATAACGGGAACAAGGAAAGTGAACCAAAAGAAGGAACATGGCACGTACTGAATTCAAGCAGCTTCTCGATGCGGGCGTACACTTCGGCCACCTGCGCCGCAAGTGGAACCCGAACATGGCCCCATACATCTTCACGGAGAAGAAGGGCATCCACATCATCGACCTGAACAAGACGGCGGTGAAGCTGGACGAGGCTGCGGCCGCGATGAAGCAGATCGCCCGTAGCGGGAAGAAAGTGCTCTTCGTGGCTACGAAGAAGCAGGCCAAGGACATCGTTACCGAGAAGGTGAAGGCCACCGGTATGCCTTACGTCACTGAGCGTTGGAGCGGTGGCATGCTCACGAACTTCGGCACCATCCGCCGCGCTATCAAGAAGATGGCCAACATCGATCGCATGAAGATCGATGGCACGCTGAACCACATGAGCAAGCGCGAGCGCCTGCAAGTGAGCCGTCAGCGTGACAAGATGGAGAAGAACCTCGGTTCTATCGCCGACCTCACCCGCCTGCCCAGTGCGCTGTTCATCGTGGACATCGTGAAGGAGCACATCGCCGTGGCCGAGGCCCGCAAGCTGAACATCCCCACGTTCGCGATGGTGGATACCAACAGCGACCCGAACCTGATCGACTTCCCGATCCCCGCGAACGACGACGCCACCAAGAGCATCGAGCTGATCGTGGACACCATGATCGCGGCCATCAACGAAGGCCTTGACGAGCGCAAGAGCGACAAGGAGCGCGGTGAGGCCATCGATGACGATGCCGCTGAAGAAGGCGAAGAAGGTGCAGAGGCTCCAGTGGCCGCCGCTGAAGTGAAGGTCCCTGAAGTGGCCGCTGCCGCTGAAGGCCAGGCCCCTGCTGCTGAAGCCTGAGAATCGTTCGTGGTCGTTGGTTGATGGTTGTTGGTGGATCGCACCTGACAGCCGGAGGACCACCGACCATCAACCATCAACCAACAACCAGTTATGAGCACCATGGCCATTACCGCCTCCGACGTGAACAAGCTCCGCCAGATCACTGGCGCGGGCATGATGGACTGCAAACAGGCCCTCAATGAGGCCAATGGCGACTTCGATGCCGCCATCGACATCCTGCGCAAGAAGGGCCAGAAAGTGGCCGCCAAGCGCGCCGACCGTGACGCCAGCGAAGGCCAGGTGATCGGCCTGGTGAGCGCCGACAACAAGAAAGGCGTGCTCGTCTGCACCAACTGCGAAACCGACTTCGTAGCCAAGAACGCGGACTTCGCCGCCATGGCCAACCGCATCGCCACCATCGCTTTGGAGAAAGGCGCGGACAGCATCGACGCCCTGAAGGCGATGGCCTTCGACAGCAATGGCATGACCATCGCCGAGAAGCTCATCGAGCAGACCGGTGTGATCGGCGAGAAGATCGAAGTGAGCGCCTGCCACGCCCTGAGCGCGGAATTCGTTTACGCCTACAACCACCCCGGCAACAAGGTCGGCAGCCTCGTGGGCCTCAACAAGGCCGGCTTCGCGGATGCCGCCAAGGACGTGGCCATGCAAGTGGCCGCCATGGGCCCGATCGCGCTCGACAAGGCCAGCACGCCCCAGAACGTGATCGACAAGGAACTGGAGATCGGCAAGGAGCTCGCCATCCAAGAGGGCAAGCCCGCCGACATGGCCGAGAAGATCGCCGCCGGTCGCCTGAACAAGTTCTTCAAGGAGAGCACCCTGCTCGCCCAAGAGTTCATCAAGGACAACAAGCTCAGCGTAGAGCAATACCTGAAGAGCATGGACAAGGATCTCACCTGCACCGGCTTCAAGCGCCACTCGCTCACGGTCTGATCCAAGACAAGTCAACAAATTGAACGGCCTCCGTCCCGGATGAAACTCCGGGAGGGGGCCGTTCGCGTTTCGGGTCAGGGGAAAGGGCTAGCTTCACTTGCCGGAAAGCACGCTTCACGAACGTCAAGCACCTTGCATCATGTACACAGCTGACCTGAAGTCTTGGATCCGTTCGGGTCTTGTTGTTCTTCTCGCCCTGGGCGGAATGAGAGTTGTGGCGCAGGTTGATTGTCTGGGTGTGGATGGTGGGCTTGCGTTACCGGGAACCGCGTGTGATGATGGTTGGAGCAGCAGCGTCCAGGACATCTGGAATGTGGACTGCAACTGCATCGGCTATTGTTCTGACGGAATGGGGCTCTATGGTCTGCCGGGAACCATATGCAATGATGGAAGCGCGTTCACCATCAACGATATGTTCTGGCCGGACTGTGTTTGCAGGGGTATTTGCATATCCGAATTCGGATCCCCGGGAGATCCCTGTGATGATGGAGACCCGCTTACCAATGATGACATCGTGTCCGAGAACTACTGCATCTGCAGCGGCTGGCAGAACCTGATCACTGGTCAGGTGTTCCTCGATGTGGATCTCGATGGTGTGTTTGGTGGTCCGGACCTTCCTATCGCGAACCGAACGGTCCAATCGGGAGTATCCTGGATATGGACGACCACCGATGCCAACGGTGAGTTCGAGTTCCGCTTGGGTCCTGGGTTTTACACCTTGCTGGCGGCATCGGGCTCTTACGATGCCCCCGCACAGGTGAATCCCACGCTGGACCTGAGCGTTCCCGGATCCAGCAGCGTGGGCAATGCCCTCGCCATGCAACCGTCGGCCAGTTTGACGGACCTCGCGGTCGAAGTTTCCACGCAACCGGCACGACCGGGGTTCTACAACTTCATCACGGTGGTTTGTACGAATGAAGGGACGTTGCCAGCGACCGGGGATCTCTCGGTCACATTCGATGGCCTGCAGGCCTATGAGGGGAGCTGGCCTGCTGGCAACGCGGTCGGAAATACAGTGACATGGACCTTGCCGGTTTTGCAGCTGGGGGGAACATTCTCAGCGATGATCCGCGTTCGTACCCCGGTCGGAACTGCCCTGGGTACCGATCTGACCTGCGATGCGCAAGTAATACCTGCGCCTGCGGATGGTGAACCGGTCAATGACCAGGACGGGTTCGTGCACCAGGTGGTGGGTTCGTTCGATCCCAATGACATTTCGGTCTCCCCAACGATCCTGTCGAGCGAGGACATCGCGTTGGGCAGGCCGGTCACTTACACGATCCGTTTCCAGAACACGGGCACTTTTCTGGCCGAGGATGTGCGCATTACCGACATTCTGCCATTCCAGTTCAGGCCGAATTCGTTCGACTTTATCGCGAGCAGTCATCCTTGCCACGTTCAACTGAGCAATGGCTTGCTGGAATTCCGCTTCGATGGCATCATGCTCCCGGACAGCAACGCCAACGAACCCGAGAGCCACGGCTGGGTCATGTTCCGCATGACGCCGCAGAACTTCCTGCTGCCCGGCGCACAGGTGTACAACAGCGCGAGCATCTACTTCGATTTCAACGAACCCATCTACACGAACACTGCGGTCTTCGAGATCGAACTGAACACCTCTGTCGCGCAAAGCGGGGTCGAGGCACCAGGTCCGTCGCTCTGGCCAAACCCGGCAACCGACCTGCTGAACCTCTCCATGGACAGAACACCCCCCACAGCCTTGGTCACGATCATCGACATGAACGGCCGTGTGGTGCGCAGCATGGCCAATGTCCAAGCGCAAGACAAGACGCTCACGATCCCCATAGCGCACCTTGCCGATGGCCTCTACACCCTTCGCATCGGAGTCGGCTTGAAGGCGCGCCATCAGCGCTTTGTGAAGAGCCACTGACCGGGCTGGTCGAACTGTCGAGCGGCTCTCGTCGGGGGCGGTTCGTTTTTCATTGCTTTGGGCCCCGAACGCTGACCCCTGCCCATGCCCCAAGCGAACGGAATGAAGAAGTACACACGCATCCTGCTGAAGCTCTCCGGCGAAAGCCTGATGGGCGACAAGGACTACGGCATCGACGATAAGATGCTGAACGCGTACGCCGAGGAGATCAAGGCGGTGAGCAGCATGGGCGTGCAGATGGCGGTGGTGATCGGGGGCGGCAACATCTATCGCGGCATCCAGGCGGCGGCCAGCGGCATCGACCGCGTGCAAGGCGACCACATGGGCATGCTGGCCACCATGATCAACAGCTTGGCCTTGCAGAGCGCGTTGGAAGCCCACGGCCAAAGCACACGCTTGCTCAGCGCCATCAAGATGGAGCAGATCGCCGAGCCCTTCATCCGTCGCCGTGCGGTGCGGCACTTGGAGAAAGGTCGCATCGTGATCTTCGGTGCGGGCACGGGCAATCCGTATTTCACCACGGACACGGCCGCTTCTCTGCGCGCCATCGAGATCGAAGCCAACGTGATCCTCAAAGGCACGCGCGTGGACGGCATCTACACCGCCGATCCGGAAAAGGACAAGAACGCGACGAAGTACGAGCGCATCACCTTCAAGGAGGTGTACGACAAAGGCTTGAGCATCATGGACCTCACGGCCTTTACCCTGTGCCGGGAAAACAACCTGCCCATCATCGTCTTCGACATGAACAAGCCCGGCAACCTGCGCAAAGTCGTGGCCGGCGAGCAGGTGGGGACATTGGTGGAGGTGTGAGCGGGTAGTTTACCGCCACGACGCCACGTGCGCAACGAGAGCGCCACGTTTTCGCCCCATTCGTTGCGTTGCCTTGGCGTTCGTGGCGCCGTGGCGGTGAAGCATTTCTATTTTCGCCCTCCCAACGACGTAAAGAGATGGACGCCAAGACGCTGATCGCCCCGCAAGAGGAACTGATGAAGAAGGCCGTGGACCATTTGGACCACGAGCTCACGAAGATCCGCGCGGGCCGGGCGAACCCCGCCATGCTGGAAGGCGTGCGCGTGGAAGCCTATGGCTCACAGATGCCCTTGAACCAGGTGGCCAACGTGAACACGCCGGACGGCCGCACGATCATGATCCAGCCGTGGGACAAGAAGATGATCGACGCCATCGAGAAGGCGATCCAGGCGGCGAATCTGGGTTTCAACCCCAGCAACAACGGAGAGAATGTGATCATCAACGTGCCCATGCTCACCGAGGAGCGCCGGAAGGACCTGGTGAAGGCAGCGCACAAGGAAGGTGAGCACGCGCGCGTGAGCATCCGTGGCGCACGCCAGAAGGCGAACGAAGCGATCAAGAACGCCAAGCTTCCCGAGGACTTCACCAAGGACGGTATCGATCAGGTGGACAAGCTCACGGCTGCATATAACAAGAAGGTGGACGCGCTTATCGAGGCGAAGGAGAAGGACATCATGAAAGTCTAGTGGCGTTCGGGTTGTGCTGATGACATGGCCCAACGGCGCCCGCTGCTTCTCAGTTTCCTGATCGTTCTGGCCTACGCGCTCTGCGGTTGGATCTGGTTCCAGTCGAGTTCAACAGGCTTGGTGGGTTCGATCATCTTCATACCCTTGATCCTTGCTTTCGGCGCGGGCTATGGAGGGGGTGATGCGGCGTTCTGGCTCGCGTTGTTGGGCCAGTTGTTCTTGATCTGGTTGATCGTCTACGGCACGGTTCGAGTCATGCGCCGGTCGTGATCATTCACCCCTGCATGTTCCGGGTTCGGCTCTGATGATCGGCCGGAGATCCCACAGGTTCAAGAGGTCTTCCTGATCCTGACCTTGATACGGTCTATTGTGGTGAAAGCGTCCGCGAATCCGTCGCCATGGTGATCCAACAACATGATGACGCGTGCGATCATGTCCGGTGCGGACATGTCGTTCAAACGGAGCAGGATCACACCCGCGTGGGCCATACGTTTCAGATGGACCAGTTCGCCGAAGTCCTTGTCCTCTGTCAGGAGGATTTCATTGCGCGAAGCCGCGAACCGGAGAACGTCAGGGTCTTTGATGCTCGGTGACGATTCAGCGATGTATAGGATCGAATGCCCGGCTTTGCGCAAAGCGGCCACCAATTGTCCATCAACGCTTTCGTCGGCGACGAGTTGCATCCAGGAGAGCCCTACGACTTGTCTGTGTAGATGATGTCGTTACGCACGGCATCAAGCGCATACAACTGCGCGGCCTGTATGCTGTCTTTGCTGAGCTTGGGATAACCATCGAGGATCTCATCCACCGGCCGTCCGAAAGCGATCTTCTCCAGGATCAGTTCCACGGGGATGCGGGTGCCCTTGAAACAGGGCTTGCCGAACATCACGTCCGGTTCCGAGCTGATATGGTCTTGCCAATTGAGCATCGTCCCCCAAAAGTAGCGCAGCGGTGAGCCTATGCCCAAACCGGGCTGCCCTCACTACAATTCCTGCACATCTCCAAGTTGCTCCGGCTCTTCAGCAACGCGCCCCGGAAGTCCCGGTACGCATCGCCGTTCCAAACCTCCCGGAAGCTGTTCTTCCGCAGGTCCCCGAGCACATGGTGCGCGTCCTTGTCGAAGCAGCAGGGCACCACGCGGCCGTCCCAGGTGATCACGCAGCTGTGCCACATCTTCCAGCAGTTGTCCTCCATCCCCGGGCTTGACCCGGGGTCTCTTGAGAAGATGCCTGCCTTCCTCTTCACTTCCCACACGCCTTTCGCGTTGCGGCGGTAGCGGGCGTACTGGTCCTGCGTGGGGATCAGCGGGTGGTCGTCCTTGGGCTCGTAGATCTGCGCGGTCTTCAGCCAGAGGTCATCCACGCCGATGCGTTTGGCGAGCGCGCGCGCATCGGGGATCTGGTGCTCGTTCGGCTTCACCACCAGGAACTGGAACACCACGTGCGGTGAGAGGCTCTTCAGCTTCTTCTTCCACTTCACGATGCGCTCGGCACCTTCGATCACCTTGCTCAAGGTGCCTTCCTTCCGGTAGGCTTCGTAGGTTTGTTGGTCGGTGCCATCCAGCGAGATGATGAGCCGAGAAAGTCCACTGCGCACGGCGGCCTCGGCGTTGGCCTCATCCAGGAAGTGCGCATTCGTGCTCGTGCTGGTGTACACGCCGCGATCGCTCGCGTAGCGCACCATGTCGAGGAAGCCCGGATTGATGAACGGCTCGCCCTGGAAGTAGAAGGTGAGCGCCCACAGATCCCGGTGCAGCTCATCGATGATGTGCTTGAAGAGGTCCTGCTTCAGGTTGCCGGTGGGTCGGGTGAAGGCGCGCAAGCCGCTGGGGCACTCCGGGCAACGCAGGTTGCAGGCCGTGGTGGGCTCGATGCTCACGCTGATGGGCAATCCGGAGATCCTGGGGTCCTTCGTTCGCTTGGCCCGCTGGAAGCTGCTCCACACGCGGTAGGCGTTCACTGCCCGTTGCGCGCTGTACGCACGGGACCAGAGGCGGGCATCACGGAGTTGGGGAAGCATCGGCGGCAAGTATGTAACGCTTCTGCGGGCCAGCGTGACATCCGAATAGACGGCGCAAGGTATCGGAGGTGGCCGTGTGTGTTGGCATTCCGCTGCTCCCCATGGTCGACCGGTCGTCATCGTGTTGTTCGCCGAACGTCCTTGTATCCTTTCTTCGTTGTCGGCCGTCCCACGAGCAACCCCCTTTGTCATGCGCTTTGTCCTCGTGCTCTCCGTTTTGGTCCTTCAGCAGGTCGCGTGGTCGCAGATCACCATTTCGGGTATGGTCCAGGATGCGAAGAGCCAGGAAGCCCTGGCTTTCGTGCCCGTCAACATCATAGGCACTCAGCGCAGCGTGATGAGTGATATCGATGGGCGATTCACCCTGCAGGTTGCCGCCTTGCCTGTTCGCCTGCGCATGAGCTACGTGGGGTACACCCCCTTGGAACTGGACGTGCAGAACGCAGAACCCCTGTTCGTGCGACTGGCCCAGAGCACGGCCGAACTGAGAGCGGTGGTGGTGAACGCGGAGGACAATCCGGCTCATCGGATCATCCGCCGGGCCTATGCGAACCGCAAAGTGAACGATGGGTTGCGGAGCCGCGGTTATCGCTATACCAGCTACAGCAAGACGGTCTTCTCAGCATCCAAGGATACCACGGAGCGATTGACCCCGGAGGAGCGCACCAAGCGCGACTCGGCAATGACGGAGTTCAACAATTTCGTGGAGCGGCAACACCTGCTTCTGATAGAGAGCGTAACGAAGCGGAGCTTCATGCCACCGGCCAGTAGCCGGGAGGAGGTGCTGGCCATGCGCGTAAGCGGCTTGAAGGATCCTTCCTTGCTCGCGCTGGTCGCCCAAACGGAGACCTTCAGCATCTACGATCCCCAGATCGGCATCCAGGAGAAGAGTTACATCGGGCCTTTGGGACCATCAAGTACCTCCAAGTACCGGTTCACGCTCGAGGATACCCTGTACCAGGGAGCGGATACGGTCTTCATCATCAACTACAAGCCACGCCCCCGCACGAACTTCAATGGGCTTCGGGGAGTGCTGTACATCAATACGGATGGGTATGCGGTCCAGAACGTGATCGCGGAACCGGTGGAGCGTACCGGATTGAGTGTGAAGTTCCAACAGCTCCACGACAAGAGCCATGGAAGCTGGTTCCCGGTCCAGTTGAACACCTTCATCTACTCGGATGCCCTCAAGGTGGAAGGAGCAGCGGTACACGGGGAGGGGAAGACCTATCTGAAGGACGTGGAAGTGGATGTGGACATAGCCCGCAAGGAAGTTCGAGGGCCGGAATTCATCGCGGATCGCATGGAGACCCGGCGGGACGATGCGTTCTGGGATCGTTATCGTACGGCTCCGTTGGACAAGAAGGAGCTGAAGACCTATGCCGTGATCGACAGCATCGGCGACTCGCTCAACTTCGATCGCAAGCTGAAATGGTTGAGCGCCTTGGCCACGGGTCGCTTGCCTATCGGGTCGGTGGACCTGCTGCTCAACCGCTTCATCAATTTCAATGGCTACGAGGGGTTGCGCATAGGCGCAGGGTTGGCCACGAACGACCGGATCTTGCGCTACGGGAGCATCGGCGGTTACTTCGGTTACGGCTTCCAGGATACGGAGTGGAAGTACGGCGGCGATCTCACCATCAAACCGATCTACGGGCGCGACCTGCATTTGAAGCTGAGCTATGAGAACGATGTGAACGAGATGGGCGGTGCGGCCTTCGCCGGTTTCAAGCCGGGGTTCTTCGATGCGGACAACCAAGCGGAATGGGCACGCTTGCTCTACGTGGACCGAATGGACCGCATGGAGCGGTTCGCCGCACAAGCGCTGGTGCGGGTGAGCGGTTCCACGAAGGTCTGGCTCGGCACCGAGCGCGCACAGCGCGTGAATGTGATCGGTTATCAGTACGTCGAACCGATCGGCGAGGGCATCACTCGGTACCGGAACGAGTTCCTCATCGGCGCGATCACCGCGGATGTGCGCTGGGCGTTCCGGGAGAAGATCGCACGCTTGGCGCACCGGGAGATCTCCATGGGCACCAAGTATCCGGTGGTCCATGTTCAGGCCATGCATGCCGTGAAAGGACTGTGGGGTGGCGAATGGGACACCTGGCGTGTGAATGCGATGATCGAGAAGAAATTCCGGATCCGCTTGCTGGGGAACTTGAGCGTGCGTTTGCTGGGCGGCATGGCCGATCCGAACGCGCCCTTGCCCTTCCTCTTCAACTTGCGCGGGACGAACGGGAACAGCGACCTCCTCCTTTCAGCGGACAACACCTTCGAAACGATGCGGCCGAACGAATTCCTCGCGGACCGATACGCCACCTTGCACATCCGCCACAGCTTCGGCAACCTGCTCTTCAAGACCAAGCGGTTCAAACCTGTGCCTGTGCTGCTTACCAGCGTGGCAGTGGGTGATCTGGAGCAACCGGAGAACCACCGGGGCTTGGCATTCCGTGACATGGAGCACGCTTACATTGAAAGCGGCCTTCGCATCGACGGCCTTTTCATGGGATTGGGCGCAGGGGTGTTCTACCGCTACGGCATCTATTCGCTCCCGGAGCAGGCGGACAACTTCGTGTTCAAGCTTTCGGCGAGCTTCCAACTGCAATGACCCGACTTTCGGCGTTTCGGCAGGTTCCGTCCATTGTTTCGCACCTTCGCGCCGCGCCGCTTTTCCGGCGTTCTTCCCTGAACCTGGATGTGGGCTTGGCTGGCTGGTCGTGTTCTCCGCAATCGCATGGCGATCCTCATCGCTGTGGGCCTGCTCACCGTGGGGCTCGGCTTCATGGCCACCAAGGTGGGCATGAACTACAAGCATGGCGGCCTGCTCCCGGAAACCGACAGCGCCTATGTCGACTATCAGCGCTTCCTCTCCACGTTCAAAGAGGATGGGAACGTGCTGGTCGTGGGCACGCAGGCTGACAGCCTCGGAGCCAACAAACTGTACACGCCGAAGAACTTCAGGGCGTGGCATGCGCTCGGGAACGACCTGAAAGCGATCCCGGGTATCGACTCGGTCTTCAGCGAGGCGCACCTCTTCACCCTCTTGCGAGATGACTCTTTGCAGCGGTTCGCGTTGGCTCAGGTGGTGGAAAAGCTGCCGAACGACCAAGCGGAGATGGACACGTTGCTGGCGCGGATCCGATCGCTGCCGTTCTATCGAAGCCTGCTCTACAACGACAGCACCGGGGCCAGCTTGATGATGGTCTTCGTGAACGCGAAGCTCTTCGATACGGATGCGAGACAAGCCGTGATCGACGCGGTGCGCGAACGGACAGAGCGCTTCAGTGCGGAGACCGCTATGCCGGTTTACCGGAGCGGCCTTCCGTGGATCCGCGTGAACAGCACCAACCTGGTGAAGTCTGAAATGCCCATGTTCTTCGCTGCGAGCATGGGCCTGTGCGCGCTATTGCTCCTGTTGTTCTTCCGCAGCTGGCGAGTGATGGCGATCTGCATGTCGGTCGTGGCCATCAGCGTGGTGTGGACATTCGGCTGCATGGCCTTGCTGGATTATAAGGTCACCTTGCTGCAATCGGTGATCGCACCCTTGGTCATCGTTACGGGCGTTCCCAATTGCGTCTTCCTGGTGAACGCGTTCCACTATGAGTTCACGGGCCACGGCAACCGGGTGAAGGCCCTCCAGCGGGTGATCAGTCGGATCGGGGCCGCTGCCTTCATGACCAACGCCACCACGGCGGTAGGCTTCACCACGTTCTGCGTCACGTACAGCGACGCGCTGGTACAGTTCGGCTGGACCGCCACGATCGGCATCATGATACTGTGGCTGCTGAGCATGATCCTGATCCCGATCCTGTTCAGTTACATGGGCGATCCCAAACCGCGGCACCTCGCCCACTTGGACCGCAAATGGTTGGACAGGGCGGTAGAATGGATCGTGCGCACGAGCCAGACCAAGCGCCCGCTCATCTACACGGTGACGGCGATCGTTACGGCGCTCTCAGTGGTAGGGATGTTGCGCATGAAGGACGAGAGCCGCATCGTGGACGATCTGCCCGAGGATAACCCGGTGCTCGCCGATCTGCGCTTCTTCGAGAAGAACTTCCACGGGGTGATGCCACTGGAGATCGTGATCGATACGAAGAAGAAAGGGGCCGCGCTGAAGGATGCTACGCTCAAGCGCATCGAGAAACTGCAGGACACCTTGGCGCTGTATCCGCAATTCAGCCGCCCGCTCAGTATCGTGGACGCGGTGAAGTTCACCAAGCAGGCGTTCTACGGCGGCGATCCGGCGCGGTACGAACTGCTCAACAGTACGGACAAGACCTTCATCCTGCCCTACGTGGAGAACGCCAGTGGACGGCAAGGCATGGCGAAGGCCTTCATGGACAGCACACGGCAGACCACACGCGTCACCGTGCAGATGGCGGATGTAGGCACCACGCGCATGGATGAGCTGCTGGAGAAGCTGCGCGCTCAGACCGACAGCTTGTTCGGAACGGACAAGTACAAAGTGACCTTCACCGGCACGAGCGTGGTCTTCCTCAAGGGCAGCGGCTACCTGGTGAGCAACCTCATCACCAGTTTGTTCTGGGCCATCGTGCTTATCGTGGCGCTGATGGCCGTCCTGTTCAACTCCTTCCGCATCCTCATCGTTTCGCTCATCCCGAACATGATCCCGCTGATCGTCACGGCGGGGCTCATGGGTTACTTCCACATCCCGATCAAGCCGAGCACGATGCTCGTCTTCGGGATCGCATTGGGTATCGCCGTGGACAACGCGATCCACTTCCTGGCGCGCTATCGCTTGGAACTGAAGCTGACAGGCAATGACCTCGCGCGCAGCGTGGACCTCGCCACGCGCGAAGTGAGCGTGGGCATCATCTATACCAGCGTGGTACTGCTGGCGGGCTTCTTCCTGTTCGGCTTCTCCCATTTCGGCGGTATCCGCGCGATGGGCATCCTCACCAGCATCACCTTGTTGGTGGCCATGCTCACGAACCTGTTGGTGCTTCCCTCTCTCGTGCTGTCCTTCAACCGGAGCCTGATGACGCGTGCGTTCCAGGAGCCGCTTTTGGAGATCATGGACGAGGAGCAGGATATCGACCTCGGAGAGCTGCGTATGGAGAAGAAGAACGAAGAAACGATCGAATGAAAGGCATCATCCTGGCCGGCGGCAGCGGCACACGGCTGCACCCGCTCACGTTGGCGGTGAGCAAACAGCTCATGCCCGTTTACGACAAACCGATGATCTACTACCCGCTGAGCACGCTCATGGCCGCGGGCATCCGCGAGGTCCTCATCATCAGCACACCGCACGACCTGCCGAACTTCAAGAAGCTGCTCGGTGATGGTCGCGCCGTGGGTTGCGAATTCACGTACGCCGAACAAAAGATACCGAACGGTCTGGCGCAGGCTTTCGTCATCGGCCGCGAGCACGTGGGCGAGGACAGCGCGGCGCTCATCTTGGGGGACAACATCTTCCACGGGAGCGGGTTGGGCACGCGGCTGATGGAACACGGTGATGTGAAGGGCGGCCTCGTCTTCGCCTACCGCGTAAGCGACCCGGAGCGTTACGGCGTGGTGGAGTTCGATGACAGGTTCAATGCGCTGAGCATCGAGGAGAAGCCCGCGAAGCCCAAGAGCAACTATGCCGTGCCGGGCCTTTACTTCTATGACAACAGCGTGCTCGACATCGCCCGTGACCTGAAGCCCAGCGC
>Ga0075163_10007775_pt1 | contig 14145 bp, 16 predicted proteins | sample JI1023141ADNA_FD_71478 | JGI IMG/M metagenome (GOLD analysis project Ga0075163, IMG submission 71478) | Wastewater effluent complex algal communities from Wisconsin, to seasonally profile nutrient transformation and Carbon sequestration -... | ecosystem: Engineered > WWTP > Effluent > Algae...
CGCCCATTTTCTCGTTTATCTCTGCTAAATAATACCGGGTGCCTACTGAACGATGATGAGATAGCACCTGGCTGTAAACGCCCAGCGATTCTTCAAATTTTCCCCGCGCATGGAGTATTCGGGCACGCTCAAAATTGCACAAGGCCAAAGTGTTTGGATAACGAGCTCCCAACTGAGAGACTTTGTCCAGTGCTTGCTCTGCTTCTGTTAAGCGCGAGAGTTCTACCAACACAGTTCCTCGTTGCAACCAGGCAAGGGCTTGTGTACTGGCGGGAACATCTTGGCTCAGTTTTGTGGCTTGTTCAGCATAGGTAAGTGCATTGTCGAACTCACCACGCCTGATGTGATAGCGGCTTAATCCAACGTGTGCCACCACTTGCCAGATTGGATTATCGGTGCGGCTCTGTTCCTCTGCTTGCTTATAAAATTGTAAAGCGGAGTCATAGGCAGTACTTACCAATAAGATGTCCCCCAGTAATAGACTGACCTGTGTTTCGAGATCGTTCAGTTTTAAACGTCTGGCAAGGCTGAGTGCGCTGAGGTAATGTTTTTTGGCCAGGGATAATTCCCCCACACCGTAGTAGTAATATCCTCGGTATGTTAAGGCCCAAGCTTCTTCCTTTTCATCTTTAATTTTCTCGGCCAAGGCCAAGGCTTCGGCAGTACTCTCCTGGGCTTCATCGAGCTTATAATTAAAATAGCTCAATGATAAATCATTCAGTATTGCAATGCGCTTCGTGTCATTCCCTTCTTTGCGGAGTGCTTGTTGCAGGCTATCCAGGTGAGCAGTCTGAGAGTGCGCACCAAGAGAATACAGTAACAATAAAAAGCTAAGGATCTTGTTCAATACAAAATGGGTAATTGGTCAAGGAAAGATAACCAAATAATGAGATGCCATCAAAATGACTTACTTTCTTCGAGAAAGTAATTGCTCAGCAAGATTCGACACGATATTGGCAGGAATGTATTCTTACGGATGACCAGTTGTATACAGAAGCATATGACATCCAGTGTACCAAAAGAGAATAGGTGAAAAAATACTAGAGTTGAGTGTGTTGCCAAATTAGTCTGAATACCTTCTCCAGGCTATGACTCGTGGCAACACGTCTTACAGATAGGTTGATAATTGGTCAAATACAGTGGGCCAGTTTACGGTTCCACCGCTTTTTCCAAGACGGACAAAAAGCAGGTTCTTAGAAGGATTGACATAAATAAACTGACCGTGCAAACCATCGGCTAAATACCCTGTTTTAGTAAGCCACCATTGGTACTTGTAATATTCAACACCACCCTGGGTTTTATCGGCAGAGATACTTCGTGAAATCCAGCTGGCGGGCAATACTTGCTGACCATTCCAATTTCCATTATTCAAATAAAGACGACCGAACTTGGCAAAATCGCGCGCGCGTGCATTGATACAACAAAATGTCTTTTCCAGGCCATTGTGTTTTTTATCGATACTCCAGGAAGCATCGTATTCCGTACCGAGATGACACCATATTTTTTCGTTCATGTATTGTGTCACCGATTGATGGGAAGCACGCTCCAGAATAAGACCCAGCAATTGCGTGTTGACACTTCGGTAAGCGAATTTCGTACCGGGTGGATAGTCAACTTTCAACTTTTTAAGGTAGGTTCGGAGATTTCTGCCATAGTACAATTTTGCTGCCTGCCCAAAGGGATTGTAATAACTTTCATTGGCCTTTATACCGCTGGTCATTTGCAGCAGATGGTTAATCGTAACCTTATCAAATCCTTTTTTGTCTTTTAGTTCGGGAAGGTACTGCGTGATCGGCTCTTCTACACTTTTAATGAAACCATCTGCTATCGCGGCTCCAATCAAAGCCGAGGTATATGATTTTGCCATGGAGAAAGAAGCTACGATGGAACTCTCTTCATATCCCTGATAGTATCGCTCGAAGAGTATGGAATCGTTTCGAATGATTAGAAAGGCTACTGTGTTGTTGGCGGCTACCAAGCTATCGATTGCTTTTACGCGGGCCCTTCCCACGTGTGTGGGCGCTATGGCTTCTGTAAATTGAAAGGGCTCTTTTGATTTGGGTAATTCGCGGCTTGGGAAAATTGTATGATCGGTAATTCCTGAAAAATTGTACCAAACAAAGCGGCCTACTAAACAGGACTGTAGGAGCACGGCTATCGAGAGAAAGAGAAGGGAATTTTTGAAGAGTCGCATTGAGCTATTGTATGAAATGATCAAAAGCCAGGGTTCCTAAGAGTGCAAATACAAACAAAAGATGTACCAATAACACTACCTTTTGGTAAAGGGGACGTTGCGTCCAGGGTATCTCTTGACGGAAGGGATCAAAAATTAACCCGATGCCTAAGGTGCTCATGGCCGTGGCAATGTCCTTGTTAAAGAGGATGTAGTACAGACTTAGCGCTATCATAAGCCCATACATAACACGGTTAAAACCGGAAGTTAGATCGCGTGGTTGCGTTTTAGCAGTTGTCATGCAATTTAATTTTATGGTTAGTAACGTGAGGGTGATGATTATTACATGGAAAAGTAAATACTAAAAGATGCCTGGAAATCACCAGACATCTTTCCAAAGGACCCGTGTAATCAACCTATGATACGATGGTCTTTCGCAACATATTTAGCGAAGCCAAGGAGCGCACCCATTACCATGATGTTTCTAAAAACATTAATCATCTCTAATTCCAGTTCACGCTGCAGGGTAGGCGTCATGGCTTCCAATCCTGTGTTATACCCCATAGCCCTGGGTAGGTGCACGAGGAGTGCCATCAATAAAACATAGAGAGCCATGAGGGCGTACGCCAATTTATCGTATTTGCCGAGTACAGCACTGATGATAAATAAGAGGATGCATACCATGGTAAAGTAATTCCAAAACAAAGGATAGGGTAAAAAGTCAGGCACAAAGTCGGCACCAACCTCTGGTTTGCCCAGGTGAAGGCCAACATACATCAGGAAGGATAAGGGGAAGAGGTATCGACCCACTGTTAAAATCTTTTCCATAGCTTCACATTTCAAAGGGTGCAACTTCTCGAATTTCCGTAAAGCCTTTCGGGCTTTGTAAAATGGGGCAGCTGGAAGCCCATTCCTTTACTTCTGCCAGACCGGACGCCTTGCAGATCATGTAGCCGGTTACCAATTGTTTTTCTTTTATGGCTGGCTGCTGTTGCACACCTTCATTGCTAACAAGGGCGCCCTCCCATTGAATGGGTTTAGTGGAAATTAATTTTCCCTGCATCGCAATGTGGCCTATCCAACCTTGCCAGGCGGCCATTCCTTCTTTCATTTTTTCGGGGTCCAGTTGATACTGCCCGTTTCCGGATTCGTTCCAGAATAGTAATAGATACTCTTTCATTTTCTTTGATGTTTAATCTGATGCATCAAAGGTGGCATGCGACCGGGTTCAGTGCATTGATATAGATCAAGACTTTACAACTTTGCTTTCAGGCGAGTCATGGTTTCGGGACTGATGCCGAGGTAAGAGGCTATGAGCTTGCTGGAGAGGCGCGACATGATTTTAGGTTTGTGCTCCATCAACCACTTGATGCGGTCCAGTGCATCCAGCGCCATCAGGGTGTTTACGCGGTATACGGTATTGGTATAAGATACTTCTAGAATTTGTTTGTAGATAGTAGCAAACTGTGGTGCTTGTTGTGATAGTTTTTGAAAACTATCGAAATGAATGCGCAGTAATTTACTGGGTTCAACGCATTTGATAAATTCCGCGGATGGGGTTTGATGTTGAAATCCAAAGATGTCCGTCACCCATTGATCTTCCACATAAAACTCACGGGTAGACTCAGTGCCATTTTTGTCCATTACATACACCTGCAGACATCCTTCCACAATGAAATAAACATACTGACAAACATCACCTGCCTGGAGCAGGTGATCCCCTCGCTTCGTAATGATGGCTTCGAAATGAGCTAGTACTTGCTGAATATTTTCTGGTTCGCGGCCTACGCGGGTAGCGATGTGCTTTCTGAGGGCTTCAATCATGGAGGGTCGGGTTTTCAGAGTAACACTTCATAGATGGGAAATGTTTTTGATTGTTATCTTTCTTACCGATGCCCTTGCTGAAAACTATACTTTGATAAAGGGCTTCACTGCCGAAGCAGCTAATAAATCAAAATGCAAATGAACGCATCTATACTTAAAAGAATCGTCAGACGTATTTTAGAGACAATCGTATGGATTGAATTGGTGACTCATTGAACGAGAATGGCGGAGGAATCATAGTTGCTCCTATCTCTCTCAAATTTGGCATGCGCATGAGTAAAAACAATGGCTGCTTGAATGACTATTTGTTCAGTGGAGACTTCATTCACGGTAACGTTAAAAGTAGTTTTGGTTACGGATAGCAGGAGTTCATTTCCCATTTGATAGTTCCTACTTTTTTTACTGCCAGTCCGGGTAAGCGTTATCGTCTTTCCATTGTTAAAATCAAAAGAGGGAGTTTTACCGGGTAGGCCTTTTGCGTAGGCAATCTTTTCACCTGTGGATAAACGGGTAATGGCACACGCGCGCTTGAGGGTGTTCAATTTAACTTGGTAGCGCTCTTCTTTAAAAATAAGCGTGGCAGTTTTTGATTCATATACTGGCTTGAGCACAGCTATTTTAGTTTCCCCGTGCATCAAGGTTATTTCTGCTTCGGGCATTGTCCAGATGAGTGACTGGCCGATAGAGGCTCCGACTGTGGTCACGCTCAGCGTCAATAGAAGAAGTATCGTTTTCATACTTATTAAGTGAGTTTGCATAGTAAGTAACAGAAGGCTGCGATCTATTACACCATGTTAAAACTCTTTTAACCTTTCTATTATATAGCCACCTGCTGACTGGCCAGTTTCTTTTTTATTTTCATCATGATAAAATCGGGAGTAATGCGGGGCAGGTTAGAGATGAACCAATTATTAAAGCCTACAATTTTTTTGCCTTTTCCCTTGAGGAGTAACGCTATCCCCTCTTGAGCAACTACATCCGCAGCAATCGGTTTATTTGCTTTGTACGCATGGGTCTTCCACATGGCATCCGTTTGAAAGGGAGTATCAACCGGACCGGGACACAAGGTTACGACCTGTACACCCGTACCTTCCAACTCGGCCTCAAAGGTTTCAGAAAAGGCCAGCACAAATGCTTTGGTAGCAGAATACACCGAGTAATAGGGAAAAGGCAGGAAAGACAATAGAGAAGCTACGTTGAGAATACGGCCCTGTTTTCGAACAAGCATGTCCTGCACAAACAATTTGCTAAGAGCAACTACAGAGGAAACGTTGAGTTCAATCATACGCAGCTCTGTTTGTAAGTCGCTGTTGATAAACTCACCATACACGCCCACACCTGCGTTGTTTACCAGCATCGTTACGTTTAGATTGCTTTCTTTGACTTCTTCATACAATGCGATGGCCTGATGGGTATGGGATAAATCTTTTGCAAAAATATGTACTTGAATCCCGTGTTGCTGCTCCAGGAGCGATTGGATACTTTTTAGTTTATCCATTCGCCTCGCCACCAGCACAAGATCAAATTTCAAAGCCGCCAGTTGCGTAGCCATTTCAAAGCCAATACCCGATGTAGCGCCAGTAATCAGTATGGTATCCTTCATTTTTCTATTTATTGATAGTTAATGGAGCAAATGTCAGATAGTACGGTTAAATATATCGATAACATTTGTTTAGACCTTTTTTCAGAGCAGCTCTATAACTCTTTTTTGAGCCGACTTAGGTGTACAGGCGAAATACCTAAATAGGAGGCGATCATATGTTGTGGCACCCGGTTGTGAATGTTGGGGAATACTTTCGAAATGTTTTGGTAGCGTTGAGCAGGTGTGAAGACATATTGATTCTTCAGGCGGTTGTCGAAGTAAATGAAATAGTATTCAGCAATGAGTCTTCCCATTTTATCTCCTTGCGTAAGATTGGCATAGCCCCAATCAATCGCTTTTCTGGGTAGAACTATGGCTTCTGTTTGTTCAAGTGCCTGAAGGTTACTGGAGGCAGGTTCTTGCAACATAAAGCTGGTGTAGTCTGCAATGAATTGGTATTCCTGCGAAAAGTGAATGGTGTGCTCTTCCCCAGTGTGATCGATAATGGTACTTCGGGTAATCCCTTTGGTGAGAAAGAAGATTTCTTTGCTTACGTCTCCTTGCTTGCTGAGAATTTCTTTTGGTTGAAATTTCTTCGGGTAGCAATACTGCAGGAAGTTTTCCAATTCAGCATTGGAAATAGTGATCATGGTGCGGATCGCTGCGGATAATGATTCCATAATTGACTGTGATTAGAAAACAACCCATTTCTCCATTTGTTTAAGGGAGCCAACTCACTCTGGGTGCCTCTTACTTTTTTTGAAAATGATTTTAGGGGATAATTTGCTCAATAGCTGCTCGCGTTAGAAGACGCATTTCAACCGTAACTTCTTTCCATTAAAAGTAAACATTTGTTATCGTTAGCCTGCAAAGGCAAGTATAAGTTTGCTAAAAAAAAACAGATGAAAGTACTTATGATAATTTTAATTTTTTGCGTCATGACAAAACTTAGTATGGCTCAATCCTTCAGTGATCAGGTGAATTGGCCGTCAGGTTACGGACCTTCGAAAAGTAAATTTTTTGTGCATAATGAAATCGCTATTGCTGCACCGGCTGATACTGTTTGGAGGATATTGGTGCAGGCAGAAGCGTGGCCAGACTGGTACGAGGGTGCCTACAATGTGTCTATTGTCAATTCTGAAAAAGCAACGCTGGAATCCAATACCGTATTTATGTGGAATACGATGGGCTTAGATTTCGAATCGATTGTTAAAGAATTTGAAGCGCCCTATAGACTAAGTTGGGAATCTAAAAAGAAAAGTATTCAGGGGTATCATGCCTGGTTGATTATTCCAACTTCAACCGGGTGTCGTGTTATTACAGACGAATCTCAAAATGGCTGGTTAACATTTTTTGAGAAACTATTTCAACCTAAGAAACTCAAAAGACTTCATGATGTCTGGCTTCGCGAATTGAAAGTAAAGGCAGAGAAATTTAAATAATTTTTCTATGTGTGTTGTTGTGCCCAGGTCTGAATCTCGCGGAAAACAGGTTGTAGGGCAAGTCCTTTTTGTGTTAAGGAGTACTCCACAGTGGGTGGAACAGAACCCAGTACCTTCCTGCTGATCACTCCTGTTTTTTCCAACGACTTGAGCTCTTTCACCAGCATGCGGGTACTTATTCCGGTAATGGAGCGCTCCAATTCAGAAAACCTTTTTTTGCCATCCATCAACGTATAAATGATCGCAAATGCCCACTTGCCTCCCATCATGTTTAGCGTCTTACGCACGGGACAGGTTTGCGGTGTAATATTGTTATCTTTTTCAATGGTCATAACCAGTAGATTATCAGCTTGGCTGTACTTTTTGTTACCAGGTAACACAGCGGTAACCTCTTGCACAGCGTTTTAAATACGGTGAAATTCACACAACCCAATGACAACAACAGATATCTGAAATTTGTTTACGCGTTAGTATGAATAAGAACGTTATTAATCAAAGTGTCCTTTCCTTTACTCCCGACTTTCCCGGCCTGAAGGGAGTTACCATTTCGGCTCGACAATTTCCAATTGAACCTTTTCTGGTGTTTACAGAATTCAGGATGGATCAACCTGTGTTTGGGCCGCATCCACATGCAGGTATTTCGGTGATGACGTATATGCTGCCTGATAGTTTGGGCAGTTTTATTAATCGCGATAGCCTGGGAGATTTTAGTACCATTGAACCAGGTGGTCTTCACATTACGCAGGCAGGCAGTGGCGTTCATCATGATGAATTCCCCAAAACCTCTGGCCTTGAAACACATGGATTCCAAATATGGATTAATCACACAGAGAAGAATCGCTGGGTACCTCCAAAGTCCATGCATGCCACCGCTGATGAAATCCCAGAAGTTAAAACAGCTTTTTACAAGGTTAGAGTACTGCACGGTTCTTTTGGACATCAAAAGGCACCACACACACTCGTTACTTCAGTTACCTTGCTTCATGTATTTCTGCAACCACAACATACAATTGAGTTTCCGACTGCTTCCATGGCTTTTGTGTATGGACTGAATGGGCAGGGTAGTAGCAATGGTTATTCGATCAGTGGTCAGACCTTACTGAATTATGATACGATTGGTGACCGCGTGGTTATTGAAGCGGGTGCGGACGGGATGGAGTTTATGCTTGGTACTGGTATTCCATTGAATGAACCGATTGTCTATGGAGGTCCCTTTGTGATGACTACCCAACAACAAATGACGAGTACCCAGGCAAGGTATACTGAAGGATCGATGGGTACACTTTCTTACTATAAGGGGTAGTCATTATTTGATTTCACTAAATTTTAAATGGGTTTTTTTAAGAATGCCTCTTCCTCGTGATGTTGAATGTCTTAGGGGTTACCAAAACAAAAAAGCCCGAATCCATTACGGATTCGAGCTTTTGATTTTGTTGAGTAATGGGAGAGTGGAGCTGCAGGGAATCGAACCCTGGTCCAGAGAAGGTACAACGCGAGCCTTCTACATGCTTAGTTGACTTTGGTTTTTGTGAACAAGCCGGCAGGCAACAACCAACTTATTCCTTAGTCACTGTGTCTTAGCTGTGCTTAGTAACCTTGCACAGAGCAGTTTTGCTTATCGACACCGCTATACCAGCTCCCGCAAATCAAAGGAACTGAGCGATGATGGCCTCCGGCTTCTTAAGCAGGATAAGCTTATCTAACGATACGTCAGATTAAGCAGCCATGGCGTAAGTTGTTTCGCCACGTAATTGTTGGAACTATCTTTCAAGGCTCTCATCCCATGAGCCTGCATGCTTATACTCGTCTGCACACGGCCTGTCAAAACCGGTCAGCCCCATAAATCAATGGACAATGAACAATTGGCAATGTACAATTAGGGTGACAAATATAACCGATTAATAGTTCCCGACATTGTTTGGTAGCATTGTCAATTGTCCATTGTTAATTATCAATTCAATTTTATCTTGCAGGCGAATGGAAGGATTTGTTGTTTCAGCGCGTAAGTACAGGCCCTCAGGCTTTGATGAGGTAGTGGGGCAGGAGCACATCACCACTACGCTCAAAAACGCCATTGACAACAACAAATTAGCTCAAGCTCTTCTTTTCTGCGGTCCAAGAGGTGTGGGTAAAACTACCTGTGCCCGTATTGTGGCCCGGCTCATCAACGGTTTTGAAGAAAAGACGGAGCAAAACGCCCTCAACATCTTCGAACTAGATGCTGCCTCCAATAACTCGGTGGAAGACATTCGTAACCTGATTGATCAGGTGCGCTACCCCCCTCAGTTCGGCAAATACAAAGTGTATATTATTGACGAGGTTCACATGCTCTCCAATGCAGCCTTCAACGCTTTTTTGAAGACGCTGGAGGAGCCACCTTCGTATGCCATTTTTATTTTGGCTACTACCGAGAAGCATAAAGTAATTCCTACCATCCTCTCACGTTGTCAGATTTTTGATTTCAATAGAATCCAGATCAGCGACATTGCCAACCACCTGAAGAAGATCGCTAAGGTGGAGAGCATCCCTGTAGAGGAGGAGGCGCTGCACTTGATTTCTCAAAAAGCAGACGGTGCTTTGCGCGATGCGCTTTCCATCTTCGATTTGATGGTGACGTATGGTGCCGGCAAAGGAGTTACTTTTAAGAGTGTTCTTAACAACCTGCACATACTTGATTACGATTACTATTTTCAGGTAGTCGATTCACTGCTTAGTCAAAATCATACGCAACCCTTGTTGTTGTTTGATGATGTGTTGAAGAAAGGTTTTGACGGACAGAACTTTATTGTTGGTCTCGCGGAACATTTTAGAAATCTATTGGTATCGCAAGATGCACGCACGGTACAGCTGATGGAGGTTCCTGATAGTGTTAAGAAGAGTTATGCAGAACAGGCGAAAGCGTGCCCACCGCAACTGCTCCTCACGTGGTTGAACCTGGCCAGCCAGGCTGATATTCAATATAAGGCCAGTAAGAACCAACGTCTTACGGTTGAGCTAGCCTTGATGAAGATGGCCCATGTGTCCCATCTTATCTCAGCTCAGAGCCTCAGCCCAGCAACGGGTGAGGCAAAAAAAAAAGTGATGGCCTAGAAGACACACCCTCTACCGAAGAGGTTACTCCGTCTGTACAAAAAACATCTGAGGTTGTCGTAAAAGAAGAATCTGTTTCAACAACGGAAGCCCTGGCTATAAAACCTGACTTTGCAGAGAAGACGCGTTTTAAAACAGCACCTAAATCGTTCAAGCTCAATGAGCTTTTAAAAGTTGAAACCAAGAAAGAGGAAACGCAAGGAGCGATTAGTCAGGCAAAAGAAGATAAACCGTATACAGAAGAAGCCTTAAAAGAAGCCTGGAAAGCGTTTGCAGAAACACGCAAGCAACAACAGGGTGATTATTTTTTATTAGCGCAGGGATATGAGCATGCTAATGGAAAGATCGTCATGCCGATTACCAATCCTATTCAGGAAACGATGCTGAATGAATTTCGATTGGAGCTTACTACCTTCTTGCGGGAGCGCTTGCAAAATAGTGCGATACAAGTGGTTGGTGAATTGCGTATGGCAGATGAGAAAAAAATGGTCTATACGCCTCGCGATAAGTTTGAGTACCTAATGAACAAGAACCCACTCATAAAGGAAATGAAAGATAGACTCGGTTTGGACCCTGACTATTAATCGCCTCCTCCATCACCTCCACCACCATCGCCCCCGCTGTCTCCACCGGAGTCACTTCCGGAATCTGATGAATCCCAACTTCCATCAGCACCAGCTCCTCCAAAATCTCCTCCATCTCCGGAAAAGTCGTTAGTATCGGTGGCTTCATTGGAGGAGGAGGTACTGTCGCTAAAGCTGGAGTACGAAGAATCGATTCCGCTATCGGTTACTCCGCTACCTTTGCTGCTGAACAATCTCTTTAAAAATTCGAACATAATTTTATTAGTTAGTATGAGAAGGTGTGTAAAAGTTACATAATAGTATTCTTGACGTGTCTGATCAGAGGTTATTGTTTCTTCCCATCCTGATTTCTTTCACTTTTAAAGTATGATTATCAGTTTCATGTCCCAAATTGATAACTACACAAAGTAAGAAATACTGCGTCATGCCGAATTCATTTCGGCATCTATAGAAAAGTGGTTGTAAGATGCCGAAACAAGTTCGGCATGACAGTCTTGCATTATTGAAGATCAGTTTTAAGATAACAAGGGGCACTCAAATCTTCAAATTCTCAAATTAATGTATCGCATCAAAACAAACTCGTCTTCCTTCTACTTGTTCTTCTGGGTGTTGTTCCAAACAACATTCCGAAAACACCCCGCACAATTTCTTTTCCTACTTGCTTGGTAATGGGAGAGGCCATCACTTCTTCGAAGGTTGATTTCTCCTGCTTCCGAGAAGAAGTAGTTTTCTTTTCAGGGGCTTCTGCCTTTTGTTCTTCGTGTTGTTCCATGCGCTCGCCCAATATCTCGTAAGCGCTTTTCGGATCTACGGTGTCTTTGTACTTTTTGTACAGGTCAGACTGTGCCAGTAAGTTGTTGTATTCTGACTCACTCAAAGGGCCCATTACAGAAGCTGGAGGTGCCAGGTGGGTAACAACCGTTTCGGTTGGGATTCCTTTTTCATTTAATACAGTGATGAAAGCCTGACCGGTGCCTAGTTGTGTAAACTGTTGTTCCATGTCGTAGTACTCCGACTTTGGAAATGTTTTGATGGTGTCTTTTAAGGCCTTCACATCGTTGGGCGTAAAGGCGCGAATTACATGATGTACACGATTCCCCAATTGTGCTAGTACGTTAGCAGGTACATCTTGGGTAAGCTGCGTACAAAAGAAAATGCCAACTCCTTTAGACCGAATCAATCGAATGATTTGATCGACCTGATCCAGGAAAGCCTTCGGTGCATCTTTAAAGAGTAAATGTGCTTCGTCTAAAAAGAAAATGAGTTTGGGTTTGTCAAGATCTCCTGCTTCGGGTAAGCGTTGATATAGTTCTGCCAACAACGAGAGCATGAAGGTAGAGAAGATAGCGGGTTGATGTTGAATGTCTGCCACGTTGAGAAGACTGATTACGCCCCTCCCATCTACTTTTTCGAAGAGATCTTCAATGTCAAACGAAGTTTCACCAAAGAGCTGATCCACGTCTTGCTGTTCCAGTGAAACAATTTTTCGTAAGATGGTGGAGGCAGTAGCAGAAGAAATTTTTCCGTAGTCAGCTTTAATCTCTGCTGCGCCCGGGCCTTCTGTGAGGTAGTTCAATACTTTTTTTAAGTCATTGAAATCCACCATCGGTAATTGCTTGTCATCGGCATACTTGAACAGAATATTCAAAACCCCCGTTTGTGTTTCGTTGAGCTCTAAGATTTTACTGAGTAGGGTGGGGCCGAACTCCGTAATGGTGGCACGCATTTGTGCGCCCAACTTTCCACTGAGTGAATAAAGTTCTACCGGAAAGGAGGAGGGGGTGTACTGCATGCCAAGAGCCTTGGCACGCTCTGTAATTTTATAATTGCTTGTAGCTTCTTTCGCCATACCGGAGATGTCTCCTTTCATATCGGGCATAAAAACCGGAACACCTGCGGCCGAAAGTTGCTCAGCCAATAATTGCAGGGTACGTGTCTTACCTGAACCTGTGGCGCCTGTCACTAAGCCATGGCGATTCATCATGCGCAGGGGTAAATTCACTTTTGCTTCTGCAATAATTTCTGTTTGGTAAACACCTGCCCCCAGGAAAATGGAAGGGAGGGTAGTTGTATAGGACTTAGAAATCGATTCGATGAATTTTTCCTTGGACATAAACAAGCTGTTAGTATATGCAAGTTAAAAGATAAAAATATGAGTATCTCTTGCATGTTCAAATCTATAATGATATAAAAAAGTCCGTCCCGATGGAATATCCATTCTCGTCAAGCTAGGGGCTGTAAAACAGGTTTAGATCGGTTATGATGTTTTGCTTTCTAAAGAATGTTGCCTTTACATTTTCAAATTTCGTTGTCGCTCGGGCCGCTAGGCCTCGCCTGCCTGCGCGTAGCCGCTTCGGCATAGGCAGGCCGCTCGCTCAACGCTGAATTCTATCCGCTCAATTCCCTTCCAGACCAAAGATAGAATTAGGCGTCTCACAATCGGACTGGAAGAAAGAGCTTCAATAGCATTTATGTAAACTAAGCAGATCACGTTATTAGTATGAGCGCAGGCCAGAGCCAATTGCGGGGGCGTGATAGGATGGGCGAGGGAGCATAATTGGCTCTTGACTTTTTGGTTCCTTTTGTGTCAAGACAAAAGGAACAAGAAAATTTAATGAAGGATTGCAAAAACGATCGTTCCATGGCTATCTCTAAGTTAAAACTTCTCAAAAGAATCAATTTCTAAAAAGGCTATTCACTTAGATCAACGCGCATCGCTTGAAACGATTACTGATTTCAGTATGTTTCCTGCGCCTATCTTGCTAGCTTGACAGTAATGGATGGTATGTAGGGATGGCATAAGAGTCGTGCACTAGTAAGAATCGGAATCGATTTTGGGATAACAAACGAGTGTTCAGAAAAAAACCTGATCGGTAAGATCAGGCTTTTGATTTTTCTTCCTACAAATCTACTTTTTATCCTCGTAGTTCTGGATACTATACGAAAAGCCAAAATTGAATAATTGACTTAGCTGTACCTCTGTATCCTGATCGTAGTCATATACCAAAATACCACCGAGGTTAACATTCAGGAAACGATTTACTTTGGCGATGATCATGAGGTCGAGACGATGGTCGATGGTTTTTCCTTCCAGTGTTTCATAGTTCGCAAAGAGCATGTACCGCCAACGCAGGTTTACATTCGTAGCAATTTCTTTATTGAAATCAGCTGTTAATTGAAAGGCCAGCCACTCAAAGCGAGTGGTTTCTGTTGAATCCACTCCATAGGGAGTGGGGCCAACGCTGCTAGTAAAGCGGGTGGGGTCTTGCACAATGGTAACACGAGGAGCGAAGGGAGAAATACCCACTTTAAAATACTCCACCGGATGGTAATTAACGCCCCAGGCTGATGTGATGAAAGCAGGTGCAAAAATATCAGAGATCAACTCTTCTGATTCGATACCTGTTGTGGCATCCTTTGTGTATTTGTATCCTTCTGCTAACTGAGACA
>Ga0075163_10007776_pt1 | contig 14144 bp, 12 predicted proteins | sample JI1023141ADNA_FD_71478 | JGI IMG/M metagenome (GOLD analysis project Ga0075163, IMG submission 71478) | Wastewater effluent complex algal communities from Wisconsin, to seasonally profile nutrient transformation and Carbon sequestration -... | ecosystem: Engineered > WWTP > Effluent > Algae...
TGCTGTTCACGTGTCTGCAGCGCCAGGCGGTAGGCCGGCGCACCATGGGCGTCGACGCTGACGCCGACCAGGCGGCCTGGCATCGAACGCTTGAAGTCGTCGCGGCAGGCCATGTAGGCGGCATGTGGGCCGCCAGCGCCCATGGGCACGCCGAAGCGCTGGGTGTTGCCGATCACGATGTCCGCACCCCATTCGCCCGGCGGGGCAAGCAGCGTCAGGGCCAGCAGATCGGCGGCGACGATGAAAGCCGCCTGCTTGGAATGCGCCGCCTCGACGAACGGCCGCATGTCGTGGATCAGGCCGGTGGTGGCCGGGTACTGTGCCAGCACCGCGAAGTAGTCGTGCTCCTGCATCAACTGCGGCGCCACGCCTACCAGCACCGTGATGCCCAGCGGTTCGGCTCGGGTCTTGACCACCTCGATGGTCTGCGGGTGGCAGTCCCCGGCCACGATCAATGTGTTGCTCTTGCTCTTCACGCTGCGCCGGGCCAGCGTCATGGCCTCGGCTGCGGCGGTGGCTTCGTCCAGCATCGAGGCATTGGCGATGGCCATGCCAGTCAGCTCGGCGACCATGGTCTGGAAGTTGACCAGCGCTTCCATCCGGCCTTGGGAAATCTCGGCCTGGTAGGGCGTGTAGGCGGTGTACCAGGCTGGGTTCTCGAGGATGTTGCGAAGGATGACGCCCGGCGTGTGGGTGCCGTGGTAGCCCTGGCCGATGAAGCTCCTGAGCACCTGGTTCTTTTGCGCCAAGGCGCGCAACTCGGCCAGCGCGTCGGCTTCGCTGGCCGCGGCCGGCAGATCCATCGGGGCGCCGCGCGCGATCGAGCGCGGCACCAGCGCGTCGATCAGGGCCCGGCGCGAGGCCGCGCCGATCACGCTGAGCATGTGCGCTTCTTCCGCCGGCTCGGGGCCAATGTGGCGGGCAATGAACTCGCCGTGGTTCTCCAGGGCGTCGAGCGGGGTGTGGGCGTGCATCAGCATGGTGGCGCGGGCGGGCAGGGCTAGGTGATCAGAGTGTCTTCAGAAGGGCGTCGTAGGCGGGCGGGTCCATCAGCTGGTCGAACTCGCCCATCTTGGTGACATGAACCTTGAAGAACCAGCCGGTGCCCATCGGGTCGGTATTGGCCAGCGCAGGGTTGGCACGCAGTTCCTCGTTGACCTCGACCACCTCGCCGGTCACCGGCATGTAGATGTCGGCCGCCGCTTTCACCGATTCGACAACACCGGCGATCTCGCCCTTGTTGTAGGTCTTGCCGACCTCGGGCAGGTCGACGAACACCACGTCGCCGAGCGCGTCCTGCGCATGCAGCGTGATGCCGACCACTGCGGCTTCGTGGTCCTCGATGTTGATCCACTCGTGATCGGTGGTGAACATGGTCGTCATGGGCAGGGCTCCTCGGGCTGCAGGGGGTGGCGGAAGGGGTGCGGCGGTCAGCCGCGGAAGTAACGGTGGGGGGCGAAGGGCATGGCGGTCACCCGCATCGGCAGGCGTTTGCCACGCACCTCGGCGAAGATTTCGGTGCCTGCTGCGGTATGGGCTGTCGGCAGGTAGGCCATGGCAACAGGCTGATTTACCGTGGGGCCCAGCGTACCGCTGGTGACCGTGCCGAGCGGCGTGCCGTCGGCGCCGACAAGCTGGGTGCCCTCACGCACTGGGGCGCGTTCCAGGCCGACCAGGCCGACCCGCTTGCGCGGCGCACCGCCGGCCAGTTGCGTGTCGATGACCGCCGCACCCGGGTAGCCGCCCGCCCGCGCGCCGCCAGCGCGGCGAACCTTTTGAACGGCCCATGTCAGCCCGGCCTCGACCGGCGTGGTGGTGGTGTCGATGTCATGGCCATACAGGCACATGCCGCCCTCCAGGCGAAGGGTGTCGCGGGCACCGAGGCCAGCCGGTTTCACCTCGGGTTGGGCCAGAAGCGCACAGGCCAAGGCTGCGGCTTGCGCCTCGGGCACCGAGATCTCGAAACCATCCTCGCCGGTGTAGCCGGAACGGGTGACGAAGCAGTCGGCGCCGGCCAGGTTGAAGCCGCCGCCGGTCATGAAGGTGAGGGCACTCACGCCCGGATTCAGCCTGGCCAGGGCCGTGGCGGCCTGCGGGCCCTGCAAGGCCAGCAATGCGCGGTCCGGCATCGGCACCACCTGGCAGCGCAAGCCGATGTGCTGGCGGAGGTGGGCGATGTCGGCGTCCTTGCATCCGGCGTTGACCACCACGAACAGGTCGCCGAAAGTGGCCAGGTCGGCGGCGGCAGGGCGGGTGATCATCAGATCGTCGAGCAGGCCGCCTTGTTCATTGGTGAAGAAGGCGTAGCGCTGCTTGCCGGGTGCGAGGTCGACCACGTCCACGGGCACCAATGTCTCCAAGGCTGCGGCGGCATCGGGGCCGACCAGGCGCAACTGGCCCATGTGGGAGACGTCGAACAGCGCGGCGGCTTCGCGGCACTGCCGGTGCTCGGCCATCAGCCCGGCGGGGTATTGCACCGGCATGGCATAGCCGGCAAACGGCACCATGCGTGCGCCAAGTTCGACATGCAGATCGTGCAGCGGGGTGCGAAGGAGATCGGTGGCGGCGGCAGAGGACATGGGCTGTCTTTCCTGGGTCGAGGGCATTCCGGGGAACCTGGGTCGGTTGGAAATTGCCCTCGCTGTCCGCTTTACCTGAGAGATTGACGGCGCCGGCTGTGGCCGGGAACCGCTTGCCCCTTCGGTGGGCGGATTCAAGACCCGCCTCTCTCCAGTGAGGAACGCCTCGCACCGTGATGCGAGCCGCTTGCCAGTCCTTTTGCCTGAGCGTTCGAGGGGTGAACCTCTGCGCCTTCGGCGGCCCCGGGTGGGGCTCTCTCCTGAGCAGCGGGCAGTGTACCCGAGGGCCATGGGCGGGCACCACCCCTGGGCAATGCCGATCATCGGCGTAAAGTCGCCGCCACGCCCACGGAGACCATCCATGCTGACCGCTGCCGACCCGCTGCTGCTCACCCACGCCGATCCTCGCGGCGTGGTCACCGTCACTCTGAACCGGCCGCAGGCCTTCAACGCGTTGTCCGAGGCGATGCTGGCCGCCTTGAAAGCCGAATTGGAGGCCGTGTCCCGGGACGCCAGCGCGCGTGTCCTGGTGCTCGCCGCTTCGGGCCGCGCCTTCTGTGCCGGCCACGATCTGAAGGAGATGCGCGCGGCGCCGTCGCTTGCGTACTACCAGGAGTTGTTCGCCCAGTGCGCCGGCGTGATGCAGGCGATCCAACGCCTGCCAATCCCGGTGATTGCGAAGGTTCAAGGCGTGGCCACGGCGGCCGGGTGCCAACTGGTAGCCAGTTGTGATCTGGCGGTAGCGGTGCGCCAGGCGCGCTTTGCCGTCAGCGGGGTCAACCTCGGCTTGTTCTGTTCGACGCCGGCCGTGGCGCTGTCGCGCAACATGGGCCGAAAGGAGGCGTTCGAGATGCTGGTCACCGGCGAATTCATCGACGCCGAGGAGGCCCGCCGCCGCGGCCTGGTCAACCGGGTCGCGGACGATCAGGCAGCGCTGGACGTCGAGGTCGAGCGCCTGTGCGCCAGCATCGTGGCCAAGCCGCGCGTCGCGGTGGCACTCGGCAAGGAACTGTTCTACCGGCAGTTGGAGGCAGGTATCGGGGCAGCCTACATCGACGCTGGCCAGACCATGGCATGCAACATGATGGATGACGCCGCGCTGGAAGGCGTGCTCGCCTTCAACGAGAAGCGGCCACCGAACTGGAGCGTCGCGCCGCCCTGAATCCCTCGTGGTGCGTTCTGCGGGCTCAATCCCACCTCCATGCGGCCGATAAGCGATGCATGAAGTTGCATCCAAGCACCTGGGACTGGGCGGCGCACGACGTCGTCCTCGCCGGGCTGGCTGCCGGGTGGCTCGTGGCGGCGCTTCTGGCGTGGCGCCTTAGTCGATCCCAGATGCGTCATCGCGCCGGCCATAGGCCGCGGTTGCGAGATGGGTCGACTCCGCTGAACGCACCGCGGTCACCGGATGAAGTGGCCGGGTTGATGAATCGGGCGCGGTTCGATCTGGCCTTGGATGAAGAATGTTTGCGGTGCGATCGCGGTGCCGGGGGTTTCTGCCTGCTGTATGTGGACATGGACAACCTTCGCTCGATCAACGACGCCTTTGGCCACGATCACGGCGATGCGGTGTTGCGCGAGGCGGCGCGCCGTGTGGCCGAACTGTCGGGTGGCACGGCGTGCCGGATCGCAGCGGACGAGTTTGCCGTCATCACGCAAGGCGATCTGAAACAGGGTCACGACGCCGCCGAGATGCTGAGAGCCGGCCTGAGCCAGCCGTTTCACATGGCGGGCCAACTGTCCCACTTGACATGCTCGGTCGGCATCGCCGCGTATCCGGCGCATGGCTCTCGCCCGATGCTGCTTGGGAACGCCATCCTCGCCATGCGCACGGTGAAATTGGCAGGTGGTGCGGGCCAGGCCGAATACCAGGCCCAGATGGGCGTGGGCAAACGTGAGCAGGCAGCCCTTCTGAGTGAACTTCGCGTGGCCTTGGAGCGGGGCCAGTTCGAGCTCTACTTCCAACCCAAGGTAGACGCGGGGAGCCTGCAGATCACGGCGGCGGAAGCGCTGTTGCGTTGGAGGCACCCGCAGCGCGGCATGATCAGCCCCGGCCTGTTCATCCCGTTGGCTGAGCGCCACGGTCTGATTGCCGCCATCGGCAACTGGGTCCTGGAAGAGGCGTGTCGCCAGTCTGCGCAATGGCGTGAGCGGGGCCTGCGCATGCGCGTGGCTATCAATCTGTCGGGCTACCAGATGCGGCAGGACGACTTTGTCGATCGCATCCGTGCGGCCCTGGTCGCCCACCGCATCCCGGCCGGCCGGCTTACCTGCGAGATCACCGAGTCAGTGGCGATGGAGGACACCCAAGCCACCCAGCAGGCCTTCGAGCGCCTGCGTGCGGTCGGCGTGCATGTGTCGATCGACGACTTCGGGACCGGCTACTCCAGCCTGGCCTCGCTGCGCCGGCTGCCTGCGGCCGAGTTGAAGATCGACCGCGCCTTCGTGTGCGACCTGGACAGCAGCGTCGATGCGCGCTCCATCGCGCAGGCCATCGTGCAGATGGCTCACACGCTCGGGCTGAGGGTGGTGGCAGAAGGCGTTGAAACCGAAGCGCAGCGCGACTTCCTGGTGAGCATGGGCTGCGACGAGTTGCAGGGCTATCTGTTCGCCAAGCCGATGACGGCCAAGGCGCTGGAGCTTTGGGCCACCAACGACGGCCCGGAGACCGATGGCGCGTTCAGTGCGTCGTTGTTCGACGAGACCCGCCCAGCCGACCTGACCAGCCTGAACTGAGACGATGTCTGGCTGGACCATGGCCAGGTCTCATCGGCCACTTGCGCTGTGCTGGTGACCCGGGCGCAGAATGAACCCATCTCACAGGGGTCATTCATGAACACCATCAAACTGGTCGGTATCGTTCTCATCGTGGCCGGCCTGCTGGGCCTGGTGTACGGGAGCTTCAGCTACACCAAGGACACACATGAGGCCAAGCTCGGGCCGATCGTGCTGTCGGTGAAGGAGACGGAGACCGTCAATGTGCCGGTCTGGGCCGGCGTGGGCGCCATCGTGGCCGGCGCATTGCTGCTGTTGATGGGCAACCGGAAGGGGTGAGCAGCCCTGTGTGGCATCGCTCTCCAGGCCACCCAACGAAAAAGCCGCCAGGCGTTTTGCGCTGGTGGTTGGGCACTTCGTGTGAGGGGGTGACGAGCCTGACCCCGGCACTGGTCACAACAGTTAGGGCTGCTTGGTTCCCCACCTGACCCGGTTGGCCGTGCTTCCATGCGAGGAGGCCCGTCAGGATCGATTGTAGGCGAGCCTGGTTTCAGATGCCGGACTTGAGCTTGGTAAACAATCGCGTCATGGTGCGCCGCGTGTCCTGGCGCCGCACTTCATAGAACTGAACCTTGGTGGCGATGTAGTCGTCGGGTGGGAATGCAACCTGGTTGGCCAGCACATCAGGGCGTACGAACTGGCGTGCTGCGAGGTTCGGGCTGGTGAACATCACCTTGTTGGTGATCGCTGCCTGCACCTCGGGGCGCAGGATGTAGTTGATCCAGCGGTGGGCGTTTCCGGGGTGCGGGGCATCGTTGGGGATCACCATCGATTCAAATCCGAATTGAACCCCCTGCGGCGGCAGGGGTGCCACCACCTTGATGTTCGTGCCACCTGCTTTCGCACGCTGCGCTGCGTTGTTGAAATCACCACCGTAGCCCAGCGCCACACAGATGTTGCCGGTGGCCAGATCCGAGATGTAGCCGTTGTAGCTGAACAGGCCGATGTCGTTGCGCACCTTTTGCAGCATGGCCGCAGCGGCGGTGTAGTCGGCCAGGTTGTTGCTGTAGGCTGGGCGCCCCAGGTAGATCAGCGCGGAGGGAAACACGTCGCTCGCGCTGTCCAGCATCGAGATGCCGCAACTCTTCAACTTGGCCGTGTAGACCGGGTTGAAGACGAGGTCGAAAGGGTTGGCCGGCAGAGGCTCGGTGCCGAGCGCGGCCTTGACCTTGTCCAGGTTGTAGCCGACGGCGACCGTGCTGCCCAACCAGGGCACCATGTGCTGATTGCCCGGATCAAGCTTGCCCATCAGTTGCATCACCGCAGGATGGAGGTTGCCCCAGTTTGTCAGCTGGCTGCGGTCCAGTTTCTGCACCAGGCCACCGTCGATCATCAGGCGGCCGAAATCTGACGACGGTACGACCACGTCGTAGCCACTTCGGCCCGCCACCATCTTGGCCAGAAGCACCTCGTTCGAGTCAAAGTTGTCATGGCGGACCTTGATGCCGGTCTCCTTTTCGAAGTTGGCAACGGTCTGTTCACCGATGTACTCGGCCCAGTTGTAGAGGTTGAGGAGCCGTTCCTCCTCGGCGGCTTGGAGGGCTGTCTGCGGCAGGAGTGCGAGCGCGGCGGCCAGGCATGCGGCGGCGCGCCTCGGCACGAGGCGGGTCAGGGTCATGGCGGTACTCCTCGGGTGGGTGGTTCAGCGGCGTTGGGCAGCAAGCAGGCACAGCATCTCGGTGGCGATGTGCGCCGCAGCCAGGGCGGTGATTTCGGCGTGGTCGTAGGCCGGGGCGACTTCGACCACGTCCATCCCGACCAGGCGTACCGGTACCAGGCGGCGCAGGATATCCAGAGCCTGCGCGCTGCTCAGGCCGCCGGGCACCGGGGTGCCGGTTCCAGGGGCGAAGGCGGGGTCGAGGCAATCGATGTCGAAGGTCAGGTAGGCCGGGTGTTCTCCTACGATGTCGAGGATCTTCGCAGCGGTGGCCTGGGTTCCGCTGCTGTGCACCGAATCGGCGCCTAGCACGGTCAAGCCCATCGTGTCATCGTTCCACGTCCGGATGCCGATCTGTACCGAGCGTTTCGGGTCGATCAGCCCTTCCTTCACTGCCTTGTAGAACATGGTGCCGTGGTTCAGCGAGTCTGCGTCATCGTCGGCCCACGTGTCGGTGTGGGCGTCGAAGTGGATCAGCGCCAGCGGCTGGCCGTGGCGCTCCGCGTGGGCGCGCAGCAGCGGCAGGGTGATGAAGTGGTCGCCACCCAGGCTCAGCAGGGTCGTGTTGCCGGCAATGATCTCGCGTGCATGCGCGGTGATGCTGGGCACCAGGGTGGCCGGGCGGTGGTGATCCAGTGGGCAGTCACCGTAGTCGACCACGTTCAGGTGGTCGCACGGGCCATAGCCCCAGGGGAACAGCGGTTCGTTGAGTTGTACGGTGGCCGCCCTGATCGCCTGCGGCCCAAGGCGGGCGCCGGGACGGAAGGTGGTGGCGACATCCAGCGGGATCCCTGTGACGGCCACGTCGATGCCGGAAAGATCACGGGTATAGCGCCGCCTGAGGAAGCTCAGCACGCCGCCGAAGTTGTTCTCCGGTGCGTAGCCGAGGTCACTTGTCCGGTGAATGGCATGATCGGTGGGGCGGGGGGCGTCGGTCATCAGTGCTCCGGGTGCGGCTGTGCAATGACGCCATGCTCGCAGAGACGTGCCTGTTTGCCCATTAGCCCGCCGCACAGCGCCATGAGAAATTCTGATACCTCGACACCTCGCGAGATCCCGTTCGCCAGCTTGGTGGCGTTCGAGGCGGCAGCGCGCTTGGGCAGTGTGTCGCGCGCAGCCGATGAACTGCACCTCACACAAAGTGCGGTCAGCCAGCGGCTCCTGAAACTCGAGGCCTTTGTCGCGCAACGGCTGTTCATCAGACAGGGTTATGGCGTCAAGTTGACGGGCGCCGGTGAACTGCTGCTTGCCACCACGCGCGAAACGTTGCAGCGGTTGAAGCAGGGGCTTGACCGCATCGAGCCCTACCGCAACAAGGCCTCGCTGTTGCTGGCGTGCCCGGCCGACGTGGCCCATGGCTGGTTGCTGCCCCGCCTGCCGCAATTGCAGAAACTGCAGGCCTCGCTGGAGGTCTGGCTGATGCCGGATCACGAGATGAGTGCGATTGATCGGGTGGATGTGGATCTCATCATCTCGCGCCGGCCCCTGCATGGGCCGGACATCGAGTGTGTCCCGCTCGGTGAGGACGAGGCGGTGGCGGTGTGTGCTGCTGCGCTCGCCTCACGGCTGACCACCATTCCCTGGCCCAAGCTGGCAGACAGGGCGCCGCTCCTGTTGCTGGAGCGCGAACCGGCATGGGGTGGGCTGTTGACCGGCCTGGCGACGGCAACCCAGGCCAGACGGGTGGCCACCGTGCAGGACGACCGACTGCTGCTCAACATGGTCGAGCAGGGTCTAGGCGTCGGCTACCTCTCCCGGTGGCTGATCGACGGTGCCGTGGCGGCCGGGCGTGTGTCGCAACTGCCCCAGGTTCCCGCGAGTGCTCGCCCACGCCTGTGGTTGATGCGCAGCCGCTTGACGCCCCGGACACCCATCGCCAACAGGGCGTTTGACTGGTTGGTGCAGGCTGTCCAGGCCGGTGCCTGACTCAGTCGAAGGCCAGCCAAAGCAGGCTGCCTGCACTGAGCACGCCAGCCGGCAAGCCCCAGCGTTCCCAAGCTGACACGGCATTGCCCGACACCACCTCTACCGGCACTGGGGTGGCCTCGAGGACCTTGTTGGTGACCGAATCCTCCAGCATCCGGGTGATGGAGTTCTTGCGTGCCGTGCCCATGACGATGTGGTGGGCTTCGAGTTGTTTCGCCGTGCGGCAGATCTCCGCGGCTCGGTCACCGACAACCCAATGGACATGGTGCGGCACGCCCGCCTTGGTCAGCAGATCCGTGGCACTGGCCAGGGACAGGTTGGCCTGGTCGCGGTGCCAGACGTTCTTGTCGGGGCGGCTGATGAAGCGCGCCACGTGGCGCGACAAGTGTGGCTGGACATTCAGCAGGTGGAGTTCCAACTCGTGCTGGCGCTGGTACTCGGCCATCGCGTGGCGCACTGCGCGCATCGAGTTGTCGCCACCGTCCACTGGCACCAGAACCTTCAACATGGATTTGTCTCCTGCGGTTGATGAAACGGAATCTTGGGTTGCGTCGGCGGCGTTGCTGGCACCTGCCGGCCGCTGCCGCGAAAACTCTTCCAGGCGTGCATGGATGCGCGATTCGAGGCGGCGGTGGTTCTTGGCAAAGCCGGCCCAAAGCACGCCCGGGATGGCGCCATAGGCCAACAGCACCAGGATCGGCCATTCCGCCACGTACGGTTTGACCAGGGGTTCGCCCGTGATCATCTTGGCCGCTGTCCAGACCAGTACGCCGGCACCGATGTAGACGACGCCCGGGAAGCGGTCGACGACCTTCAACACCATCGTGCTGCCCCAGACCACGATGGGTACGCTGACCACCAGGCCAGTGACCACCAGCAGGTAACTGCCGTGCGCCGCCCCGGCGACAGCGAGCACGTTGTCCAGACCCATCACGGCATCGGCAATCACGATCGTGCGCATGGCACCCCAGAACGTGGTGGGCACGGCACCGTGCTGCTGACTTTCACCCTCGTTCGGCATCAGCAGTTGGTAGGCTATCCAGACCAACATCAGGCCGCCCGCCAGCAGCAGGCCGGGAACCTTCAGGAGCCAGACCACGACCACGGTCATCAGGCTGCGCACTGCAATCGCCCCGACGGCGCCCCAGACGATGGCGCGTTTCTGCAGGTGGGGTGGCAGCGCCCTGGCCGCCAGCGCGATGACGATGGCGTTGTCGCCGGCCAGCACGATGTCGATCACGATGATCGCCAGCAGCGCAGATAGGAAGGTGGACGTTTCCATGACGCCATGGTGACCAACGTTGCGTGGCCTCAGGTTTGCGAATTGCGATGGATCGCGAATCTCGATCCATGTCCTTGCTTTGAGCGTGGGCAAGGAGGGTCATGTTAAAAAGTCTCCGTCTCCGCGTGTTGCGCGGAGATCGCCGCAAAGCGGGAGTAGTTCCAGGCCCGGTCCACCCGGGTTGGCCGTGTCGTCGTCAATACGGGCCATGAGGCCTCGGCGCACGGGTTGGCAGGTGCTGTTTGGCCGGCCATGAACCAGACCTTTGCCTTCCCCAGGTCACCCGAGGAACGGCAATGCAGTCTGCACAGGGCCCCAGGCCACCACGACGTTTTCTTCGCCACGGCACGATGCTGCAACTGGCCGCCTTCGAGGCGGTGGTGCGCTTGGGCAGTGCCACCCGCGCTGCCGAATCCCTCTGCATGGCTCAACCGACGCTGTCCGGGCACTTGCGCAAACTCAGCGAGACGCTCGGCGTTCGCCTGTTCGAACTTCAGGGCAAGCGGCTGATCCCCACCGACGCGGCGATGGTTCTGCTGCACGCTGCCCACGAGGTGTTTGCAGCCTTCGAGCGCTGCGAGGAAACGCTGGCACACCTGCGCCTGGCGGGGCAAGCGGAAACCCACAGCCGGCTGAACAACCGCTATGCTCTCGGCGGAGCCCTCATGGAGAGCGGCTCCGCTGACCACCCCTTGCTGGATTGGAGAACGCCCGAATGAAAGTTGCACACACGCTGGCCGCACTGGCTCTGTTGGCCTCGTCGTCCATCGCCTTCTCAGCGCAACCGCACATGGAAGCTGCACTGGCCAGCCTGGAGCAGGCGCGCGATCATTTGAAGAGCGCCTCAGGCGACAAGGGCGGCAACCGCGCTCAGGCCGTGAACGCCGTCGACAAGGCGATCAACGAGGTCAAGAAGGGCATCGAATACGACCGCAAGCACCAGTCGGCCCAGGAGGCCGCCAAGAAGTAGCGGCTCAGCGCAACTGGAGGTCGTTGTCGCTGAAGCTGACGCCAATCGGCTCGATCAGCACCTGCTTCGGGCCGGCCTCCACCGTGCCCGCGACCAGTGCCTCGACACCCTGCGCGCGAGCGATCGCGACGGCGCGCTCGGCCTCGGCAGCTGGCACGAACAGCGCAAAGCCGGCGCCCATGTTCAGCGTGGAGTAGGCTTCGCGATCATCCTGATTCGCGTGCCGCTGGATGAAAGACAACACCGGCGGCACGGCTGGCACGTGGTGGATGCGGTAGGTCAGCGCGCTCGGGTGCCGCAGCAGCTTGCGCCAGCCATGGCCGGTGATGTTGGCGCAGTAGTGCATGGCCACGCCGGCCTTGGCCAGGGCCTCGGTCACCGGGCTGTACAGCGTGGTGGGCGCCAGCAAGGCCTCGCCGTAGCTGACCCCGGGTGTCACTTCGGTGAGGTAGCCCTCTGGCAGACGCTCGACCAGTTTGCGCGCCAGGCTCAGGCCGTTGGCATGGATGCCGCTCGAGGCCAGCAGCACGATGGCATCGCCGGGTGCAAGAGCGTCACCAACCGAGAGCCGGCTCTTGGGGCTGATGATGCCGGTGCACGAAGCCGCGAGATCGATGCGGCCGCCCTCGACGATACCGGCCAGAGCGGGCGTCTCGCCGCCGCCCCAGGCCACGCCGCAGACGTCGCAGGCCCGCTTCCAGCCTTCGACCAGGGCCTGCGCGCGTTGGGCATCGCCGAACCAGTCGCTGCCACCCGCGGCCCAGTAGGCCTGGACCACGAGCGGCGTGGCGCCGACGGTGATCAGGTCGTTCACCGCCATCGCGATGGTGTCCTGGGCGATGCCGGCGTAGTAGCTTTTGCCTGTGAGGGCCTTCATTTCGTCGGCCACCAGGGCCTTGGACCCCAGGCACTCGACGATGCTGGCCAGGTAGAACGGCCCCACGTCCACCACGTAGGCGGATTCACCGCGTGACGCGTGGACTTCACTGAAACCATGGGCGCTCAGGTGGCCCGCCGTGGCAGCGGCAGCGCGCTGGGCGGCCACCTTGAGGGGATCGATCAGGTCGTAGTTGACGCCGGCCTGCTCGTAGCTGAGGGTGGTGCCGGTGGTGCTGGAGGCGGTGGAACTCATGGGCTGGGATTATCCGCCAGCCCCTGGCGAGGCTGCCGCCGCGGGCTGGTGCCCCCCGTAGAATGGCCCGCATGAGTTATGTCGTCCTGGCGCGCAAATACCGGTCGCGCAATTTCGAGGAGATGGTGGGCCAGGACCATGTGGTGCGAGCGTTGACGCATGCGCTGGAGCAGGGCCGCCTTCACCACGCTTACCTGTTCACCGGTACGCGCGGCATCGGCAAGACCACGGTCTCGCGCATCCTCGCCAAGTGCCTGAACTGCACCGGAGCTGACGGCCTGGGTGGCATCACCGCCAGGCCATGCGGCGTTTGCACTGCGTGCCGAGAGATCGACGCCGACCGCTACATGGATTACACCGAGCTCGACGCCGCCTCCAACCGCGGCATCGACGAAGCGCGTGACCTGATCGAGCGTGCCTCGTACAAGCCCAGCGTCGGCCGCTTCAAGGTCTTCATGATCGACGAGGCGCACCAGCTCACCAAAGACGCCTTCAACGCACTGCTGAAAACGCTGGAAGAGCCGCCGGAGTACCTGAAGTTCGTGCTGGCCACCACCGACCCGGAGAAGATGCTGCCGACGGTGCTCAGCCGCTGCCTGCAGTTCAACCTGAGGCCGATGTCGCCGCAGACCGTGTCCGAACACCTCCAGGCGGTGCTGGCCGCTGAAAGGGTGCCCGTGGAGCCTGGCGCACTTCGTTTGCTGTCGCGTGCGGCACGCGGCTCGATGCGCGATGCGCTCTCGCTGACCGACCAGGCCATCGCCTACGGTGGCGGACGGCTGGAGGAGTCCAGCGTGCGAGCAATGCTGGGCTCGGTGGATCGCCGGCATGCACAGCGCCTGGTCGAGGCTCTCTCGGCCCGTGATGGGCCAGCCCTGTTGGCGGAGGCAGAGGGGCTGCGCAACCAGGGCCTGTCGGCGGCCGGCACGCTGGAGGAACTGGCACGCTTGCTGCAGCAGATGGCGGTGGAACAAGCGGTGCCGGGCGCACTCGACGCGTCGGACCCCGAGACCGAGATGGTTCGCACGCTGGCGCCGTTGCTGGCCGCCGATGAGACGCAATTGCTCTACAGCATGGTGCTGCAAGGCCGTGCGGAGCTGAGCCTTGCGCCCGACGAATACGCCGGCCTGGTGATGGTGCTGCTGCGCTTCCTCGCCTTCCCGGCGCAGGGGGGGGGCACACCGCGCCCGCCGCCCGCGCGTGTGCCGAGCCAACTGCCAGTTGCACCTGCGACGGCGCCGTCGGCCGCGCTGAAGGCACGGTCGACCGAGCGTGCACGCGCTCCTGTGCCGGTCATTCCGGCCGTGACACCACCGGCGATGCCGGCGTCGGTGCCGGCAACTCGCGCTTCACTGCCGAAGGTCCCGGACGAGCCCCCGCCCTGGATGGACGAGGCGCCGTTCGATGACGGGCCTGCATTCGTGGCTGCGCCGGTGCCTGAGCCTGTGGCTTTGCCTCTGCCGGCGACCACGTCGCCGGCACCGCACCCAACGATCGAATTGACGCGCACGCCGCTGGGCGACCGCTGGAGCGAGGTGGTTGCGGCACTGGTGGCGGGCAACGCGGTCATGGCGCTGGTACGCGAGCTCGCGATGCAGGCGCAGCTCACCGCGATCGACCTTGGCGCAGACGGCGCCGAGCGCTGGCATCTGCGGGTCGAACGCGAAACCCTGCGTGCGCCGGCACTGGCCGACAAGCTGCAAGCGGCTCTTGTGGCTCACACCGGTGCCGCCCTGCGGCTGGAGATCTCCGCCGGCGAGCCACAGGATTCACCGGCACGGCGCGACTCAGAGGCTGCCGCCGAGCGGCAGCGCGTTGCCGAG
>Ga0075163_10007777_pt1 | contig 14143 bp, 7 predicted proteins | sample JI1023141ADNA_FD_71478 | JGI IMG/M metagenome (GOLD analysis project Ga0075163, IMG submission 71478) | Wastewater effluent complex algal communities from Wisconsin, to seasonally profile nutrient transformation and Carbon sequestration -... | ecosystem: Engineered > WWTP > Effluent > Algae...
GGCTGCTGGATTTGATCCGACCGCGCCCGTCACGCTGCTGGTGCGCAGTCTTTATCCGCTCGGGTTCTTCACGGCGGAGCTTCGGCTGCCTGTGGTGCAGACCAAGAGGGCGGCTCCCTTCCCAAAAGGAGAACTTCCATTGCCGCCGCCGGTGAAATCAACCGCAGGATCATCAGGGCATACGTCAGGCATGGGCGCGCGCGGCGTGAGCGGCAATGATGACTTCGCCGGAGTGCGTGCGTGGCAGCCTGGAGATTCGCCACGGCACATCGACTGGAAGGCTGTGGCGCGTGAGCGTCCGATGATGACCAAGCAATGGACGGGCAATCAGGATGCATTTGTGAAGCTCGAGTGGGAATCACTGTCGCTGCCAGACGAAGACAAGATCGGGCAATTGGCCAGGTGGGTGCATGACTGTGAGGCACAAGGCACGCGCTACACGCTCGTGCTGCCGGACAAGACGATTCCCGTCGGCGCTGGTGCGCTGCACATGCAGCGTTGTCTCGAAGCGCTGGGCGGAATGACGTCGCGGCGACTGACCGCGAGCGACTCGAAGAAGCGCCAGCACATTCCTTTTGTGCATGAGACGACTGCGGCCATGTCGATGCCGCCGACCTGGATGCTGGGTGTGGCGCTCTTGCTCACACTGGTGCCGATGATCGGCACCGTCTCGTTTGTCGCGATGGCGCTTTTTCTGCTCGCCGTGGCGATTCGGATCGAGAGGGGCGCGAGGATTTCTCCCGTGCTGGTGCGCCTGGCTTTTGTCATCGTCGGCGGAGTCGCGGTGTATCTGACGGAGAAGGAGTATCGCAGCATGGAGGCGGCCACGGCGCTGCTGCTCGTGTTCATCGGCGGGAAGTTCATCGAGTCGCGGACGCCGCGCGATTTTCAAGTGGTCGGATTGCTCGGATGGTTCCTCTGCATGTGCGGACTGGCGCTGGAGCAGTCGCTCGGTTGGTCGCTCTACACGGCGGCAGTGTTCCTTTTCATCACCGCGACGTTTGTGCGACTGCGGCGCGACGATGCGGGGATCCGAAACCCGACGCGCGTGGCTTTCACCCTGATGGCGCAGGCGCTGCCGATCATGGCTCTGATGTTTCTTTTCTTCCCGAGAGGAACCGAGGACTTCGTCGCACGACTCGCACGCCGGAACATGAGCACGAGCGGACTCTCCAGCAATCTCGAGCCCGGCAGCGTAGCGCGAGTCGCGCTCTCCGATGCGCTCGCCTTCCGGGCCGAGATCGCGGACGGCACCACCGTCAGGCTGCGGGATCGCTACTGGCGGTGCATGGTGCTGTGGGAGTGTGACGGTCTCACCTGGAGACGCGGCGGAGGAAGCAGCAGTCGCAGCAGCACGGTGCAAACCCATTCAAAGACGATCCGGCAGATCATCACCGTCGAGCCGCACGGAAACTACTGGCTGCCTGCGCTGGATCGGCCACTCGGACTCGGCAAGGGCGCGGGAAGCGCGCAGATGGGTGACGACGAAGCGGTTTTCTCCAGCGAGCCCGTCGATGGCGCAAAGCGGTTCACGGTCGTGTCATCCACAGCACCGCAACGCTCCAACCTCAGCGAATCAGACCGTCGCGCAGCACTCAGGACGCCTCAGAACATCAGCGGACACGTCGAGAATCTGGCGCTTTCATTCCGCAAATCAGCAGACGTGCCGGATCGCGATGTGGTGGAGGCCGCGCTCGATTACCTGCGCACCGAGGGATTCAAATACACGCTCGAACCCGGAACCTACGGCGGGAATGCGCTCGAGGATTTCCTGTTCAACCGTCGCCTCGGATTCTGCGAGCACTTCAGCGCGGCCTTTGGCACGCTCATGAGACTGGCCGGCGTGCCAGCGCGTGTGGTCGTCGGCTATGTCGGCGGCGAAGACACGGGACGCGGATACTTGAGGGTGCGACAGTGCGACGCTCATGCGTGGACTGAAGTCTGGCTCAAGGAAACCGGCTGGATGCGAGTGGACCCGACCGCCGAACTCGCGCCTGACCGTCTCTCCAGCGATTTGGAAACCTATCTCGCCGGCGGACTCGACAGCACTTTCGCCATGCGCAGGCAAACCTGGTGGTGGACAGCATGGACGGAAACGCGGCTGCTCTGGGATCGACTCGACTACGAATGGTACAACCGCATCATCTCCGCTGACACCGAGGCGCAATTGGACACGCTTTTGCTTCTCGGACTTTCAAAGCTCAGATGGTCGGTGCTGCTTGGCGTGCTGGTGGCCGGCATCGCGCTCGTTTCCTCATTTGTTTTTCTTTGGCTGCGCCGATCCGCGCGTCACCCCGATCCGGCAGCGCGGTTGTGGTTGTCCGTGTGCAAGCGACTCGCCAAAGCCGGCCTCGCGAGAATGCCAGACGAGGGAGCGAGCGCATTCGCAGCACGCGCTGGCGCAGCATTCCCCTCAGCAGCACCGAGCCTGCGGCAGATCAGCGAACGCTACAACGACCTGCGCTACGGCACAAGCTCCCACACTTTGGCTGATCTAAAGCTCGCGATAAAGCAGATGCCAGGCGTTTCAAAGCGAGACAGCCTGACCTGAAGCCTGTGATTCGAGCGCAGCAGCGAAGATCTCCTGCGTGCCGACCGCCTCTTCGGGGGTGGCACAACCGAAGCGGTCGCCGAGCTTGCCTTCGCGCTCCATGAGGAAGGCGGCCCACATCTGCTGGATCACGTCGGGGAAGCCGGGCTCGAAGATGCCGCCGGTGACGGTCTTGAAGGGCATTCCAAAACCGAGATCGGTCTTCTTCCAGTATTGTTCCTTGCCGCCCTCAAAGAGCCAGAGGGTCTTCGGCTCCTTCGTGCTGTATCGCGCGCCGCCTTCGGTGCCGAGCACTTCGAGAAACCATGTATCCGTCTCGCCGGGCGCGAGTCGCTTCATTTCAATGCGCATCGGCACCTCGTCGCCACCGATGGTGGTCCAGCAGTGCAGCATCGCATTGTCCCAAGTGTCGCACGCGGTCATTCCGCCTTTGCCGTCCGGGCGCTGCGGATAGCCTTTCTGCAATTGCGCGAATAATCGCTGCGGCCTCCAGCCAAGCCGAAGCGGGATGTGACAGGCGTGCATTCCCAGATCGCCCAGCACGCCAATCTCACCACAGGTGCGGCTGAAGCGCTTCCAGTTGGCGGGCTTCGTCGGATCGAGATCACTGCTGTGATGGAAGCCGCTGACGACCTGCAACACGCGCCCCAGCTTGCCCGAGTTCGCAGCCGCCATCAGCCGCTGCGACCCTGGATAAAACGGAAACTCCGAACTGCAACGCACGAACCGCCCGGTGCGCTTTCCCGCTGCGAGAATGTTCTTCGCTGATGCGAGATCAATGCCGAACGGCTTCTCCGCGAAGAGATCCTTCCCGGCTTCGAGCACGTCGATGTAAATCTTCTCGTGCAGGTTGTGTGGCACCGCGACATACACGACATCGACCGCCGGATTGGCGAGCAATTCCTTGTAGTCGGCCGTGAGATGCTTGCAGGACGGGATGCGCTGAAACCAGTTCCGCACGTCTTCCACAAGATCCGCAACCGCCACGAGTTCCGGCTGCACCTCCACGTCCGTGAGCGCACACCAGCGCGCAAAAGCGCTCGCCATTTCCCGGCCCATGAGGCCGCCGCCGATGATTCCGATGCCGATCTTTTTCATGCTGCGACCAGTTTGAGTGCTTCATCCACGCCGAGGCCATCATGCACCATCGCCATGAGCGCGCGGGTGATTCCTTTGGGATTTGGGTGCTGGATGACGTTGCGGCCATAGACAATGCCTGCCGCGCCTTGCTGGAGGAGGCCCTGAGTGCGTTCGAGGATTTCACGATCGCTGACACGACCACCACCACGGACGAGCACCGGGATGCCGGAGGCGGCTTCGATGATGTTGTGGTAGATGCTGATGTCGTCGGACGGATCAGCTTTGATGATGTCGGCTCCGAGTTCGACAGCCTGACGAACGAGATAAGTGATGGCGGTTTCGTCGCCGTTCACCATGTAGCCGCCGGCTTTTTCGTTCGGTTGGAAGACAAGCGGCTCCACCATCATCGGCATGCCGTAATAGTCGGCCTGCGGTTTGAGGCGCAGGATGTTCTCCACGCACTCGGCGTGGACTTCAGGTGCGCCGGGGATTTGGAAGAGATTCACGCACACGCAAGCGGCGTCGTAGCGCACGGCCTGGAGCATGGTCTCCTCGATCATGAGGCTGAAGCGGCGATTCTCTGGCAGAGTCTTGCCGTAGATGTTTGCCACATCGGTGCGAAGGACGAGCGATGGCTTCTGGCGGCCGGGGATTTCCTGGAGATGCCGCGCCATGCCGAGCGTGAGCTGAATGGCGTCAGGAGCGGCATCGACGAGCGTCTTGACCACCTTGCGCATGTCTTCGATTCCCTGGAGGAATCCAGCCTGGTTGAAGAAGCCGTGATCGACCGCGACATCGAAGCAGCGGCCTGATTTGGCGTTGAAGAGACGGTTGAGTCGGAAGGATTTCATGGCTGGAGGGTGTATTGGGGAATGCTTATTAAGGAGCGTGGCGAGACGAGGTCAACCGCGTGATTTCGCCTCGCAGACAAGCACCTGTCATTCACTACTGCGCCACTGGCTTCGGAACGGTGGCGGCACCGAAAGCTCCGAACAGCTCGCTGATTTTCAATGGTTGCGCACTAGCCGTCAGCAATGCCCGGACTCGCGCTGCCCCCGTGCGATCTCCGGCGGCTTCGCGTGAGTCGAGCAGCGGCTTCAATATCGCATTCAGATCCGAGGCGGCCTTGCTGGCCGCCTTGTTGCGGGTGGTCTCGATCAGAAGAATCTGCTGGCAATAGATGGCGCGCATGTTGCGGAGCGCCGGGGGAAGCGAGGCATCCGCCACGGCGGGATCGATGAACTCCCCACCGGCGACTCGGGCGGCTTCATCAAGCATGGCCTTCTGATCGAGCGGCGCGGCATTGCCGGCACTGCGCCGGAGGGCAGCGACGTACTTGCCGTTCATCTCGCTGATCTGCGAGGCCATCTCCTCCACGCTGGCGACCTTCGCTCCCGACTCGATCTCGGACTTGATGCGCGCGAGTTCTGGATCATTCGTCGCCAGATCGGAAAGCTGCTGGCGCGCGAGCTTGTCGTAGCCGTCGGGCGATCCAAGTTTGTCCAGTTGCGGCAGCCGCCAGACGTGAAGCGCAAAACCGGCGGGGTCTTTGTTGACGCTGGGGTTCTCCTGGACTCCGCCGGTCACCACCCAGCGCTGATCTTTGCTCACCGCGATTGTCCTAAATGCATAGTACGGGCTATCGAATGACGCCAGTTCCTTGCCGGACTCACACTCAAAGATCTTCATGCTCCGGTCGAGTCCTCCCACCAGCAGGAGCCGGCCTCCGTCGAGGAACTCCATTGCATGTGCCGTGCTGCGCAGGCCCTGCAGCTTTTTGGTGACCAGGCCGGTGCCGAGATCGATCAGGTCCACCGTGCTGTCGGCGATCGCTATTGTCCGGCGGTCTGGCGAGACAGCCACAGAAAAAACTGCGCGTGTCACGGATGCCAGCGAACCAAGGCTCATCGCAGAATCCCATCCGCCAAAACCTGCTTCACCGGAGACCCACTTCATGTCCACAGGATCACAGCCAGCGGTGATGAAGCGGCCGTCGGCCATCGCCTTGGCGTCTTTGACCGTGGCCTTCCACCCGCTCATGGCCTCAAGAGAAGGGCCACGCGCTGGAGTCCAGCGCTGGAGTCTGGGCTCGGAATTCCAAGACGCAATGATCAGCGAAGAGCCATCGGGCGAGAAAAGAAGCGGCGAGAGGGATGATGCATTCGCGCGTGTGGAGCGAGCCGCCGTTCGTTTTTCCAAGTCCCATAGATAGACATATGCTCCTCCGGTGCCAGCAAGCTGCCGGCAATCTTTGTCTGCAATGACGCATGTTATGCGCGCCGGACTCGAATCAAACATTCCGAGTTGCTTCCCTTCCTCGACGTCCCACACGCGCACCGTGCCATCCACACTGCTGGAAATAACCCGCCGCTGATCCGGCATGATTATGACTCTGCGCACCATGGCTGTGTGCCCGGTCAGCGTCTTCACCTCGCCAGGCGGGCCGACAGGCACCACAAACGGGGGCGACAATGGCTTGGCAAATGCCTCCGGCAACGGCGCGATGGTCGCGGTGTCGGAGGAACCGCTTTGCACCGAAGTCACGGGAACGTTCACGGGCACCATGCCTATAGATGGTTTTGCGGACTGAGAAACAGGCGTGGAAGCAGTGTGGCGCTGTTCATTCCAGACATACCAACCAAAGCCGACAAACAGAAGCAGGCACGCCAGAGCCCAGCCGATGCCGCCGAACCCTGACGACGCGGGCGCGTGACGCACCGGAAGGCGCAGAGGCATGGGATGCGGCGCTCGTACCGCGTGGGGCGCTGGCTGCGGCGGAGCCTTCTGCGCCTGACCTGCGGCGGTGAGCGCGGTCTTCACCTCACGCGCTGATTGATAGCGGCGCGCGGGATCGACCATGAGGCACTTCGACATCACGCCGACGAATGCATCAGGCAGGCTCGCGCCGCCGTGCCTCGCGGCCTGACGCGGTGTCTCGCCCGAGAGCATTTCGTGAATGACCACGCCGAGCGAGTAGATGTCGGCCCTATGATCGACCTGGGCGCCGACCACCAGTCGCTCCGGCGACGCATAGTCCGGTGTGCCGAGGCCGTCGTCGGCGATGCCGGCATCGGTAATATCCTTAGCGAGACCAAAGTCTGCGATCTTCACCTGACCGTCATGGGTGATGAGGATGTTGGCAGGCTTGATGTCGCGGTGCGCCACGCCGTGATCATGCGCGAACTGCAATGCATCGCAAAGCTGGCCGATGAGCGCGTACGCATTTCCGGCATTGATTCCGCCCGCGCGGATCATTCGGTGGAGGTCCGTGCCCTCGACGTACTCCATCACCAGAAAGAGATGCCCTTCGGTCGTCTGCCCGAAATCAAACACGGCAACGATGTGCGGATGCACGAGCCGCGCCATTGCGCGCGCCTCGGTGATGAACTGCGCCGCCTCGGCCGCCTGATCCTCGTACACAGGCGGCATGACCTTGATCGCCACCGGTCGGTCAAGCGACGTCTGCTGCGCGAGATACACGGCACCCATTCCGCCCAAACCGATGAGCGCTTGAAATTCATATTGAGGGAGCAGCGCCGCGAGTTCCTCCATTGACGGCGGCACAAAAGCTCCGGCAGCAGCGTCTGCATTGCCGGGCTCTGTTTTTGAATCCTCGTTCATTGCGTCCTCGTCAGCCATTGGGGGGATCCGGCAGAGTCTAGAAAAGGATCACGCATTGGCGAACCAAAAAAGACGGCCATGCTCTAAATCGTAAATTGAATCCGGCGCATGGACGCGTATTCGTTGTGCCGCCCAGCAGCACCGCTCGGATCACACTTCGCCCGAGGCCGCCATGAATCTCCCATCATCATGCCATCGCAAACTTGCGCGTGCCGCATTGCTCCTCGTGATGCAGCCCGTCCTTGCATCGGCTGAGATGCGCACGTTCAAGGATTCGACGGGGCGGACCATCGAGGCCGAGATCGTCTCGGCCAGCGCCTCCGCCGTGACGATCCGGCGCTCGGACGGCCGCACCTTCGTCCATCCGCCCGACATTTTCTCGGTGGAAGATCAGGCTTTCATTCAGCAACCCGCCAAAAAGGCGAGCGCGCCTGTTTCATCGCCTGTGGAAAAGACCCGCGCCGCACCCGTGCCTGTCGAGGTATCCGAGATTCCGTCGGGCCGTCAGCCCTATTCCTTCGAAGTGCGCGTCCGCAGCGGCAAGAGCGACCGGATCTCGAAGCTGGAGCAATATGACAATCGCTCCCTGCGGTTGTCCTTCGCCGTGGACATCACCAACAAGCAGCCCACGCGCGACTTTCGAGGTGGGAAAGGCACGCTAATCATAATGGGTCGATCGGTGATTGATGTCGGGGAATATGGAGTGCTCGGCAAAGAGGAGTTCTCCGTGGACATGCCCGCCACGGTTCCGTTTCATTTCGACGCGAAGTCCATCACGAGCGAGTACGATGACAAGGGCGGCTCATCAAGATTCGGTTATCGCTACTCCGGATACCTATTTGTGCTCCAGGACTCCGATGGGAACATCATCCACGCGGAGGCCTCGCCAGAGGCAAATTCCAAGTTCGCCCAGAAGGCACTTGGCCTGAAAGTGCTCGATTACGTTGACAGGAGTTTCGAGACGCTCAAAGGCAGGCCCACCACCACCATCCGGCTGAAGTAGGTATGAGAATGGAGTTGCCGCCAACTCCACCCCAGGGTTTGATCATCACGGACTGACCCGATCTGCGCCAGTCTCACTTCACTCCCATGATGTGCTTGAGCACCGCCAGCTCGAGCGCCTCGTAGTCGCGCGCATCGATGTATTGCTGCTCCAGCTTGCGATCCCATGTGCGGACCTTCTTCACGAGGTGCATAAAGATCTCGCGACTGTTCTTCAGGTGATCGGTCACGCACCTGCCCTTCTGCGTTCGCATGGCCTTCACGTCGAGGCCGATGAACTCGCCACGGCTGCCGTAGCCGGCTTCTTCGAGCACGCGGACCTGATTGAAGGCGACGCGCAGATTCGCGCCGCCGAAGTTCTTGTCCTGATCGTACTTGAGGCCGTTCTGGTCATTGAGATGAACGGAGCCGAGCTTGTCGTGCGCGAGTGCAAAGGCCATCTCATCGCTCGGATCGAGTCCGGCTAGCAGGGCGTGCGCGGTTTCGATCAGACCCTTGACGCGCTTCGGATCGATCGACGCATACGACAAGGCAATGGCGTGACCGATGGTGGGCACATACGCTTGATCGGTCGGCTCATTGGGCTTCGGCTCGATCCAGATTTCGATGTCCTTGTCGTGCGCGAGCATGGTGTTGATCGTCTCAAGCAACCGCTGATAGGCGACGCGGGCGTTCTTGCTCTCCCGAATGTAGGTGCCCTCGCGCGCAAGCCAAAGCACCGATGCCTTTGAGCCGATTTCACGCGCGATGTCGATGGACTTCAGTGTGCGATCGAGCGCATAGCGGCGATCCTTGGCGCTGTTCGAGGTGTAGCAGCCATCCACGGTCTGCGGCGCGAACCACAAGCGCGGCGCGACGAACTCGGGAACGAGTCCTTGGTTGTCGAGCATCTTTTTCACCTTCGCGGCCTGCTTCGAGATTTGCTGAGGCGTTAGGCCGTCGATGCCTGGCACCACGTCATCGTCATGAAACTGCACCGCGTCGAACCCGAGCGGTTTGTAGAGCGAGTACTTTTTCTCGTGCGGAAAAGGGGTGCGCACTTCTGGGCCAAACGGATCAGCGCCCTCACTGATGTTCCAGGGGCCGAATGAAAAACGATAGGTGGTTGGTTTGCTCATGGGGTTTGATGATGGGTGTGCCGCGCAGGGCGACGGAATCTGCCGAAGCCCGCACGACGGTCAACACACCTTGCATGGCAAAACCGCGCTCGATCCTATCCGGCACGCTTTTAGCTTCTCCGACGCCAAGGCAACATCAGCCCCCAGTTCCGCGCCTTCCGGGTCGCCGTCGTCAGCAGCGTGTCGCCCAACTCGGAACTGCTTGCGAGAATGTCTGGGTCACCGAAATCGAAATCCTCTGCGCGCGGCAGGTTGGGAGGCAGATCTTTGGTGAGATGAATCTCCGTCAATTCAGCCGCAGGCACTGGTGACGTCTCCTCCGCGGGTCTCGACACACGACGCGTGCCGGGCACGACGAGTCCGCCGGAGAAGATAAGCTTCATGGCATCCTCGATCGAGATGGGCGCGTCTGTCACCTTGTCCTCTTCGATCACCAGCAGCAGGCCGGTCATAGGGCTGAGGGCACCCGGGATGAAAACGGACACCATCGTTTTCTCAGCCTCCGTGTCGTAGAATTGCCCCGTGGCAAAGCCCAACATCTTCGCGCCGGCCGAAGGGTAATCGACATACACGGCGCGCTTGAAGTTTTGCTTCCCGCCCAGCCCCTTGAACGCATCGATCACTTGCTTCAGCGATTTGTAGAGAAACGAGACGACCGGGACGCGGAGGAGCAACTGATCGAAGGCCGTGACGACGCGCACGCCGATGACGTTGGTGGCCATCACGCCGAGAAAGACAAACGCGAGCAGTGGAATGAGGAAGCCGACGAAGCTGACAAATTGCTTGTAGCCCGTGCTCTCGATGTCGATGGCCGTCTCGCCCGAATAGTCGTTCACCCACCACGCGATGTGGCCGAGCGCAAAGTCGCTCAGGCCTTTCAGCATCGAATACACTGACCAAAGGATCCAAGCCGTGATCACCAGCGGCAACGCCAGCGCGATGCCCGCGAGCAGCTTGTTGCGCAACCACACGAATGGCTTGTGGTGGAAGGCTGGACTCGTGCTGACGGGCTGGACTTGCATGGGCTTTCGGTTGGAACGCGCGCACGCCGCGCGCGTTCGATCCCGGCTAGGCACCAACGAGGATGCGAGCCGGATTCTCGATGCAATCTTTGACTCGCACCAAAAAAGTCACCGCCTCTTTCCCGTCCACAACCCGGTGGTCGTAACTCAGCGCCAGATACATCATTGGGCGTATCACCACCTGTCCATCCACCGCGACTGGGCGCTGCTGGATGGTGTGCATGCCCAGGATTCCGCTCTGGGGAGGATTCAAGATGGGCGTGCTGAGCAGGGAGCCATACACGCCGCCATTCGAAATGGTGAACACGCCGCCGGTCAGATCCTCGACCTGAATCTTGCCATCCTTAGCACGCTGCGCGTAGGCGAGGATCTCACGCTCGATGTCGGCGAAGGATTTTTTGTCGCAGTCGCGGAGCACGGGCACGATCAGACCACGCTCCGTGCCGACGGCCACGCCTATGTCGAAGAAGTGATTCGTCACGACCTCGTCGCCATCGACACGAGCATTGACTTGTGGCACGGCCTTGAGCGCATCGACGACGGCCTTCACGAAGAACGACATGAAGCCGAGTTTCAGCCCATGCTTGGCCACGAAACTGTCCTGCAACTTCGAGCGCAGCGCCATCACATTGCTCATGTCGCACTCGTTGAAGGTGGTCAGGATCGCCGCATTCCGTTGCGCGGAGACAAGCTGGTCGGCGATCTTTTTCCGCAGGGGCGACATCTTTTTGCGCGTAGTGCGGCCCTCCTCGCGTGCGGCAGGAGGCTGCGCCATCACGCGATCAGGCTCCTTTGGCACGACCTTGAGTTCAGGGACCGACTTCGGCGCTGCCACGGCGGCCACCTCAGGCTTGGCGGCCTCCATCGGCACTAGAGCGGGTGACGGCGGCATGGCGGAAACGGGCCCCGCCTCCAGAGTTGCAACCACCGAGCCGACCTCGACGTCTTCGCCTTCCTGCTTCTGGATGCGCAACACTCCAGCGGCATCAGCAGTCACCTCGGCGGCTACCTTGTCGGTTTCAAGCGTGAGCAACACTTCGCCTATGGCGACGACATCGCCGTCCTTCTTGTGCCATTTGGCGATCTGACCGCCAGCAATGGATTCGCCTAGCGCGGGAATTTTGATTTCGTGGGACATTGGATTGTGATTCGGTGCTGAGTGCTCTCTAGACGCTGAACGCATTCTCAACCAGCTTTGCCTGCTCGAGAACGTGGATGGCCTTTGATCCGGCGGCTGGGCTGGAGCTTCTCTCGCGGCCCGCATAGCGGACGGGATGGCGCGAGAGATCTTCGAGCCGCCAGCGAATGTAGCTCCATGCGCCCATGTTCTCAGGCTCTTCCTGGCACCAGATCCATTTCTTCTGCGCGCGTGGATAGCGCGCGGCGATGGTCTTGAGCAATTCGTAGTGCAGAGGGTAGAGCTGCTCTACCCGGATAATCGCGGCGTTCTTGATCTTGTGTTCGGCGCGGAAGGCGAGGAGATCGTAATAGACCTTGCCCGAGCAGAAGATCAGGCGGGTGACGCGGTCGGGAGAAGTGGTCAGATTTTCGTCATCGAGCACCTCATGGAAGTGCGTGCCCTCGGCCATGTCGCTGATTTTAGAAACGCACTGCGGATGGCGAAGGAGGCTCTTCGGTGTCATGAGCACTAGCGGCTTCCTCACGCCACGCTTCATCTGGCGACGGAGCACATGGAAATACTGAGCCGGTGTGGTGAGGTGGCAGACTTGCCAGTTGCCTCCCGCGCTGAGTTGGAGGAAGCGCTCCAGACGCGCGCTCGAGTGCTCGGGGCCCTGTCCTTCAAAGCCGTGTGGCAGAAGCAAAACGAGGTGGCTCGGCTGCTGCCACTTGCTCTCCGCGCTGGCGATGAACTGATCGATGATCACCTGCGCCCCATTCACGAAGTCGCCAAACTGCGCCTCCCAGCAAATGAGCACATTGGGCGCGAGCAATGAGTAGCCGTAATCAAAGCCCAGCACCGCCGCCTCGGATAGGAACGAATTGTAAACACAGAACAGGCCCTGGTCGGGCGAGAGATTCTTGAGCGGGATGTGGCGCTCGCGCGTTTCCGTGTCGTAGAAAACCGAATGCCGCTGGCTGAACGTCCCCCGCCGACTGTCCTGTCCGGACAGGCGCACGCCCTGCCCTTCGGTCAGCAACGTGGCGAAGGCAAGTGCCTCGCCATGCGCCCAGTCGATGCCTTCTCCCGTCTCGATGGCCTTGCGGCGCGCGGCGAGAAAGCGTTTGGCGATGGTCGGGTGCAATCGGAAACCCTCGGGTGACTCTAGCAGCCTCAATCCGAGATCGCGCAGCTTCGTCGCGCTCACGCCGGTCGGGATCAGGTCGTAGCAATACGCAGGCTGGGGCTGCGCCGTGGAGCCTTCAAAAGGATTGCCTCCCGCTTTCTTGCCGCGCTCGGCAAGGGCGTCGAAGCCCTCTTCCAATTCCTGGATCAACTCCTTCTCCAGCGCATCGGCATCGGCCTCGGTCAGTGCGCCTGAGCCAACCAATTGCTTCCTGAACAAGGCGGCGGTCGAAGGATGTGAGGCAATCGCCTTGGCCATGTTTGGCTGCGTGAAAGCGGGTTCGTCCGTCTCGTTGTGCCCGTGGCGACGGTAGCACACGATGTCGATGATCACATCGCGCGAGAATTTCTGCCTGAATTCGAACGCCAGCTTGGCCACGCGCGCCACTTCAAGCGGGCAGTCGCCATTCACATGGAAGACGGGTGCCTCGATCATCTTCGCCACGTCGGTGCAGCGCTCCGATGAACGCGCGTCAGCCGGCAGCGTGGTGAAACCGATCTGGTTGTTCACCACGATGTTAATCGTGCCGCCCGTGCGGTATCCGGGCAGCAGCGAGAGATTCAAGACCTCTGCGACGAGTCCCTGTCCGGCAAACGCAGCATCGCCATGCACCAGCACGGGAATCACTTTCTTGCGCTGCTCGGTGTCTTCGAGAAAACGCTGCCGGGCTCGCGCCTTGCCTTCAACGACGGGGTTCACTGCTTCAAGGTGGCTCGGATTCGCCGCGAGATGCACGGTCACCGTCTCTCCGCCCGCCACCTGCCGCACAGTCTCGAAGCCGAGGTGGTATTTCACGTCGCCATCACCCGCGACCATATTTGGCACATAATTCTCGGAGAACTCGTAGAACAACACTTCCAGCGGCTTGCGCAGGAAATTGGCCAGCACACTCAAGCGACCGCGGTGCGCCATGCCCATCACGATTTCCCGACCGCCACGCTGCGGCATGTCGGAGAGAATGGTCTCCAATGCGACGAGCAACGACTCCGCGCCCTCGACTGAAAAGCGCTTCTGCCCGACGTAGCGGCGGTGCAGGAAGCGCTCAAAGGTCTCCGCCTCGAGCAGCCAGCGCAGCGCATCCTTGGGTTCGACCGACGGTTTCGTGTCCGCCGTTTCCTCGATCTTCCCCAGCAGCCAATGCCGCACCTCGGGATCCTGGATGTGCATGAACTCATAACCAACGCGGTCGCAGTAAATGCGGCGCAGTTCGGCCAGCATCTCACCCAGCTTCATCGTCCGACCGCCGCGGAAAAACAGCGTCTGCACCTCCTGATCCAACTCCGCCTCGGCAAACCCGAGGGCCTGGATCGAGAGGTGGGATGAATCTGGCCCTTCAACGCTCAGCGGATCCAGCCACGCTGCGCTGTGACCGCGCGAGCGGAAAGTCATGATGGCCTCCGACACGCGCATGCGGAAACTGAGCGTCTCATCCGATAGCCCGGC
>Ga0075163_10007780_pt1 | contig 14141 bp, 11 predicted proteins | sample JI1023141ADNA_FD_71478 | JGI IMG/M metagenome (GOLD analysis project Ga0075163, IMG submission 71478) | Wastewater effluent complex algal communities from Wisconsin, to seasonally profile nutrient transformation and Carbon sequestration -... | ecosystem: Engineered > WWTP > Effluent > Algae...
GGTTCGATCCGCGCGGCCGAGAGCTCGCGCGCGATCGCCAGGCCGGGTGCGACGAACCGCGTCGGCTCGAGGATCGCGAACCCCTGCGCGCCTGCGCGGACGTTGCTGCCGAGCGACACGAGCCCGACGAGCTCCCCGTTCGCGTCGACGACGGGCCCCCCACTGTTGCCCGGGTTCACCGCGAGCGACGTGGTGATCGTCCCCTGGTTGTTCTCCCGGCTCAGCACACCGGCCATCGCGGCCGGGTAGCGCTCCTCGACGTCGAGCGGGAAGCCGGACGCGAACACCGACTCGGCGATCGCGTAGCGACGCTGCGTCGTCGGCACCCGCACCACCGCGGGCGGTTCGGCCGCGACGCGCAGGAAGGCGATGTCGTGGAGTGGATCGACGTAGACGATCTGCGCAGGGATCGGCACGTCGCTGCCGCTCACGAGCACGGCGACGACGTGCGCGCCCGCCGTGACGTGCGCCGCGGTCGCGATGATGCCGGTGGGGTCGACGAAGAAGCCGGTGCCGAAGCCTGCGCGCGCGTTCGCGACGAGCCGACGGACCCGCGTCTCGCGACTGTCGAAGACGTAGGGCTGCGCGCCTCGGACGATGACGACGCGCACGCAGGCGCGGTCGAGATCGCGGAGGACGACGCGCTCGGTAGGGGCGGCCGGGGCGGCCGGCGTCGGCGCCTGCGCGGACGCGTTCGAGACGGTCAGCGCGAGCGCGACACAAACGGTGCGAACGACGGAGCGAATCGGGAGATGAACGGCCATGAACATCCTCAGAGGATCCGGAGGGAGTTGAGGAAGCGACGTCGGTGCTCGGCCTGCGCCGACTCTTGGCCGCGCGGCATCGAGTGGATGAGCTGAACCGCGCCGCCGGGCACGAGGAGGTCGACGACGAATCGGGTTCTCGCCTCCGACTCGATCATGTACGCCTGCCCGCCATAGCCTTGGCGCTGCGCCGGTCGCACGGGACCGACGGTTCCCTCGCCCTGGCGCGCGCTCTCACGCAGTCGTTCGAGGATGCCGTCGGGGCGGTCGTCGTAGAGATAGACGCGCGCGACCATCGAGGTCTGCGCGTCGACCGTCGCGACCGAGTACTCGAAGATCCCGATCGGCTCGTCGTCCATGCGTTCGTCGCGGCGATTGCGACGCGCGGCGCCGGGGAGTTCGACGGCGATCGACGTTTCGGGCGGGTTCACCACCGTGAACGCGGCGAAGTCGAGACGACCGTCGCCGTCGGGCGAGGGAGCGTCGGAGCGGTCGAGGGTGATCGACGCGAAGAACCGGTCCTCCGTCTGACGGAGCCCGGCGTCGTCGGGCGCTCCGTTGAACGTGCCGAAGATGTAGACGGCGGAGCGGCCGGCGACCGCGAGCAGCCGCATGCGACGTGCTTCGGTGAGGTGCCGCAGCTCGAGCGACGTGCCGGGATGGCCCTGCACGATCGTGGCGTCGACGGTGACGACCTCGAAGCCCTCGATCTCGCCGAGGAACGACTCGAGCACGTTCGCGGCGACGTCCAGAGGATCGCCCGCGATCCCGCCCTGGTAGTCGTTCACGACCGCGATGAACCCGACCTGGCCGAGGACGATGCCGTACGACGTCGTCGTGAGCCGTGCGCCGTCGGCGAGCCTCAGGGTCTCGGACTCGCGCGTCGGCTGCTTCGGCATCATCGCGGAGGAGAGCCCGCGCAGGGGAATCCGGAACCAACCGCTCGCAGTCCGCGTCGCTTCGGCCGCGGCAGCGCCCGGGTTCCGGCCGTTCCGGGCGCCGCCCTGTCCCGTCGCACAGCCGAGGAGAGAGGCCGCCTGGGTCGCGACCGCGAACAGGAGCGCGGACGCGAAGAGGAAGGTCGGGAGGCGTGAACGAAACCGACCCCCGGGAAACGGGTGCTGCATGGGCGGCACCGTATGGCCGAATCCGCGCGTCACGCAAGATCGGCCGAGGGCAGATGTTCGCTCGAACGCCCAGTTGCCTCACCCATGGAACTCGGATAATTCGCCCGCGGGGGTTCTTCTACCGATGTCCATTCAGCTCCTCTTCGGCGTGATCTTCATCGCCGCCGCCATCGCCTACAACGTCTGGATGCGGAAGAACGCCGCTCGTTCGCTCGCCGACGCGCGGCCCGCGTTCCAGAGCTTCTTCGAGCGCACCGGCTATTGCTACGCCGACCTCTGGGGCCAACCGGTCGAGGCCCAGGTCGACCGTGCGTACGCCGACGCGAACATCACCCGCCCCGCGGGCGCGAAGTACGTCCTCGACTACGTCCGCAACTTCCACGGACTGCCGGTCCGCTACCACATGTCCTCGTGGACGGTGCAGCACGTGAACCGCGTCGAGTCCTTCCTCGTGAACCACTGGAGCGCCGATCTCCCCGGGGTACCGCGAATCCCGATCCACATCGCCGACAAGTCGCTCGCCTCGATGACCAAGCTCGTCGGCGAAGCGTTCACGAACACGACACGGGAGTTCAGCCCGAAGTGTTCGATGAAGGTCACGACCGGCGTGCCCGAGATCGACGCGAAGTTCGTCGTCTACGCGGAGCATCCGGACGCGGCGAAGCACCTGTTCGCACAGAACCCGGGGCTCGCGGGGCTCTTGCTCAATTGGGCGGAGGTCGACGTGTACGTCACCGCCGCCGGCGCGTGCTTCAACGACCCGTCGTTCAAGAACATGAACGCGGCGATGGGCGGCATGATCGGCAGCATGTCGCTCGGGCTCGACTACTCGAAGCGGACCGAGATGTCGATCCCGGTGCACGATCGCGCCGCGGAGCTCCTCGGCACTCTCGTCCGGGCGACGGCGTGAACGGCGGCATCCCCGAGGGGACACCGATCCTCTGTCGCGCCTGCGGCGGCCGGATGGATCTGCACCCCGACGCGTCCGTCTCGTGCCGATATTGCGGCGCGCGCGACCAGCTCCCCGCGGATTCCCTGAGCCGCGTCCTCGAGATCAAGAACCGACTCGCTCTCGCGGAACAGCGCGCCGGTCAGGTGCGCGGCTACGACACGATGCTCACCACGATCTTCGAAGACCCGAAGGCGTTCCTTCGCGTGACGGGGCTCTACCTCGCGGTCGCGCTCTTCGTCCTCGTCGTGAGCGCCGCGACGCTCGTCCAGGTGCTCGCTCGGATCCCGGCCGGCGTCGGCCCGGGCATCGTCGCGCAGATCGTCGTGTCGAGCTCGCTCGGCCCGCTGATGATGGGCTCGATCGTGCTCTCGCTCGGGGCCGGGCTCTTCGCCGGACGTCGGCGGTTCCGCCGCGACCTCCGGCCGCTCCTGATCGCGCGTGCTCCGGAGACGCCCGGCGCTCCGTTCCGTTGCCGCGCCTGCGGCGGTGACCTCCCGCCCGCGCGCGCGGCCGACGTCTCGTGCACCTACTGCCGGACGTTGAACCTCGTCCCGAAGGAGCTCCACGGCGCCCACGCCGCGTCGCTCTATCAGGAAGCCGAGGCCGCACGCGCGCAGCTCCACCGCGCGAGCGGCGAGCTCATGAGCATCTCGAAGACGATGCGGACGACGATGGTGGTCTGCTTCGTCGCCTCCGTGATCGTCGTCTACGGCCTGCAGGCCGTGACCAGCACCCTCGGCAGCTGAGGTCCGCGACGAAGTCGGCGATCACCGCCGCGTCGCGGACCGAGGAGCTCGCGCTCAGAGCGTCTTCAGGTACTCGATGATCGCGCGACGTTCGGCGTCGGTGAGCACGTCGGCGAACGAGTGTCCGCCGTTGCCCTGGCCGTACATGCGGGTGTTGTAGTTCTTGCGCTCTTCGACCCGACTGACGTTCGTGACGTCCATCGGCGCGTAGAGGAGGTTCCACACGAGGATCAGGTTGTCCTGCGCGAACGTCGTGATCGCCTGGATCGCCTGGGCGACGACGCCTTGCGGGTCGCACGCGAGGTGCTGGTTCGTGATCGTGCCGAGCGTGCGGTCGAGCGCGCACCCGGCCATGTCCCTCAGCGTCCAGGGGACGAGATCGAACGGAGTCGGATCCGTGACGCACGACGCGACGCTCGCGACGCTCACCGGCTGACAGGCGACCTCCTCGTACTTCCATCCCATCCGGACGTGGTCGTACGCGCGGTTGACGTCGGTGTCGAAGCCCATGACGACGTCGCCCTCCTGACCTGCCGGCGTCGGCGTCGACTGACGGCGCCAGAGCGGCACGCGCTCGCTCGAGTCGAGGACCTCCCAGAGGTTCGGGACCGAACCGTTGTGGAGGTACGGGCCGGTCGCCCACACGCCGTAGAGCGGCTGCGCGAGATACCCGAGTTCGCGGTCGCCACGCTGCGCGTTGAGGTTCTGCGGACCGCAATAGTCCGAGTCCCCGGACTCGACGAGATCCGTGAGCTCCGCATAGCCGAAGAAGTTCTGCGACCCGGCCTGCTGCATCGCCTCGTTGTTCACGTTGAGGCGGACCACGTCCGTATCGATGATGTCGATCGGCGTGATGTAGCCGGCCATGCCTTCGAGCCGCGGATCGGCCACGTAGGCGGTGTCGTTGTAGTAGCGCGGCGCGTACACGCCGTGGCAGCTCGCGCACGAGCCGTTTCCTTCATCGGGACGGCGTACGGGGTTGTTCCGCGAGTTGCCCCAGAGGTCGAGCTCGTGGAAGAGGACGGCGCCCTGCTCCGCGAGCTGCGTGTCGACCGCACCCGGATACTCCGGCGAATGGAGCGTCTGCGCCCAGTCGTTCGCGGCGGTGCCGTGCTGACGCATCCAGTCCTGTCCGTCGGTCGTCTCGAGGAAGTTCCCGACCTCGTCGAGGATGCCGCTCGAGACGTCGGAGACGGCGTCCGCGTTGACCGCGTTGAACGCGAGCGTGAGGAAGAAGTCCACCATGTCGACGAGGCCCGAGAGCGCGCCGGTGAGGAAGTTGAGGCCGTCGGAGATGACGCCGAACAGGCCGGTGATCGGCGTGTAGAACACCATGTCCACGCGCGGCGCATCCATCGGGAAGAGGCCGTCGATGAACTTCGCCGGACGGTGACCCATGTTCCACCAGGCCGGGGTGTCCATGCCCGCGCTCGAGCCGGAGGTGAGGAGCCCCAGGAGCGTCTGGAAATCGTACCCCGAGCCGCCGTCCGGGAAGAGGAAGGCGAGGTTCACGTCGCTCGCGTTGTTCACGCCGCGCGTCTTGTTCAGGTTGATGAAGAAGACCAGCGACGCGAGGTAGCCGCGCGGCAGCATGTCGTAGAGGAAGAGGTTGTGATCCGCGAGCGGGCTGCCGGAGCCCGGCGTGAAGCCCGCCCCCGTGAGGTCCTCGGGGTTGCCGACCGAACCGCTGTGGCAGCCCTGGCACGTGATGGCGATGTTGCCGGACCACGCCCCGGTGTCCGGGTCGCGGAGCTGCGTGAAGAAGTGGGGGAGCTGGCCCGAGCCGCCGTCGGTCAGGTTCGGGTCCTCTCCGGGCACCGGGTACGGGTTGCGATCGGGACCGAACGGCGCGCCGACGCGCTGCGAGACCAGGAAGTCGAAGTTGTCGGGACGCGCGTCGAGGCCCCAGCTCTTCCACATCTCGTTGTAGGCCGTCGCCGGGAACGTGGCGATGCCGAGGCCCGCCGAGAGGTTCTGGTAGTCGGTGCCCGAGAAGAGCGCGCCGCCTCCCTCTCGTCCGGGGACGAGGAGCTCGGCGCCGTGCTCGACGCGCGCGCGGAGCTCGCCGCAGGTGTGCGGATAGCCGACCTCGCCGACGATCTCCGGATGCTCGTGGCAGTCTTTCCAATCGACGTTGAACGCGACCGCGCGACCTTCGCTCGCAGCCGGTTCGACGAGCTCGCGCGGATCGGGCGGGATGACGGTCTCGTCGGTCTTGCAGGCGCAGAAGTCCCACGCGAACCAGCCACCGCGACGGCTCCAGATCAACGCGTCGGGATCCGGCTCCTCGATGGGTCCGCCCTGATAGTACGGGCTCGACTCGTCGCACTGCGCGTACGTGCCGCCGTCCGGATAGCCGCCGTCCGGATAGCCGCCGTCCGGATAACCACCGTCCGGATAGCCGCCGTCGGGTGGGTCGAGGTCGTGGATCGCCGTCCCCGGGTCACAGCTGCAACCTGTGGCGGCGATCGCCGCGAGGACGGGGAGGAGGATGGAGAGTCGGTTCGAATGGAATCGGTCGAGGCGCGTGTACATAAGCGTTCCTCCCGTGGGACGGCGAGCTGCGATGAAGGGGACGCTCTCACACGCGGGAACAAAGATACAAGTACCATTCCGCCGTATCTCTAAGAAATTCTTTCACCGTCGTGATGCCGCAGCGCGTCAGGACGACCTCGGTCGTCTTAGGTCGCTCACGACCCATTTCGAGATCGGCGTCGACGCCTCGATCGAGTGTGCACGCGTCCTACATCCGCCGAGACCCGCAGAATACTCCTTTGCCGAAGGCAGACGCGCAGATCGCGCGCCTTGGCGCCCGCGGCCAAGTTCTGGGCCCGTGGCCGACGGTTCTCGGTTGGAGATGCCATTCCGATCGCTGTGAATCCGGATCATGATGCGAGAGAGCGGCGCGAGGAGCATGCTCGTGACTCGTCGAGAATCCCGATTGACGCCATGCGTCATGCCCCCGGATGCGACGCGTCATCGTTCGACGCGTCGCGTCATTCGCTTCGGGGGTTCGATTCACGCCGGGCCGCGCCTGGGCTAGAGAGGCACATGACCTCTCCCTCGACGGACGCGATCGTCACGGTCTCGCGTCTCGAAAAGACCTACGCCTCCGGGCTCCACGCGCTGAAGTCGATCGACCTCACGATCCGGCGCGGCGAGATCTTCGCCTTGCTCGGTCCGAACGGCGCCGGCAAGACGACGCTCATCAGCGTCATCTGCGGCATCGTCAACGCGACCTCCGGAACCGTGGTCGCGGACGGACACGACATCTCGAAGGACTTCCGCAAGGCACGCGCGACGATCGGCCTCGTCCCGCAGGAGCTCTCGACCGACGCGTTCGAGAGCGTGCTCGCGACGGTGACTCTCAGCCGCGGCCTCTTCGGTCGCTCGCCGGATCCGGCGCACCTCGAGAAGGTGCTGCGCGAGCTCTCGCTGTGGGACAAGCGCGACGCGAAGATCATGACGCTCTCCGGCGGGATGAAGCGCCGCGTGCTGATCGCCAAGGCGCTCGCGCACGAACCGCGCATCCTGTTCCTCGACGAACCGACGGCTGGCGTCGACGTCGAGCTCCGCCACGACATGTGGCAGATGGTCCGCCGTCTGCGCGACACCGGCGTCACGATCATCCTCACGACGCACTACATCGAGGAAGCCGAGGAGATGGCCGACCGCATCGGCGTCATCCACCGCGGCGAGCTCATCCTCGTCGAGGAGAAGCACGCGCTCATGAAGAAGCTCGGCAAGAAGGAGCTGACGCTCACGCTGCAGAGCGCGCTCGAACGCATTCCCGACGCGCTCTCCGACCTGGCGCTGACGCTCTCGGCCGACCGGCAGAGCCTCGTCTACACGTTCGAGACGACGCGGGAGGAGACGGGCATCGCCTCGCTGCTCCGCCGGCTCGGAGAGCAGGGTATCGACTTCAAGGACCTCCGCACGTCCGAGACGTCGCTCGAGGAGATCTTCGTGAGCCTCGTCCACGAGCGGAAGGCGGTGGCGTCGTGAACTGGTATGCCGTGCAAGCGATCTACCGCTTCGAGATGGCCCGGACCTTCCGGACGCTGATGCAGAGCATCGCGTCGCCGGTGCTCTCGACCGCGCTCTACTTCGTCGTCTTCGGCTCCGCGATCGGCTCGCGTATGGGCACGATCGACGGCGTGAGCTACGGCGCGTTCATCGTGCCCGGACTCGTGATGCTCTCGCTCCTCAACGAGAGCGTTTCGAACGCGTCGTTCGGCATCTACATGCCCAAATGGGCCGGGACGATCTTCGAGCTCCTCTCGGCGCCGGTGTCGTTCTCCGAGGTCGTGCTGGGCTACGTCGGCGCCGCTGCGTCCAAGTCCGTGATGCTCGGCCTGCTCATCCTGGTCACGGCGCGCGCGTTCGTGCCTTACGAGATCGCGCATCCGTTCTGGATGATCACGTTCCTCGTGCTGACGTCCGTCAGCTTCAGCCTCTTCGGCTTCATCCTCGGGCTCTGGGCCGACAGCTTCGAGAAGCTGCAGGTCGTGCCGATGATGGTGCTCACGCCGCTGACGTTCCTCGGCGGCGCGTTCTACTCGATCCACATGCTCCCGCCGTTCTGGGAGAAGGTCGCGCTCGCCAATCCGGTCGTCTATCTCGTGAGCGGCTTCCGGTGGAGCTTCTACGGCGTCGCGGACGTGAACATCGGCGTCAGCATCGCCGCGATCTCCGCGTTCCTCGTCGTCTGTCTCGTCGCGGTGAACGTGATCTGGCGGACGGGGTGGAAGCTCAAGAACTGAGCGCGCTCTGGTCGCTCAAGACTCGCCCTCGTCCTTGTCGCGGCTCCCGCGAAGGCCGAGCTCGCGGAGCTTCTGTTGGAGGCTCTGACGGGCGAGGCCGATCGCCGCGGCCGTACGCGACACGTTGCCGTCGTGGGCCGCGAGCGCGGCGCCGAGCCACGCGCGCTCGAAGTCCTCGATCGCCCGCTGCTTCGCGTCCGCGTACGACGCCGCTTCGGTCGCGCTCGGGAGGCGTGACGACGCGCCCGAGAGGCGGAGGTCGTCCGCCTCGATCGCGTCGCCGGGCGCGAGGACGCACGCCTGCTCCACCGCGTGGCGCAGTTCCCGCACGTTCCCCGGCCATCCGTGCCGTGCGAGCGCCGCGAGCGCGCCGTTCGAGAACACCCGCGGCTCGCGCTTCAGCTTCTCGGCGAGCGACGCGGCGAAGCGGAGCGCGAGCACCGGGATGTCTTCGCGTCGTTCGCGGAGCGGGGGCACGACGATCTCGATGACGTGCAACCGATAGTAGAGATCCTCGCGGAATCGTCCTTCCCGCACGTCGCGCGCGAGGTCGCGATGCGTCGCCGCGACGACCCGGGCGTCGGTCGTGATCGGCGTGGTGCCGCCCACGCGCTCGAAGGTCCGCGACTCGAGGACGCGCAGCACCTTCGCCTGCGTGTCGAGAGGCATGTCGCCGATCTCGTCGAGGAAGATCGTCCCGCCCGCGGCCGATTCGAAGCGACCGATGCGGCGCGCGTCGGCGCCGGTGAACGCGCCGCGCTCGTGGCCGAAGAGCTCGCTCTCGACGAGCTCCTTGCCGATCGCGGCGCAGTTCACCGCGACGAAGGGCCGCGCGCGGCGCGTGCTCGAGCGGTGGAGCGCCTCGGCGACGAGCTCCTTCCCGGTCCCGCTCTCGCCGCGGACGAGCACGCCGAGGTCCGTCTCGGCGACGCGGCCGATCACGTCGAAGACCCGCTGCATCTCGGGCCCGGTGCCGACCATCGCGCCCATGCCTCGCTCGCGTTCGACGCGCTCGAGGAGCAGGCGGTGCTCGCGCGCGGTCTTCGTCCGTTCGAGCTCGCGGCGCGCGACGAGCCGGAGCTCGTCGTTGTCGAAGGGCTTGGCGACGTAGTGGGCCGCGCCCGCCTTCATCGCGTCGACCGCGATCTTCTCGCTGCCCTGCGCGGTGATCAGGATGACGGGCGTCTCGCGCTGAGAGCGCTGCGCCTCCGCGAGCACGTCGAGCCCGCTGCCGCCGCGACCGAGCTTGAGGTCGGTCACCACGAGGTCGAAGCGTGCGGTGCGTAGCGCCTCGAGCGCGGCGACGGCGCTCTCGGCGCTGTCGACCTCGAAGCCCTCCTTGCGGAAGAGCCCTTGGAGCGCGAGGCGCATGGCGCTCTCGTCGTCGACGATGAGGACCCTGGTCATGGCACGTCCTTCGGGAGCGTCACGAGCATCGACGTGCCCGCCGCGTCGCTCCGCTCGATCTCGAGCGATCCGCCGTGCGCTTCGCAGAGCTTGCGCGCGATCGGCAGGCCGAGCCCGTTGCCGGAGTCCTTCCCGGTCACCCACGCATCGAAGACGTGCTCACGCACGTCCTCCGCCATGCCAGGGCCGTGGTCGCGGACGCGGAGCCACACGAACCTCGCGTCGAGGCTCGTGCCGGTCTCGATCGCGAGGACCCGCCGCTCGGCGGGCGACGATCGCATCGCGTCCGCGGCGTTCGACACGAGGTTGACGACGACGCGACGCAGCTTCTCCGGGTCGGCGGAGAGCACGACCGGCGAGCGTTCGCGTTCGACCCGGACGCCCGCGAGCGCGTCCCGGCTCGTCTCGAGCGCGGCGTCCACGATCGCGTCGAGACCGACGCGCTCCGACCGAAGGGGCTCCTCGCGCGCGAAGCGGAGCAGATGGACGATCGAAGCCTCCACCCGATCGAGCTCGCGGATCGCGACGTTCGCGAACTCCGGGACGTCGCGCGCGGCCGGGTCCTCCGCGATCTGCTGCACGAGGCTCTTCGCGGCGGCGATCGGGTTGCGGATCTCGTGCGCGAGCGACGCGGCGAGTCGCTCGACCTCGCGCGCGTGGCGATCGCCGGAGGCCCTCCGCTCATCGGCGCGGACGGTGGGCACGGTGCGCGCGAGCTCCGATTCGACCCAGCGGTCGCGCATCGTCGGCACGACGACCGCGAAGAACCCGTGGAGCGCGAGGCCGATGCCCCAGGCGAGCGCGGTGAGGACACCCGAATAGGGGTCGATCATCATGACGAGCAGGACCGTCATCGTGAAGGCGATGAGGTGCGCCGCGAACGCGATCCTCCCCACCGTCCACGGAGACTTCGAGGCGCGCAGCTCGGTCGTCACGGGCGGAGGATACGGGCGCTTCATGTCGAGGGCGAGAGGCGCGTGACCGCCCGTCCTTCGGACCAGATGCCGAGCGCCCGCCAGAGCGGCACGAGTCCGTTCGTCAGGATCCCGGACTCGATCGCGATCTCCTGGATCGGACGCAGGCCCTCGGTGATGCGGCGGCGATGCTCCGGGTCCTCACGGAACGCCTCCCGCCGCACGCTCGCGGGGACGCGGTAGGTGTCGAGGAGCCAGCGCGGCGGCTCGAGCATCATGCGCGCCATCTGGGAGAGCACGAAGGGCGCGTAGGTCCGGAGCTGGAGGCGCTCGACGAACGTGAGCGTCGGCGCGTTCGTGACGAGCCAGCTCCGCGCGAACGAGATGTGACGCGCTTCTTCGGTGACGTGCGCGTGCATGATGCGGCGGAAGAGAGGATGGATCGCGTCGCGACGACGTAGCTCGAGCCGCTGCGCATGGTCGATCGGCGTCTCGCCGCCGAGGACGTGCAGGAAGAAGAGCGCGGGGAACGTCCGGCCGAGCGTGGGCACGCCGCGCGCTGCGCGTGCGTCGAATCCCTGGAGCCCGACCACCGGCAGCCCTGCGCGCGCGATCGCCTCTTGGAACATGAGCGAGTGTTGCGCCTCTTCGATGACCTCGTGGTACGCGTAGCGGAGGTCGGGCGAGCCGCTCGGGAGCGAGTTCGCGAACTCGAGCAGGCCGCGGCTCAGGATCGACTCGAACTCGACGCCGAGCCGGAGCTGCGCGACGGCGATGTGCAGCCCCATGCGAGAGCGCGTGCTCGCGGGCTGGTCGCGGTACCAGGCGGTGCGTCCGATCCCGCAGTCGGCGGGCCGCTCGAAGCGCCGGTCGTCGGGATCGATCCGGTAGCGTGGATGGTCCCAGTCGATGTCTTCGTACGCGTCGAAGTGCTTCGTGACCGAGCTCTTCGAGAGGCGCGCGACCAGCTGCGCGTGGTCTGCTCCGTGGGCGGGGACGAGGGCGAATGCGTTCACGGGACGATCTCCTGGGGAGGGTGGGTCCCTCCGTGCTGGTCTCCGATTGCACTCGGCGTACCAACCCCATCGCGCCCGAAATCATGGCGATCCCGCGTGCTTCGACCTCGCCTCCGCAGGAGCGGGCTGACACCCCGCAGCCTCCGCCTGACACACGCCGGACCCCTGGACTCCAGGCCCGATTCCGCCGAGATTCGGGGCGCATGTCGATCCCGCTACGGCGCACCATCGCGTGGGAGTTCCACGAGCGTCTGATCCTCCTCGTCGTCGGCGACGAGGATCCGTCGAACCACGAATGGGATCGCTTCGTCGAAGGGTGCCGCGAACGCGCGGCGCTGAACCTCTCGCCGGGGGTGCTGGTCCACTCGAGTCGCGGCGCGGCGACGAGTCGTCAGCGTCGACAGATCGCGGAGCTCAGCGTCGAGCGGAAGACGCCGCAAGCCGTCATCGTGACCTCCGCGATCGGTCGCGGCGTCGTCGCCGCGATGGCGTGGCTCGGGATCAGCAACAAGGCCTTCTCGCCGGACGAGCTCGACCAAGCGTACGCGTTCATCGGAGGCGAGTCGCTCGGCGTCTCGCTCTCCGAAGTGCGTGCGCGACTCGACGTGCTCCGGTCGCGCCTGCACGAGCGCGCGGCCTGACGACTTCGTGACTACTTCACGAGCTCCGCGTGTCGTTCGCTTCCGAAGAAGCCCTTCGCGTCGGGCTCGGCGGCCGAGATCAAGCTCACCGGATGATCGAGGCCGAGCTTCTTCAGGCCGGCCGCGAGCGCGACGGCCTCGGGGCGCCCGAGCTTCTTGTCGACGGTGAGCTTGCCCTTCTTCAGATCGACGCCGGTAGGCGTGACGGTGTCGGCGACGAAGAGCCGACCCTCGACGAGCGTCGCGCGCCGGCTCGGCCAGAAGGCCGCGGGCTCGGTCTGTCGCCAATCCCAGAAGAAGCCCTCGTAGCTGCGGGGCACGGGCTCCTTCGTGCGGAACCGCGCGTGCACCAGGCCGAGCGGCATGCCGGTGACGCGGCCCGACGCACCGGGATCGATCATCCCGTAGAGCACGCCGAGCTGGAAGAACGACTCCATGTCGTCGATGTCCGTCGCGAACTTGGGGCGCACCGAGTGGAGGAGGAGCCATTTGCGCTCTCGCGACGCCGCACGGACGTCGCCCTGCGTGTAGCGCTCGGCGGCCGCGAGCTCGAGCTCGAGCGTCCCCGCGTCGAAGACGGGCTCTGCCTTCGGCGGCGCCTTCGCGTGCAGGAACGGCGGGTCGGCGGTGAACGCCGCGCCGGACGTCTTCACCGCGAAGGTCCGCGTCAGCGACACGAACGCGGCGTGGAGATCGGCCGGCGTCCCGTCCACCGGATCGTGGACGCACGACTGCGACATCTCGACGCCGGCCGGGGTCGTCGTACCTGCGTGGAAGAGCGCGCCGCCCTCGAGGTTCGTCGTCTTCGAAGGCGTGCGCGCGCCGTCGAGGAAGAAGCCCTCGAACGCGCGTCCGTCGTCGTCGAAGCGGAGGTAGACGAGGCCGAACGTCTCGCCCTCTTCCTCGTCCGCGCGGCCGTCCTCGACGAGGTCGGGCGCGTCGGCCGGCTTGCCGGGCGCGATCGCGGCGACGAACTGCGCGACGTTCACGGGATGGACGCGATCGAGATCGCGACGGCGGAGACGCAGGGCATGCGTGAGTCGGAGGGACATGGCTCGCTCCAGGGTCGGCGCGGGCGCGCCGGTTCCGTCACGAATTCGACCGAGCCCCGATCGCGCTCGGCGACTGACCCGCCCGCATAGAGGCCGGCCCGGCCCGATGCTACGGCTCCCGGATGACCGAACCGCGCGCGCCCGACCCCGAACCGGTCCTCCTCGGCGTCACGTCGACGCCGTTCCGAGACCTCTACCACCTCTTCCTCCGGCTGAGCTGGCCGCGGGCGCTCGCGGTGCTCGTCGCGATGGTCGTCGCGGTGAACCTCGTCTTCGGCGTCGCCTTCTTCGTGGTCGGCGGTATCTCGGAGGCCCGGCCCGGCTCGTTCGCCGACGCGTTCTTCTTCAGCTCGGAGACCTTCGCGACCATCGGCTACGGCGCGATGCATCCGGTCACGTTCACGGCGCACGTCCTGGTCACGATCGAGGCCACGCTCGGTCTCGTCGCGACCGCGCTGATCACCGGCCTCGTCTTCGCGAAGTTCACGCTCTCGACCGCGCGCATCGTCTTCTCGCACCGCGCGGCGATCGCGCCGATGAACGGCGTGCCCACGCTGATGTTCCGCATCGGCAACGAGCGCGGAAACACGGTCGTGGAATCGCAGATCCGCGTCGCGCTCTCGCGGCGCGAGGTCACGCACGAAGGCGAGGTCTTCTACCGGATGCACGACCTGCGCCTCGCGCGCGACCGCACCTCGACGCTGACGCGCGCATGGACGGTGATGCACCCGATCACCGAGGACAGCCCGCTCCACGGCG
>Ga0075163_10007781_pt1 | contig 14140 bp, 15 predicted proteins | sample JI1023141ADNA_FD_71478 | JGI IMG/M metagenome (GOLD analysis project Ga0075163, IMG submission 71478) | Wastewater effluent complex algal communities from Wisconsin, to seasonally profile nutrient transformation and Carbon sequestration -... | ecosystem: Engineered > WWTP > Effluent > Algae...
CTGCCGCAGAACGGGCACTGCACGGCCCGATCGTACCCGTGGCGGCGGGCCGGGCCAGTTTCGGCGTCGGAGCGCCGGCTACGGCGCGGGCGGCGCGGGCGGCGCCGGTGACGGTGACGGTGATGGTGACGGGGCGGCCGCCGCGACGCCGGTGAGGGCGCCGGTCGCGGGGCCGGCCTTGGCCGCCGGGCAGCGGTAGCGCGCGGCCAGGCTCGGGCTGCCGCCCGCGTCGCTGAACCGGTAGACCACGCCGTCGGGCGCGAGCGCCATCGCCTCGGGGAAGCCGACCCCGAGCGCGCCCTGCCACGACGGCGCGTCGAGCCGACGGACCATCGCGCCGCCGAGCAGGTTGTCGCCGGTCCACACCGCGCCGTCGCCGGCGATCGCGCAGTCGGCCAGCGCGCGCTTGCCGGTCAGCTCCGGGCCGGGGTGCGGCTTCGACTTGCCCTCGCGCACCGCCAGCGTCAGCCACGGCCCGACGCCGGGGCCGGCGCCCTCGGGCGGCACGGTGGCCGCGGTCAGGCAGAACAGCGCGCTCTCGGCCCGCGACGCGGCGAAGCCGACGCAGCCCTGGCCGTCGACGGTCCCGGCCGGGCGCAGGCACAGGCCCTCGAAGTCGTGGCCGCAGTTGACGTCGTCGAACTTGCACGGCCCGCGGCGCTCGACCGAGTAGGGCCCGAGGACGAGGCGGAAGTGATCGCCCTCGCGCTCCCACGCCCGCAGCCAGCCGGCGCTGGTCAGCCCCCACAGCCGCTGACCGTCGGTGGCCAGGCCCTCGACGTCGTCACCGGCGCCCTCGCCGAGCGGCAGGTTGCCGCGCCGGAGCAGCGCGCCGGTGGTGGCGTCGATCTCGACGTAGGCGCCGCCGTGACCGCTGTCGCCGATCACGATCACGACGTCGCCGGCGCCGTCGACGCCGTGGAGCCAGGCCGCGCCCGACGCCTCCGGCACCGGGATCGACGTCGCGAACGGCAGGCGCTCGCAGTCGGCGGTCGAGGGCGGCGCCGCGGTGCCGGGGGCGACCCACGGATCCTCGGCGGCCGACGCGTCGATCTTGCCCAGATCGTGGTGGTGCTTCTTCTTCTTGTGCTTGCCGCAGCCGGCCGCGGCCACGGCCAGCCCGAGCGCGACGCTGACCGCGGCGACGCCCCAGCGCCGTCGTCGCCCGATCATCGTCGACCGCTCGCCATGGTCGCGGGCTAGACCGCTTGCTCGTAGTCGCGGCGACCGCGGACCAGCCCGACGCACAGGGCGACGAACGGGGCGGTGAGCAGCAGGCACATGCCGAGGTTGATCGCGCGGATCTTGAGGTTGGCGTCGGAGACCAGGTCGGCCGCCTTGGCGCGGCCGTGGGTGAGCTCGAGCTCGACCGTGACCTGCTGCAGCTTGTCGAGCGCCATGACCTGCGGCGCGGTGAAGAAGGCGCAGAACGCGACCACGCTCCACATCGCGATCAGGTAGGCCCACGGCGCCCGCCGCCGCTGCTGGGCCAGCGCGGCCAGCGCCAGCCCGAGCGCGCCGATCACCACCAGGACGAAGCAGAACAGGCCGGGCAGCCCGGTGGCGACGAAGCCGTAGGCGCCCAGCCCGATGAACGTCGCGCCGGCGACCGCGCTTCCGAGGAGGCCGGCGAGGGTGGCGGACGAGAGCGGAGGCGGCTTCGGCACGTGTCGGTTGTTAGCACGGCCCCAGGGGGCCGTCATGACCGCCCGCCCCCCTGCGCACAAATGCCTCGGGCGGAGATATTCCCGCCGCCCGCCGATCGTTCGCAGGGCCGGCCCGCGTGAATCAGAGCGCGAGCGTCAGGTAGACCCGGTCGCGGCCGCGGACCAGATCGACCGCGACGGCGGGCCCGCGCCGGCCGCTGACCTCGACGGTCGCGCACGGGGTCGCGGCCCGCAGGTGCTCGGTCACCTGGTGGACGGCGACGTCACCCAGCGCCCAGCGCAGCTCGGCGGCCAGCTCGCGGCCGCGGAGCTGCCAGGCCGCCACCCCCAGCCAGCGCGCCGCGCTCGGCGACGTCGCGACCACCCGGCCGGCGTGATCGAGCACGATCATCGCGCTGGTGGCGGCGTCGAGCTGATCGCGCGACCAGCGATCGAGCCCGGTGGCGCCGATCGCCCACGCGGTGCGCGGGCCGGCGGTGCAACGATCGTCGGCGATGTTCATGGCCGATGAGATGTCGCGCGCCGGCCCCTCGTTACCGACGACGTCGACGGCGCCGACCGCGGCCGGGTCGGACCGCCGTCGTCGGACCACGGCGCGCCGCGGATCCTGGTAGCCTGCGGGCGCATGCGCGAGACGCCGACCCCCGAGAGCCAGCGGATCTACACGCCGGGCCTGTTCCGCGATCAGGTGGCGCTGATCACCGGCGGCGGCTCCGGCATCGGCCTCGCCACCGCCGCCGAGCTGGCCCGGCTCGGCGCCCGGGTCGCGATCTGCGGCCGCACCCCCGAGAAGCTCGAGGTCGCGCGGGCCGAGCTGGCCGCGATCGCCGGCGACGACGCGGTGGTCGCCTTGCCGTGCGACATCCGCGAGGTCGAGCAGGTGGCGGCGACGGTCAAGGCGATCGGCGAGCGGCTGGGGCCGATCGACCTCTTGATCAACAACGCCGGCGGCCAGTTCCCGTCGCCGGCCCAGCACATCAGCGCCAACGGCTTCGCCGCGGTGGTGAAGAACAACCTGCTCGGCACCTGGAACGTGACCCGCGAGGTCGCCAACCAGGCGATGATCCCGCGCCAGCGCGGCTGCATCGTCAACGTCATCGCCAACATCGTCCGCGGCTTCCCCGGCATGGCCCACACCGGCGCGGCCCGGGCCGGCGTCGAGAACCTGACCATGTCGCTGGCGGTCGAGTGGTCGCAGTTCGGCATCCGGGTCAACGCGATCGCGCCGGGCGTGATCGTGTCGTCGGGGACCAAGCGCTACCCGCCCGAGATCGTCGCCCGCTCGGTGGCCCGGACCCCGCTCAAGCGCGCCGGCACCGTCGACGAGGTGGCGGCGGCGATCGTGTTCCTCGGCTCGCCGGCCGCCCAGTTCATGACCGGCTCGACCCTGCGGCTCGACGGCGGCCAGGCGCTGTGGGGCGACACCTGGGACCTGCCGCCATGAACCTCGGGCTCGACGGCAAGCGGGCGCTGGTCGCCGGCGCCTCGCGCGGCATCGGCCGGGCGATCGCGCTGGCCCTGGCCGGCGAGGGCGCGCGGGTCGCCGCGATCGCCCGCGGCGCCGACGATCTCGAGCGGCTGCGGGCCGAGCTGCCGCCGGTCGCGACCGGGCCGCACCTCGCGATCGTCGCCGACGTCGTCACCGCCGACGGCGCCGCGGCCGCGATCGCCGACGCGGTGGCGGGCATGGGCGGCCTCGACGTCGCGATCGCCAACGTCGGCAAGTCGTTCGCCCGCACCGCCGCCGACATGGACGACGCCGATCTCGCTCGCTCGCTCGACATGAACCTGTGGTCGAGCGCGCGGATCGCCCGCGGCGCGATCCCGCACCTGCGCGCGGCCGGCGGCGGCGCGATCGTGCTGGTGTCGTCGATCTGGGGCCGCGAGGCCGGCGGCGCGCCCGGCTACAACGTCGCCAAGGCCGGCGTGATCGCGCTGGCCAAGGCGCTGGCCCGCGACCACGCCGTCGACGGCGTGCGGGTCAACTCGGTCGCCCCCGGCTCGATCCTGTTCCCCGGCGGCGGCTGGGACAAGCGGCGGCAGGCCGACCCGGCCGGGATCGCCGCGTTCGTCGCCCGCGAGGTGCCGTCGGGCCGGTTCGGCACGCCCGACGAGGTCGCGGCCGTGGTCACGTTCCTGGCCTCGCCGCGGGCGTCGTGGGTCACCGGCACCTGCGTCGTCGTCGACGGCGGCCAGTCGCGGGCGTTCTGATCCGATCGCAACGCCGTTCGCTCGAAGGAGAGCTCCGCATGGATCGTCGCATCCCCGGCCTCGCGCTGCTCGCTCTCGGTGTCGTGCTGTCGCTGGTCGGCGCGTTCAGCCACGACTGGCTGACGATCCACGGCGGCGGCCAGGGCGTGGCGATCGGCCTGCGCACGGTCGAGGTCTGCGCCGGCGGCGGCTGTCAGTCGGTGGCGCTGCGCGACCAGCCGGTCGACACCCTGTTCTCGATGGCCGGCAACATCACCTACTTCGCCGCGATCCTCGCCGGCCTGCTCGGCGTCGCGATCGGCGCGCTGACGATCACCCGCCGGCGGGTGACCGGCGCGGTGTCGCCGACCCGGCTGGCGATCGCGTTCGACGCCGCGGTCATCGCCGGCGCCTTCTCGTTCCTCGCCACCCGGCCCGACGGCCTGACCGCGCTCGAGGTCGGCGCCGCGCCGCTGCTGGCGATCGGCGGCGCCGCCCTGGCCGCGGCCGGCGCCGTGCTGCTGACCCTCGAGGAGCGACGGGCCGACGCCGCCGCGGTCGTCGAGGCGCGGGCGGCCCCGCCGGCCGCGCGCCCCGGCGCGACCACGCCACCGGCCGCGGTGGCGCCGGACCCGTCGGCGCCGGGCTGCCCGCGCTGCCGGGCGCCGATGACCTGGCAGACCGACCACGGCCGCTGGTTCTGCACCGCCTGCAACGCCGCCCCGCGCGGCTGACCGGGTGGCGCCGGATCAGGTCTTCGCGGTGGCCAGCCCGTCGTCGGCCGACGGGTCGAACTCGCCCTTGCACACGGCCAGGCCGCGCAAGGTGACGGTCAGGACCGTGCCGGCGCCCTGCAGGTAGGTGCGGGGCAGGAGCAGGTAGTAGTTGGTGACGCCGTCGTCGGGCGGCTCACCCTCGGCCTTGCGGCCGGGGCTGCCGGTCAGCATGCGGACCCGGTCGCCCGGGGCCAGCACGAAGCCGGGATCGATGATGCCGAGCTCGGAGCGGCTCTTCTTGCCGCGCCGACCGACGCTCATGCCGCATCCGCGGGTGTTGAAGGGCAGCTTGCCATCGTTGGCGAGCACGACCCATTCGGTGTTGAGCTGCTCGGCATCGGACGCCGCGTGGATCTCGACGAAACGGATCGCCATGGGTCGCGCAGGTTATCCAGCCGACGCCGCCGTTGCAATCCGGCGGCGGGCGACGATAATCGCCGCGTGCCCAAGGAGGTCATCCGTGTCGTCGCGGCGGTGATCGAGCACGAGGGCCGCTACCTCATCACCCAGCGCAACGCCAGCGCCGTGCTCCCCTTGCTGTGGGAGTTCCCCGGCGGCCGGGTCGAGCCGGGCGAGACCGATCAGGCCGCCCTCGAGCGCGAGGTCCAGGGCCGGATCGGCGCCACCGTCCAGGTCGGCGGCAAGCTGGGCGAGCACGTCCACGACTACGCCCGCTACGAGGTCCACATGGTCATGTTCGGCTGCACCCTGGTCGAGGGTGAGGTGCCCTACCCGGCCACGGTCGCCGATCTGCGGTGGGTGACGTCGCGCGAGTTCCTCGACTACGAGTTCCCGCCCGCCGACGAGACCACGATGAGCAAGCTGCTCGGCCTGATGCGCAACTGAGGCTCCCCTACTCCGACCGCGGCTCGGCGGTCGGGGTCGCGCAGTAGACCTCGGCGACCACCTCGATCGCCTGCTTGGTCGAGGCGTTGCGGTAGTCGCAGCGCCAGCTCGCCGGCGCGCGCGGGTCGGTCAGCGCGACCGGCCGGGCCGCGACCAACTCGGCCATCCACATCGGGTCGGCGTAGCAGCCGCCGGTGATCACCAGGTCGCGGGCCCGCTCGCAGGTCGCCACCACCGACGCGACCAGCCCGGGCGCGACCGTGACCCGCGCCTCCCGCCGCACCAGATCGTCCTTGCCGCCGTAGGCGCCGGCGGGCCCGGCCGGGCCGCGCGGGCCCTGGGCGCCCTGAGGCCCCTGCAGCCCCTGGGGCCCCTGCAGCCCCTGCACGCCCTGCTGGCCCTCGGGGCCGGTCGGGCCGTGGGGCCCAGGCGGGCCGGCCGGACCCTCGGGACCGGTGCCACCCGGGCCGACCTCGCCGGTGGGGCCGGGCGGACCGGGCGGTCCCGCCGGCCCCGACGGCCCCGCGGGACCGGCCAGCACCGACGCAGGACCGAGGGCGGCGAGCTCGTGGGCGATCTTGCGGGCGTCGACCGCGGTGCCCTCGGTCTCGGCCCGGGCCAGCCGGGCCTCGAGCTCCTCGAGCCGGGCGGCCAGCTTCGCCGCCTTCGGCTCCGAGCCGCTGCGGCACGCGGCCAGCCCGCCCGCGGCCAGCGCGGCCACCGACGTCAGCGACGTCCATGACGCGAGCATCGGCCAGCGGAGGCGGCGGCGCATCCCACGACTCTACGTGGCCCGGCCCGCGACCGCGCGACCGCCGCCGGCGGTTTTTTTGCCCCCGGCCGGCGACGGGCGTACCACCGAGGATGATGATCGAGCTGGCAGGCGTCCACTTCGCGCACGAGCGTGGGCTCGATCTGCTCACCGAGGTCGAGCTGGCGATCGCGCCCGGCGAGGTGGTCGCGGTCGCGGCCCCGGCCGGCGCCGGCGCGACCACGCTGATGCGGCTGCTGCTCGGCGAGCTGACCGCCCGCGGCCGGGTCGCGTTCGCCGGCCGCGACGTCGCTCGGCTGCGCAGCGGCTCGCGGGCCGCGCTCCGCCGTCGGCTCGGGGTGGTGCCCCAGGACCTCGGCCTGATCGGCCGCGACACCGCCCTGGCCAACGTCGCCCTCGCGCTCGAGGTGTGCGGCGTGCCGGCCCAGGCCCGGCTGGCCCGCGCCCGCGCCCTCCTCGCCGCCGTCGAGGTCGATCCCGACCTCACCGTCGATCGGCTGGCGATGGCGGCCCGCCAGCGGGTGGCCTGGGCCCGGGCCATCGTCCGCAGTCCGGACGCCGTGCTCGCCGACCAGCCGACCAGCCATCAGGACGCCGACGGCGCCGCCCGGTTCTCGACCCTGGTCGCCGAGCGGGCCGAGCTGGGCGCGGCCTGCCTGGTCCTGACCCGCGATCCCCACCTGATCGCCGCCGGCGCCCGCCTCGGCTGGCGGATGCTGGCGCTGCACCGCCGGACCCTGGTCGACGTCGTGCCGGCGTCGGCCGACGTCTCGGGCCCGATCCGCGTCGAGGTCGCGCCCGAGCTGGCCGCGGTCGCCGCGGTGGCGACCGAGCCGCGGGTCACGCCCGCGGTGGCGGCCGAGCCGCTGGTCGCGGCCGCGGTCGCCAATCAGGCGCCGGTCGCCGGCGAGCTCGAGGCCCGGGTCCACGCCGACATCGCTCACGCCCTCGCGATCGAGCCGTCGGGACCGAGCGCCGCCGAGCTCGACGCGCTGGTCGCGCCCGACATCGGCCCGGCGGTGGCGCTGCCGCTGGCGGTCCGGATCCCGGACATCGGCCCGGCCCCGGGCACCGCCGCCCTGCCCCCGACCGCCGGCGAGATCGACGTCGATCTCGACGACCTGGCGGCCATCCCCAACGTGGTCCCGTTCCCCCGCCATCGCTCGGCGGGCAACCGGCGCTGATGTTCACCGCCATCGCCTCGACCATCACCCGCACCGCCCGGGTGCTGTGGACCCGGCCGGCCGCCTCGGCCTGGGCGGTGCTCGCCGTCGCCGCCGCGCTGGTCGGCGTCGCCGCCACCGATCTGGCCACCCGCCACGTCGGCGGCTGGGCCCGCGACCTCCGCTCGCAGGCCAGCATGGTGGTCTACCTCGACGACCGCGCGACCGTCGCCGACGCCGCCACCCTCGCCGATCGCCTCGGCACCGTCCGCGGCGTCGAGCGGGTCGATGTCGTCGGCGCCGAGGAGGCCGCCGACCGGCTGCGGGCCGCGCTCGGCAGCCACGACGCCATCCTCGACGGCGTCGACCCGACCACGCTGCCGATCTCGCTCGAGGTCACGCTCGCGCCCGGCCTGTCCGACGTCGCCGCCGCCAGCCCGCTGGTCGCCTCGCTGCGGGCCTCGGGCTCGGTCGAGGACGTCGAGGTCACCCGCGACTACACCGCGCCGCTCGGGGTCGCGCTCGAGCGCCTGCGCCGCCTGGCCTGGGCCCTGCTCGTCATCATCGGCGGCGCCGCCGCGCTGGTGGTGGCGGCCGCGGTCCGGCTGCGCCTGGCCGGCGATCACGAGGAGCGCGCGGCCCTGACCTGGCTCGGCGCCGGCGGCTGGTTCGCCCACGGCCCGCGGATGATCGCCGGCGTCGTCCTCGGCGCGGTCGGCGCCGCGGCGGCGATCGGCCTGGCCTCGGCGTTGATCCACGGCCTCCAGCTCGATGTCGCGCCGGTGCTCGGCGACGCCAGCCTGGTCGCGAGCTGGCCGGTGGCCCGCATCGCCATGCTGATCGGCGCCGGCGCCGGCCTCGGCCTGCTGGGCGGCGTGCTGGCCACGGGGCGCGATGCCCGCGCCTGATCGCCGGCTCGGCCGCGCCGGCGGCCTCGCGCTCCTGATCGCGACCGCCGCCCTCGCCCGCGCCGACGACGCCGGGCCGGTCGACGGTGATCCGGTCGCTGCCGCCGCCTCGCTCGACGGCGATCCGGCGTCGACGGCCGCGCCGGTGCCGCTGACCACGCCGGCCCGGGCCCCGCTCGACGTCCAGCTCTCGGCCCAGCAGCGCTCGGCGCGCCGGGCCCACGATCAGGTCACCGCCAAGCTGGTCGAGCGCGAGGACATCCGCGCCCACCGGATCCGCGCCGCCTACAAGCTGCTGCGCGGGGTCGGCGCGCCGCTGGCGGTCGCGCCCGAGCACCGGCTCGCCGTCGCCCGCAGCCGCGCCACCGCCCGCTGGCTCCTGGCCCGCGACCGCGACGAGGTCGATCAGCTCGCCGACGAGGCGGCCCACCTCGGCCGGGCGCTGGCCGCGATCGACGACCAGCTCGCCGCCGTCGGGCCGCCGCCGCCGATCCGCCTGGCCCGCCCGGTGCCGGGCCCGATCGCGCGCACCTTCGGCACGCTGGCCCACACCGCCAGCAAGGCGACGCTGACCCGGCGCGGCCTCGACTTCGACGCCGTCCACGGCGAGCCGGTCCACGCGCCCGCCGACGGCGTGGTCCGCTACGCCGGCCCGATCCGCGGCCTCGATCGCGGCGTCATCCTCGATCACGGCGGGCTGTGGACCGTGGTCGCCAAGCTCGGCGCGCTCGACGTCGCCCGCGGCGATCACGTCACCCGCGGCGCCACCCTCGGCCGGCCGGCCCGGCGCCGGGTCTACCTCGAGGTCCGGGTGCCGATCGGCGCCGGCGGCATGCCGATCGATCCCGCGCCGCTGATGCCGTAGGCCGCCGCCCCTCGAGCGAGCGCCGCGCGCGCCTTCAGAATCCGATCCAGAACCCGGCCGAGGCCTCGCCGATGAACAGCGCGAGGTCGGGGTGGGCGAGCGGCGCGTGGACCGTGCCGCCGCCCTCGAGCATCAGGCCGAAGTGCTCGCCGAGCGCGAACCGGGCCTGGCCGCGGGTCGACGACATGAAGAAGCTACCGACCTGGACGAAGGTGCGGTTGCCGACCGTCAGGTCGACCGGACCGAGGCGCTTGCCGACGCTGACGCTGACCAGGCCGGCGGCGCCGTTGTCGGCGTCGTCGGCGTCGAGCGACTCGCCGACCGCCGACACCAGGGTGATCGCCTGACCGCCGCCGACGCCGACCGCGAGCGCCAGGCCGTCGTCGCGCTCGTGGAGCACGCCGTAGCGGGCCTCGACGAAGGTGTTCCAGACCTCGTTCTGGGCCAGGACCTCGACGTCGTCGGAGATGGCGTAGGCGGCGTGGAGGATGGTGTTGGCCTCGCCGAGCTGCGACGTCGCCACCCCGGCGGCCAGCTCGACCTTGCCCGCCCGCATGGTCTCGGCCGGCCGGACCAGCGAGTACGTCCCGCACCCGGCCGCCATCACCAGCGCGCCGATACCGATCGCCATCCGCGTGCGCATGCCGCCACGGTAACCACGCCGGCCCCGCGCCGCCAGCCACCGCCAACCGCCAGCGACCGCGGGGTGATGTCGCAGCGGCGCGATCAGGGACCCTCACTGCGCTCGGGTCCTCACAGACCATGAATGAATCGGCGGCCCGGTCGGCGGGCCCTCACGCAGCGGGAGTGGTGCTCCTTGTTCCTTCGGACCCTCGCTGCGCTCGGGTCCTCAGCCGGGGATGATGTAGATGACGCCGGGGGCGCCGTTGCCGCCGGGCTCGCGCCGGGCCGCACCGTTGTAGCCGCCGGCGCCGCCGCCGCCGCCGTAGCCGACGCCGCCGCGGCCGCTGAACGCCTGCGCGCCCGCCGCCGCCGTCGGGCCGGCGCCGTTGATCAGCACGCCGCCGCCGCCACCGCCGCCGGAGTGGCTCGACACGCCGCCGGCGCCACCCGCGCCCGCGGTCGGCGCGGCGCCGAACGGCGCGAACAACGGCGCGAAGCTGCCCTGGCCGGTGCCGGGCGGCTGGTTGCAGGTCCCGCCACCGGCCCCGTTGGTGCCGCCGGCGCCGCCCGGGCTGCCGGCGTTGCACGAGCCGCCGCCGCCGCTGCCGCCGCTACCGCCCGGGCCGTTGATCACCGTCGGCGTGCCGCCGCCGTTGGCGGTGATGCCGCCGAACGACGACTGACCGCCCGGGGTGTTGCCGATGATGTCGTTGCAGTTGTCGCAGGCCTGGGCGCCGAGCCCGCCCGCGCCGACCACCGCGGGGATGTTCTGGCCCGGCACGACCGCGATCGTCGACTGGCTGACGAAGCCGGAGCCGCCGCCGCCCTGATGGCCGCTGGCGCCACCGCCGCCGCCGCCGACCACCAGCACCTTGAGCATGGTGACGCCCGCCGGCACGACGAAGTTGCCCGACTCGGTGAGGGTGAAGATCGGCTGGACGCAGACGCCGTTCTGCAGCACCAGCGGCGGCGGGCAGGTCACGACGCACTGGCCCATGCCGTTGCAGGCCGAGCCGCCGGCGCACTGCCGGCCGCACATGCCGCAGTTCGCGTTGTCGGTATCGGTGTCGGTGCAGGCGCCGGCGCACTCGCTCAGGCCGGCCTGGCACGACAGCGCGCACGAGCCAGTGCCGTTGCAGATGAAGCCGGCCGGGCAGACGTTGCCGCACATGCCGCAGTTGTTGCGATCGATGTTGCGGTTGGTGCAGATGCCGTTGCACACGGTCTGGGTCGCGGGGCACGTGGCCGTGCAGCTGCCGACGCCGTTGCAGGTCTGACCGGCCGGGCAGGCGTTGCCGCAGGTGCCGCAGTTGAAGTTGTCGTTGTTGGTGTTGGTGCAGGTGCCGTTGCAGTTGGTCGTGCCGGCCTGGCACGACAGCGCGCACGCGCCGGCGCCGTTGCAGACGAAGCCGTTCTGACACTGCCGGCCGCACATGCCGCAGTTGCGCCGGTCGGTCAGCATGTCGGTGCACTTGTTGGCGCACGCGGTCAGGCCGGTCTGGCACGACAGCGCGCACTGGCCGGCGCCGTTGCAGATGCTGCCGGCGGCGCACATCGCGCCCGCGTTGGCCCCGGCGCAGTCGGTGGTCGCGCCGCAGTGGGCCCGATCGGTGCGCGGGTCGGTGCACAGGCCGCCGCACGCCAGCAGGCCGGCCTGACACGACAGCGCGCAGGCGCCGGTGCCGTCGCAGATCTCGCCCGGATCGCACGCCTCGCCCGGCGCGTTCACGCAGTTGGCGCCGGCGCCGCAGTGGGCCCGGTCGGTGTCGGGGTCGGTGCACTGACCATCACAGTCGACCAGGCCCGACTGACACGAGAGCTGACAGCTGCCGTTCTCGCAGGCGAAGCCCTCGGGGCACTCCATCCCGGCGTTGGAGCCGTTGCAGTTGCCGGACGCGCCGCAGTGGAGCTCGTCGGTGTCGGGATCGACGCACGCGCCGCCGCACGACAGCAGGCCGGCCTGACACGACAGCTCGCACGAACCGGCGCCGTTGCAGACCTGGCCGGCGGCGCAGGCCACGCCGCACTCGCCGCAGTTGGTCCGGTCGGTGTCGGTGTCGGTGCAGAAGCCGTTGCACGACTCGAGGCCGTCCTGACACGACAGCGAGCACACCGAGTTGCCGTTGCAGACGTAGCCCGGTTCGCACGCGTGGCCGCACTCGCCGCAGTTGCGGTTGTCGCTCTTGGGGTTGACGCAGGCGTCACCGCACTGCAGCGAGCCCTCGACGCACGGTGGGCTGTCGCTGCCGCAGGCGGCGACGAACAGCCAGGACAAGGCCAAGAGGGCCAGCGACCGCCTCGGTTTCCACATGCGCGACTCCTCGTGGACGGGCGCCGCGGCGCCCGGTTGGCGTGCTCCGCCGAGGCGGCCCGAGATCCCCGCGGACCGCGCGCCGACCGGCAGGTCGCCATCCCCGGCGACGAGAACGATCGTCGCACGTCGTCCGCGCCGGGCACAAGCGCGCGGCCGGTCGCCGCCCGCATGAACCTGGTGGTCGATCCGTCGAACCGTGCGCATCGGTTGCGTCGAAGATCCACCAGCCCGGTCCGCAGGTGGTCGGGAAGACTGGCCCGACCACGGCCGCGCGGGTGGCACGCCGGTGGCAATACCGACGGGCATGCGTCCCTCCATCCGCACCGCTCGCACGGCCAGCCCTGGCCTCCTCGTCCTCCTCCCCCTCGCCCTCGCCCCCGCCTGCACCGATCCAGACCCGCCCACCCCGCCCGACGTCACCACCGGCGCCTACCACGGCTTCGTCCAGCGCGGCTGGACCCTGCCCCACAACGCCACCGAGGCCCGCGCCCTCGGCTTCGACCTCGACGGTGACGGCGACATCGACAACCAGGTCGGCAGCCTGGTCGGCAGCCTGATCAACCTCGGCCTCGAGATCGACGACGCGTCGGCCGACGCCTTCGCCAGCGGCGCCTCCGTCGCCCTCCACCGCGTCCGCGCCGACGATCTCGCCAACGACGGCACCGTCGAATGGCGGACCTACGAGGGCGTCCCGGCCGGCGCCCCGCGCTTCGACGGCACCGACCGCTTCGACGTCGGCGCCGAGACCGGCGCGCTGACCGGCATGATCCACGACGGCCGCGCCGAGCTCACCTGGGGCGCGACCACGATCTCGCTGCCCTTCTTCCCCGGCCAGAGCCCGCTCCGCCTGCCCCTGGTCCGCGCCCAGCTCACCGCCGACATCGACGCCGCCGGCTGCGCCGGCACCATCGCCGGCCTGATCCCGCGGGCCGAGCTCGAAGGCATGATCCTGCCCAACCTCGCGGTCGAGATGATCATCCACATCGCCCGCCACCCCGAGAGCGAGTTCACCCCGATCGCGATGCAGGTCTTCGACACCAACGACGACGGCCAGCTCACCGTCGCCGAGGTCCTCGCCACGCCCCTGATGCGCGGCCTCGTCAGCCCCGACATCGACACCGACGACGACGGCGTCCGCGACGCCATGTCGTTCGCCGCCGCCTTCGACTGCGTCCCGGCCACCTTCACGCCCCCCGAGGGCTGAGCCCGCCAACCCCGCATCTCTGCTCCGGATCTCTGCGCCGGACTGCTCGATCCCCTGCGGATCTCTGCGGATCTGCGGATCTGCGGATCTCTGCGGATCTCTGCGGATCTGCGGATCTCTGCGGATCTCTGCTCTGGATCTCTGCTCCGTATCTGATCTGATCTGAAGAGATCAAAAAATAGATCGGGGATAGAAGCCAGGCAGCGGGCGCTGTGGGCAACGAGCGCCGTGGCGCCCTGTCCGCGGTCCTCCCTCGCCGCAGCGCGCGTTGTCCAAGTGGCTGTGGACGAGCCGCGCACCACCGACGGGGGTCACGCCCCGCGCTCGTCGGCTCTCCACAGCCACGTCAAGCCCGCTGCCCGGGGCCTTCATGGACATCGGCGGCCCCCACGCCCCACGCCCCACGCCCCACCCCCCACGCCCCACGCCCCACGCCCCACGCCCACGCCCCTCGGATCATCGCTGCCAATCACGCCGATCACACGCAATCGACATTGACACTCATGAGCCGACAGCGTATACGACTACGATGCAGGCGTTGACGGAGGGCGTGATTGGCGTGGGCCATGGCGCGGGCCATGGCGTGGGTGGGGTCGTGCGGAGAGGCCCGGATGACCTCGCCGGGTCGCCGGCCATCGCTGACACCAAGGCCGTCGCGGCCCGCACCGACGCGGTGACCGCGCGCCGCGCTGCCCGGGCCGAGCTGGGCGATCGCATCGCGGAGCAGGCCTATCACCTGGACGCCGCGATGCACCGCTTGCTCGCCGACGTCCGCGCGTTCGACGAGGCCGGCTACTGGGCCGATGACGGC
>Ga0075163_10007782_pt1 | contig 14139 bp, 13 predicted proteins | sample JI1023141ADNA_FD_71478 | JGI IMG/M metagenome (GOLD analysis project Ga0075163, IMG submission 71478) | Wastewater effluent complex algal communities from Wisconsin, to seasonally profile nutrient transformation and Carbon sequestration -... | ecosystem: Engineered > WWTP > Effluent > Algae...
TGGCAACAAGGCGTTATCCTTTGTGCGGCGCGTGGCATCGATGAACACGTCGTTCACGTAATAGACCGTGCCCGGTGGCGTGTCCTTCAATCCCCGTTGCCTCGTGGCCAGTGGCCTTTCGAGCCGAATGAGCAGATCCACCTCGTGGTCGCCCGCGCTCGTGTCCGCATCGAAGATCACCATGTCCTTGGTAAAATACAGGTGGCCCAGGATCTTGAGCTCCTTGGTGATCCGCGCGCGTTCAGCATCGATCGCATCCCCATCGAAACGGTCCCCAGGCTTGAGCAAGCTGTTGATGGAGTCCTCTTTCAGGAAGGCGGCGATCAGTGGATCATCAACGCGGTGGTGGATCGTGCAAATGGTCCACGGGCGGCCCGCCTTCACCGTGTATTCCACACTGGCCTTGGGCTTCGTGTAAGGCCTGTGTCCCCAGCCACCGAATGGCCATGTTCGGCGCGTGAAGCGGATGGTGTCGCTCACTTGGGCCGCGAACCAGCCTTCCTTGAAGGCATAGTTGCGCAATTGCTCGCTGGTCCGGCTCACCAGGGAACTGTCCAGCGCTACCGGAGCCTCTCCGCTGCGACCGCGCGATGAAGCGGCGCATTCCTTGACCTTCGAACTGTCCTTCAGCCGGCGCTCCTCGTTCTTCAACACGCACAGGCTGTCCTTCCTTGCGCGCTTCCGGGCCACCTTGTCAGGATCACGCAGGTTGTAGAAGTCGAGGTAGAGGGTGCGGCCCAGGACCCGCTTGTTGGGCTTCTGCTTGAGGATCGGCTCCAGTTCGTCCACGCTCAACGTTCCCGGATCCACCGTGATGGTATTGTGGGTCAACAACCTTTCCCCTGGCGGCAACCACTTGGTAGAATTGCATGCGGCCACCAGCAGCATGAGCGCTGCGAGGATCGGTGTTTGTGGGCGCAATTCCCGCAGGGGCGGCAATGGAGAGGCTATTTTTCGCGGCCTTCCATCCATGGAAGAAAACGCGCCCGAAGATATCCGCGCCCATGAGCACCAACGCCCACGTGAAACGCCTGCGCGCGCTCCATCAGAAGAAAGCCCGCGAGGAACAAGGGCTTTTCCTCGTTCAAGGACCAAAACTGGTACGCGAACTGCTGGCTTCACATGGGGCCGTTGACAGCATCCATGCCACGGAGCACATGGCCCGGGAAATGGGACTTCCCAACGCCGTGATCCATCCCGTGCATGACATGGACCGCATGGGCACCTTGGAGAACGGCAATGAAGTGATCGCCGTGGTACGCACACCACGCAACGAACCCCCACAGCCGCCGCGCGGGCAAGGGCTCACCTTGGCGCTCGATGGCATCAGTGATCCCGGCAATCTCGGGACACTCCTTCGTATCGCCGATTGGTTCGGTGTTGGCCAAGTGTGGTGCTCACAGGACTGTGTAGAAGCGTACAATCCGAAATGCGTGCAGGCCAGCATGGGATCGCTTTTCCGTGTACCTGTGCGCTATGGCGATCTGCCGACGGCCATCCTGGATGCCGTGGGCACGAACGCTCATGTGTACAAGGCTGAGGCGTCCGGGGAGAACGTGTTCGGCATCGCGTTGGAAAGGCCGGCCATTCTGGTCCTGGGCAGTGAATCGCACGGACTTCGTGCCCCGGTGAGGAACGGACCCGGCAGAAGTATAGCTGTCCCCCGTTACGGCTCGGCAGAATCCCTCAACGTTGCAGCGGCTGCCGCGGCGTTGTGCATGGAGTTCGCGAGATCCAGGTCGTAAGAGATGGTAGGTAAGCGGTGATCGGAACGTGGAGCCCAAGCGGTCCACTTTCGACTTTCCGATCACGACTTTCCGCTCACCGCAAGGGCCACCCGCACCCCGTCCATGGCCGCGCTCACGATACCTCCGGCATACCCCGCTCCTTCCCCGCACGGGTAGAGGCCGGGGACATCCGGATGCTGCAGTGTGACCGGATCCCGCGGGATCCTTACAGGTGAGCTCGTCCTGCTCTCCACCGCCACAAGTACCGCTTCGTTGGTCCGATATCCGCGCATCTTCTCCCCGAAGGCCTTCAATCCACCGCGCAGCCGACCGGCGATATCGGACGGGAGCACCTCATCGAGCTGTACCGCGACGATCCCCGGCTGATAGCTGCACAGCGGAAGGTCCGCGCTCATCCGTCCGCTGATGAAATCCTCCATGCGCTGCGCCGGTGCGGATTGCCGTTCGCCTCCCGCGTGCCAAGCGGACCGCTCAACTTGACGTTGGAAGCCTACTCCCGCCAGCGGATCATCGAGCGCGAAGCGCGTTTCCACCACGATACCCGAATTGGCGAACGGGTTGTTCCGCTTGCTCGGGCTCCAGCCATTGGTCACCACTTCTCCCGGTGCCGTTGCGCAGGGGGCGATGATGCCACCGGGGCACATGCAGAAACTGTAGACACCGCGGCCATCGACCTGCTGTACCGCATTGTAGCTCGCAGGCGGCAGGTAAGGATCCCGCACATCGCAGTGGTAGCGGATCCGGTCGATCACCGCTTGCGGGTGCTCGATGCGCACGCCCAAAGCGAACGGCTTCGCTTCAATGCGGATGCCTTTCGCGTGCAGCAGTTCGAAGATGTCGCGCGCGGAATGCCCTGTGGCGAGGACTACCGCTCCTCCTTCGGTCTCTTGCCCGCCGTTCGATCGCACACCGACCAGAAGGCCTTCTCGCAGGAGCAGCTCCGTGACGCGCACGCCGAACCGCACTTCCCCCCCGGCCGCGATGATCGCTTCGCGCATCGCCGTGATGATCCCCGGCAGCTTGTTCGTGCCGATGTGCGGATGGGCGTCCACCATGATGTCCGGGGATGCACCGAAACCGACCAGCGTGCGCAGTACGGACTCCACGTCCCCGCGCTTGTCACTGCGCGTGTAGAGCTTGCCGTCGCTGTAAGTGCCGGCCCCTCCTTCGCCGAAGCAATAGTTGCTGTCGGGGTCCACGATGTGCTCGCGGTTGATCGCCGCCAGATCGCGCCTCCGGGCACGCACATCTTTGCCGCGCTCCAGGATGATGGGCTTACGACCGTTCTGTATACATGTGATCGCCGCGAACAGCCCGGCCGGGCCACAGCCCACGATGATCACCGGGGGTGCGCTCGATACGTCCGGCAATTCCAGAGGTTCGACGATCTCCTCGAGGGTGTGCTCTGTTGAGACCTCCACGCGCATGCGCACCAAGGGACGCTTGCTGCGCGCATCAATGGACCGCTTCAGAACGCGGCTGCCTTTGATGCCGGCGATGGGCAAAGAAGCTTCCTCGGCTGCGGCCTCACGCACCATAACAGGATCGGCGGCCTCGCGGGGCGGGAGCGCGATCTCCACCGTGCGCGTCATGCGTCGTCAGCCCTCGAAGGTGAGGGTGAATATCCAGTTCTTGCTGCGCAGGCTTTCGATCGGCGTGCTGAAGCGTGTGCCGTCATCGATCAGCAGGTTCGGGAAGCCGACAGCGAACTTCAACTCCATCCCGAACTTGAAATAGGGCAGGAACATATCGCACCCGCCTCCCACCTCTGCGCTATAGTCATACTTGTTCAGCTTGATCACCACCTCGTCATCGATCTCATTGTTGACGTCCTTCTGGCTGGCCATGTCGATGCTGAACTTGCCGCCTGTGATCACATAGACCGCGAAGTTGTTGATGCGGTCACTACGCATCTTCAACAGTACCGGGAACTCCAGCCAAGTGCTCTCCACGGGCTTGTCGAACCCGATGAACGTGCCATCGCTCTTACGGAAGCGGTAATTCAGCACCCGGTCCTGGAAGGAGAGCGTGGGTATGAACCGAACGCTCACATTCGGCGTCATGTTGAAGCTGCTGACGATGCCGAGGTTGAAACCCGGTTGCCGCACATGGTCCAACACCAACAAGGAATCCGAGAAGGGCGCGAACTGCTGGGAAGGCTTCAGCTTCACGAAAAAATCCGCCGTGTTGTAGCTGAGCAGGAACCCGAAGTGGAAGGGATGCAGATCGAAATTCGGCAGGTTCTCCGCCTTGATCTTCTTCTGTGCATGGGCGTCGTGGCCCAGCAAAGTGGCAAGGAACAGCAGGAGGCCGGTAAGCGCGAAGTGGGTGCGTTGCATCAGAAAACGGTTCGCCTTCGCCGTGCTATGGCGAACAAGGCAACGAAAGTAGCGCGGGATAATTGCTTGACCTGACCAACATGAGCGTGCAGGCCAGGCTGGTGCCTGGCGGACCGTCATTTGCGGGCCGTGTACAACGTGGCGATGCCCCCGGTGAGGCGCTCGCTCCTCACCTCACGGCCACCGCTCGCGCGCAACACGTCCTCGAAAGCGGGACCTTCCGGGAAGGCGTCCACACTGGCGGGCAGATAGCTGTACGCAGCGCTGTCCTTGCTGATCATCCGGCCCACGAAGGGCATCACCTTGTGGAAGTAGAACCGGTAGAACGGGCTGATCAACCCGTGCGGCCGGGAGAATTCCAGCACGAACAAACGTCCGCCCGGCTTCAACACGCGCAACATGCCGCTGACACCCCGGGGCAGGTCTTCGAAATTGCGTACACCGAACGCCACCGTTATCGCATCGAATGAGCCATCGGCGAAGGGCAGGTCCGCCGCATCGCCACGGACCAGTTCAACACGATCCTCCAACCCCGCCGTCTTCACCTTTTCGCGGCCATGGCTGAGCATGCCCTCCGAAATGTCCGCACCCGTTACCCGCCTCACCTGTTCGGCAGCCATCAGCGCGAGATCCGCTGTTCCCGTGGCCACATCGAGCAATCGGTCCACCGGTTCCTGCGCGACCAGCCGCATCACCTTGCGCCGCCAACCCTGATCGGTGCCCATGGAGAACAGCCGGTTCAGGAAGTCGTACTTCGGCGAGATCGCATCGAACATCCGTTCGACCTGCTCGCGTTTGGAGCCATCAGCGGTGTACGGCTTCACGGATGCCATCAGTGCGCGAGTTGTTCCGCCTCTGATACGAGCAGTGCCCGATCAACGGGCACCACGCCCACATGCTCGCATACGAGGCCGCCAGCGAGGTTCGCCCATCCGGCAAGTACACGCCAAGGAAGGCCTTGCGCCAGGCACAGGGCGGCCACAGCGATGACCGAATCCCCCGCACCGCTCACGTCCACGATCTTCCGCTCGTGCGCCGGCAGTACGTGCTCTTCACGGCCCGCGTGCACGTAAACGCCGTGCTCGCTCAGGGTGATCAATGAGGCCTTGTTCGCCATACGTTCCTCCAAGAGTGCAACAGCGTTCCGCACGCCGGGAATATCGCCGCCGCGCAGATCGATCTTCAAGCCTTCACGCAGCTCTTTCACGTTCGGTTTGAACAGGTCAACACCCCGGTAGGCGAAGAAGTTCTTCCGCTTCGGATCCACCGCGACGGGAACCCCTCGTTCATGGGCCGCAGCGATCACGCCGGTGATGACGCGCTCGGTGAGCACGCCCTTGTTGTAGTCTTCGAGGATCACGACCCCTGGCCTCACCTTGTCCAGCAGGCCGCGCACACGGCCCAGCAGGAGTTCTTCTTCCGCGGGTGTGATATCGCTCTCCATCTCCTCATCCACGCGCACCACATGCTGGTGCCCGCTGATGATGCGCGTTTTGACAGTGGTCCTGCGCTGGGCAGAGCGGACAAGCCCTTCGGCGGAAAGCCCCTCCACCAGCAACAAGCCTTCGAGCGCGCGCGCCTGGTCGTCGTCACCGGTCACACTGACCACGATCGGCTTCGCGCCGAGCGCATGGATGTTGCGCGCCACGTTCGCCGCTCCGCCCAACCGCGCGCTGCGTTCGGTGACCTGCACGATCGGAACAGGTGCCTCCGGACTGATCCGGTCCACGCGGCCCCAGAGGTAGGCGTCCACCATAACGTCACCCACCACGAGCGCAGTGGTGCGGGCGAAGCCCTCGGCGATCGAGCGGACGTCAGTCGAGGCCACGGTCAGTGCGTTGAGAGCGCTTTCGCGATGCGGTCAACGGCCATCAACAACTTGTCGTCGCCGGTGGCATAGCTGATGCGTACGGTGTTGGTCGCTCCGAACGAATCTCCTTCAACGATGCCGACCCCGGCGGTGTCCAACAGGAACAAGCACAGGTCAACGCTGGTCCGGAGCGTGGTGCCGTTCAAGCTCGCGCTCGCATCAGGCAATACGTAGAACGCGCCTTCAGGCACATTGCACCGCCAGCCGGGAACGGACTTCAGCGCTTTCACGAGCAGGTCGCGGCGGCGCAGGAAATCCATGCGCATGCCGCCCAGCAGCGCAGGGTCCGCCTCCACGCACGCGATGGTAACGCGCTGTGCGATGCTGTTCGCTCCGCTGGTGAACTGGCCCTGGATCTTCATAGCCGCCTGTGTGATCCACAACGGCGCGCCGATGTAGCCGATCCGCCAGCCTGTCAGCGCGAACGCTTTGCTCAACCCGTTCACGGTGATGGTGCGTTCCATCATGCCGGGTAACGCGGCGAAGGAGCGGTGTGTGCCACTGAATACGATGTGCTCGTAGATCTCGTCACTGATCACGTAGAGTCCGGGGTGCTTCCGTACCACATCCGCCAGCGCTTCCATTTCCTCCTTGGAAAGGACGGAGCCGCTCGGGTTGCATGGTGAACTGAACATGAGCAGCCGCGTCTTCGGCGTGATGGCCGCAGCGATGCGTTCCACCGGTGCTTTCCAGTCCTCTTCGAGCGTGCTGCGGACGATGACCGGCGTACCACCGGCCATCTTCACCTGTTCGGCGTACGTGACCCAGAACGGCGCGGGGATCACCACCTCATCGCCCGGGCCCACAAGCGCCATCACCACGTTCATGATGGACTGCTTGGCCCCGGTGCTTACCATGATCTGGTCAGCGGTGTACTCCAGGCCGTTGTCGCGCTTGAACTTCTTGGCGATCGCCTGCCGAACGTCCAGGAAACCGTTCACCGGCGGGTATTTGTGCCAAGGCCCGTCGATCGCCGCATGCGCGGCGGCTATGGCGAAAGCGGGCGGGTCATGATCCGGTTCGCCAAGGCTCAGGTCGATGATGTCGCGACCCTGTGCTTTCAACTCCCGGCTCCGGCGCGCCATCAGCAGTGTGGCGGGCTCGACCAGGGACGTGACCAGTGGGGAAAGGTGCATGCTGGAGGGACCCGTGGTTTCCCTTGCGGTAGACGCGGGGTCCATTGATGAGGCCGCGAAAATAGGCCTATCGTTCCGGGGTCTTCCCCGCCCATGTGGCCGGGATGCCGATATTCGTCAACCGATTTTTCCACGATGACCGGAGACCAGTGGTTGCAGATCCTGCTCGCGCTTTTGCCGAGCGTGGTCGTTTTCCTTACCGCCTTCTACCTGATACGCGGCATGTTGCAGAGCCGCGCCGCCGAGCGCAACGCCGACTGGCTGGCGCAGATCAAGAAGGACGATCACAAGCACGCCCTGCCCTTGCGCTTGCAGGCTTATGAACGGCTCACGCTTTTCCTGGAACGCATTTCCCCGGGGCCGCTGGTGCTGCGCGTACACAAGAGCAACATGACGAGCCAGATGTTGCACAGCGAGCTCTTGGCCACCGTGCGCGAAGAACTTGAACACAATGTGACGCAGCAGATCTACGTGAGCGACCGCGCCTGGAGCCAAGTGAAAATGGCCAAAGAGGAGACCTTGCGCATCGTGAACATCGCATTCGAGCAGACGGGGCCGAACGCCAGCGGCACCGCCCTGAGCCAGCGGGTGTTCGAAACGGCCTCCAGGCTTTCGCACCTGCCTACGCAGGAGGCGATCCTGACGCTGAAAGAAGAGGTGCGGCGGTTGTTCTGAACCGCTTCGCCGGGCGCTCAGCCTTTGGCCAGCCGCAAGAGTTCATCCGCTGCATCGAACGGGCTACGGGATCCATCGCTGACGGCTTTCTCCAGATCGGGCAGTACGGCTTGAACCCGCGGGTCATTGTAGAATCCCGTCACCAAGCGCTCTTCGATGGTGGCGCGCATCCACCAGCGGTCCTGGTCGCGACGGCGGACAGCGGTGTGACCTCGCTCTTCCAGTTTGGCGGCGAGTCCGTCCAGCGCGGACAGGAGTTCGGACAGGCCTTTGTTCTCGGCCGCCGAACAGAGCAGCACCTCCGGACGGCCGCCATGCTCGCGCGCGGGCAACAGTTGGATAGCCTGTCTCAGGTCCCCAGCGCTGCGCTTGTTGCGCTCGGCATTGTCTCCATCGGTCTTGGTGAGCACGATGAGGTCCGCCGCTTCCATGATGCCGCGCTTGATGCCTTGCAGTTCGTCGCCGGCTCCGCCGATCATGAGCAGCAGGTTGAGGTCCGTCATGCGGTCCACCGCCAGTTCGCTTTGTCCGATGCCCACGGTTTCGATAAGCACGCGATCGAAGCCCGCCGCCTCGCACAACACCAGGGTCTCACGTGTGCGGCGGCCCACACCGCCGAGCGTTCCACTGGTCGGTGAAGGCCGGATGAACGCGTTCGGGTGCTGCGACAACCGCTCCATCCGGGTCTTGTCGCCCAAGATGCTGCCGCCGCTGCGCGAGCTGCTGGGATCGATGGCGAGTACCGCGATGCGATGTCCCTGCTCCACCTGCAACATTCCCAGCGCATCGATCAACGTGCTCTTTCCAGCACCAGGAATGCCGGTGATCCCGATGCGCCGCGAGCCGCCTGCGTCCGGAAGACAACGCCGCACCAGTTCCCGGGCGGCTTCAGCGTCCTCTTCCCGCGTGCTTTCCACCAAGGTGATGGCGCGTGCAAGGGCGGAGCGGTCGCCGGTGCGCAGAGCAGCGTAGAGTTCCAAGGTCGGGATCAGTTGTCGATCGATGGTTGTCGGTTTCCCAGGCTCCTTGGCCGGAGAACCGGCTTCTTGGCACCAGCACGCGAAGTTGGTACTCCGGATCTCTCACGCGCAAGCGTCGGCCGACAGTCAACCGACAAAGGGCAACAGATAATCGCACTCACAGCCCGCTGCGATAGTTCGCAACCCACTCCTCGTCCCCCATGTCCCTCAACAAACGGAACATGTTCTCGCCGATCACCAGGTCCAACATGTAGCTCATGCCGTAGCCACTGAGCAGCATCAACTGCCGATCGTCCGGGCGCAGTTTGTTCGCCGCCCAGCCCACCAACTGTTCCTGCCCTTGGGCCATCTGCAACGGGTACTCCCAGAACCGCAGCTTCCACAGGTCGTCGAGCACACGGCAATCGGTAACAAATCCCGCACTGTCCACTGTGTTCAAGCACTGCTTCACCCCGTATATGCGGAACAGGTTCTCCCCTTCCGGGTTGGCCTGGCTGAACGTGCGGCCTTGCACCTGCCGGATGAAGTTGAGCCGGCTCAGCGGCTGGCTTTCCACGACGTTCGTGTCGTCCACCACCTTCACAAGGAACAGGGAGAACAACTGGCCATCGGTGCTACTGCCCAAGCTCAGCGCGAATTTCCAGACGGCGAAAGGGCGGTCCGGAACGAGCGGATCCGTGGCTTTGGCCTGTGCAAGGAACCCTAACAAAGAAAGGATGATGAAGGGAAGACGCATCGGCGCGAAGCTATCCCGGCTATCCGCTCCCGCTGCAACCGGGCAGTAGCCGCTTACTTCGCACATCTACATTCGTGCCGACCACCCCATGCCCCATCTAGTCGCCCCCTCCCTCCTTTCGGCCGATTTCGCCAACCTGCAAGCGGCCGTGGAAATGGTCGATGGCAGTTCCGCCCCCTGGCTCCACTTGGACGTGATGGACGGGGTGTTCGTGCCCAACATCAGCTTCGGCCTACCGGTGATCAAGGCCATCCGCAAGCACACACGGAAGACCTTCGACGTTCATCTGATGATCATGGACCCTCAGAAGTACGTGCAAGACTTCAGTGATGCGGGTGCCGATGTGCTCACGGTGCACATGGAAGCCTGCACGCATCTGCACCGTACCGTGCAATCGATCAAGAAGGCCGGCATGAAGGCGGGCGTGGCGCTGAACCCGCATACGTCCGTGAGCACCTTGGAAGACATTATCGGCGACATCGACCTGGTGTGCCTGATGAGCGTCAACCCCGGCTTCGGGGGACAGTCGTTCATACCGAACACCTTACGGAAGATCACGGCGCTGCGCGAGATGATCACCGCGCGGGGAGCCAGTTGCCTGATCGAGATCGACGGCGGCGTGGGCCAGAACAACGCGGCTGAACTGGTGCAGCAGGGCGCCGATGTGCTGGTGGCCGGCAACAGTGTGTTCAATGCGAAGGACCCCGTGGAAGCGATCGCCGCCTTGGGGAAGCTCTGATACCATTCCGTCAACCGCATTTCCCATCCGATCGGCCGCACCATCGCCCATCCGGTTCAGGAGCGCCGACTTACCTTTCCGTTCCGTCAATCTACCCGGCCCCTACGATGGGGCGTTCCTCCCGGGCACATGGGCAGCACCACCCTCCTCGAACCACAGCGGTTGACCAGCATACGCCAAGCCGTCGTGCGCACGCTGCTGTATTTCGACATCTTCCAATACCCTCTGCGCGCGGAGGAGATCGAGCGGTTCCTCGGACAGCCGGCCGAAGAGACCGCAGACCTGAGAGGGGACTTGGCAGCACTGGTGGAAGAAGGGACGATCGAACAGCGCGATGGATTCTTCGGCTTTGGTGATGTGCAGACCGCGATCGCCCGCCGCCGCGCCGACAACGCACGCGCGGAGCAACGCATCGGGAAAGCCCGGCGGATGAGCCGATTCATCGGCCGGTTCCCCTTCGTGCGAGCCGTGATGCTCAGCGGCAGCATCAGTAAAGGCTGCCTCGCGAAGGACGGGGACATCGACTACTTCGTGATCACCGAACCGGGCCGGTTGTGGATCGCCCGCACACTGCTCATCGGGTTCAAGAAGCTCTTCCTCTTCAATAGCCGAAAGGACTTCTGTGTGAACTATTTCGTAGACCTGGACCATCTGGTGATCGAGGACAAGAACCTGTTCACCGCTACAGAGGTGCTGACGCTCGTGCCCACGTTCAATGGAGCGGCCTGCGCGCGGTTCTTCGCGGCGAACCCGTGGGCAAGCGGGTTCCTGCCCAACCTCGCCATGCCGACGGTGGCCGACATCCCGACCGGTGATGGCGCGATCAAGCGCCTTCTTGAACGCGCCTTCCGCAGCGGGATCGGCGATGAGCTCGATGAATGGTGCATGCTGCGCACCTTGCGCCACTGGCGAGGTAAATTCGCCGAACTCGATCGCCCGGAATTCGACCTGGCCCTGCGTACCCGCAAGTATGTGAGCAAACACCACCCGCGGAACTTCCAGCAGCGCGTGCTCGACGGCTACCGCGACCGTCTTGGAAGATTCACGGCCACCCACGGAATGAAGCTCCATTGACGATGGCCCGCGTACTGCTCACCCACAGCTATTTCTACCGCCTCGACCCGAAGCAGTGGAAGGATGCGCGGCCATACCCGCCGCTGGGTACGCTGATGGCGGCGGCGGTGCTGAGGGATGGTGACGAGCGGACAAGCGGATCGAACAATGAGCGGCTGGCATCACCAGGAACAGCTCATGAAGTGCGGGTGTTCGATACGGGACTGCGGGATTCGCCGGATGAACTGAACGCCGAGCTGGAAGCGTTCAAACCGGACATCGTGGCCATCTATGACGACGGGTTCAACTACCTCACCAAGATGTGCCTCACCGTGATGCGCGAGGCATGCTTCCGGATGATCGCGGCAGCGAAGGCGCGAGGTTGCAAAGTGGCGTTGAGCAGCAGCGACAGTACCGACCATTCAGCCGACTACTTGGCGCACGGTGCGGACGCGGTGATCCTCGGCGAGGGCGAAATGACCCTTCGCGATCTTGTGGACCGCTGGAGCACCGGCAGCGCTTGGCAGGATGCAGCCGGCATCGCCTATCGCCTCGCGGATGAGGTGCGCACGAACCCGAAACGCGCGGTGCTGCGCGATCTGGACGCCTTGCCCCTGCCCGCGTGGGACCTGATCGACACAGCGCCCTACCGCGACATCTGGATGGCCTCCCAAGGGTACTTCTCGCTGAACGTAGCCACCACGCGCGGCTGCCCGTTCAAGTGCAACTGGTGCGCGAAGCCGATCTATGGCAACCGCTACAACAGTCGCTCGCCCGCACACGTGGTGCGCGAGCTCGAACTGCTCCGCGACAGGTTCAACCCCGATCATCTCTGGATGTGCGATGACATCTTCGGCCTGAAACCGGGTTGGGTACAACGCTTCCGAGACCTTGTGAAGGAGCGTGGCCTGGAATTGAACTACAAGATCCAGAGCCGCGCTGACCTGCTGTTGGAGAACGACACTATCGCCGCGCTCGCGGAGAGCGGGCTGCGCGAAGTGTGGATCGGGGCGGAAAGCGGGTCCCAGCGGATCCTCGACGCGATGGACAAGGGCATCACCGTCGATCAGATCGGCCAGGCCCGCGCGATGCTCAAGAAGCACGGTGTGCGCACCGGTTTCTTCCTCCAGTTCGGCTATCTCGGCGAAACGGAAGTGGACGTGCGCATGACCATCGACATGCTCGAACGACTCATGCCGGACGACATCGGGATCAGCGTGAGCTATCCCCTGCCCGGCACGGGATTCTTCGACAAGGTGAAGGACCAGCTGGGCACGAAACGCAATTGGACGGATAGTGATGACTTGGCGATGATGTTCCGCCAACAGCAACGCCCGGCCTACTACAAGCGCTTGCATCGCTACGTTCACAAGCGCTTCCGCCGACGCCAAGCCGCACTCGCCGGTGAAGCCCTGCTGCGGGGTGAATCGGCCTCATTGAAGCGCTTGCTATCGGGAGCCTACTATTGGCCCGCAAGCCTGCTGGACGCCCACAAGCTGGCCCGGCTCAGCGCTCGATCGGCGGCGCACCTTCCCCATGCATGACGCGCAACGTGAGCAGGTGAGCGAGGCGTTCAGCCGCCAGAGCCATGTGTTCGATGAACTGGACGAAGCGCCGCTGATCCAATGGGTCCGGGCAAGGGTGCGCAAAGCCGTCATGCGTTGGCTCCGGCCGGGCAACCACTTGCTGGAGATCAACTGCGGAACCGGTATCGACAGCCTCTGGTTCGCGGAACAGGGCCTCCAGGTGACGGCCACGGACGATGCGCCCGGCATGCTCACTGAACTGGAACGCAAACTCGCTTCCCGCAAGGGGATCCGGATCGATCATCGCCGCTGCTCCTACCTGGAACTGGACCGCCTCGCACCCCTTCGGGCGGACGCCGTATTCTCCAACTTCGGAGGGATCAATTGCACCGACAGGCTGGACGCGATGCTGAAGGGCCTGGATGCGCGGCTCGCGCCCGGTGGCTTCTGCGCGCTCGTGATCATGCCGCGTTTTTCGCCGTGGGAACTCCTGGAAACACTGCGCGGCAACATCGCCTTCGCCTTCCGCCGGTACCGCAGAGGCGGCGCGTTGGCGCAGGTGGAAGGCGTGCCGTTCCGTTGCTGGTACCACGATGTGAGCGAGGTGCGCCGCGCGTTGCCGGGCTATACCGTTCTGGACCGCATGGCCTTGTCCTTCTTCATGCCACCGCCACACCTGGAGCCGTTCGCCGCGCGACGTCCACGTCTTACCCGTATCGCGGCACGGATCGAGAACGCCCTGTGCCGGTGGCCCTTCATCCGCTCGCGCGGTGATCACTATCTGGTGATCCTGCGCAAGCCCGAGCGCTCATGAACGCCGCGGAAGCCTATCACGCCGTTCGCCAGCGAGAAGGGCGGCTGCTCGCTGATGACGTCGTGCGGGGCCTGCCGGCCAGCGGCGGGCAAACGGCCCATCCGGAGGAATGGCGTGTACGCCGACGGAGCCTTCAACGCGTGACCGGGATGCTGAAGGACCGACCACGGACCATTCTCGAAATGGGCTGCGGCAACGGCTGGTTGTCCGCCAGGCTGGCAGAAGCCGGACATTCGGTTACCGGTATAGATACGTGTTCCGAGGAACTTGAACAGGCCCGCCGCGTTTTCGGGCATCTTCCCACCACTTGGATACCCGGAGACCCCTGGAACGACCAACTGCCCCTTCACTCCTTCGATCTGGTCCTCTTCGCGGCCAGTATCCAGTACTTCCCGGACCCGCGCTCCCTCGTCATGCGCTGCCGCGAACTGCTGAAGGACGACGGTGAGATCCTCATCATCGACTCGCATTTCTATCCGGATGCAGCGGCCGCTGGGCAAGCGAGCGCGCGCTCCAAGGCCTA
>Ga0075163_10007784_pt1 | contig 14135 bp, 14 predicted proteins | sample JI1023141ADNA_FD_71478 | JGI IMG/M metagenome (GOLD analysis project Ga0075163, IMG submission 71478) | Wastewater effluent complex algal communities from Wisconsin, to seasonally profile nutrient transformation and Carbon sequestration -... | ecosystem: Engineered > WWTP > Effluent > Algae...
GGCGGCCGTTCGGGAGCACTCCGGTCGTCTCTGGTCCTCGCGGGCGCCACCCTGATTGGATCCGTGTCCCTTGTGGACGTGTCCTGGGTCGGCGTGGCTCTGCCCCTGTCGACGGGCGTCACTCTCTACGTCGCGGCTTCAGACCTCATTCCCGAGGTGAACTCGATCCGGGGACCCCGCATGGCGGCCGCCGTGTTCGCGGGGGTGGCGCTGTCCCTTCTCGGCGCCCTGCTCCTCGAGTGGGTCGGACTCCACTGAAAAAGGCGACCTTTCGGTCGCCTTTGTACGGTCTTTACGGGTTGCGGTGAGGAGGTCTAGCTCTTCTTCTGGAAGGCGCCCACGAACTCCTTGAGCATCAGCGGATTGTTGCTCTTGATGGCGCCCGTGATGAAGTCGGTGGCGGACGGTGTCTTCTTGCCGCTCCAGACGTCGAGGAAGATCTTCGACGTTGACTTGAAGAAGCAGTCGGCTTCGTCCGCCTTGCCCGGGGTCACCTTGCAGGCGTCCTTGTCGAGCGTCACCGTCCACTTCTCGACGTCGTCGAGAGAGAAGTAGAACACTCGCGGCGTCTTGATGCTGCCCTTGACGAACATCTGGGGCAGGGATTCGAACATCTGGGCGACTTCGCTCTTGGCCATGGCGGGTTAGTTCCGGACCTTGGGCAGAGTGCTCACGAACTCGCCCACGAGCTTCTTCTGAGCGTCGGGCGTCATGGACGACGCGACGATCTTCGAAGCGCCGAGGACCGCGAGGTCCGCGACTTCTTCGCGAAGAGTGGCGAGAGCAACCGCGGTCTCCCGGGAGATCTGGTCCTTGGCGCGGCGGACGAGCTCGTCGCTCTCGGCGCGCGCGCGGGACATGAGATCAGCACGGAACTCCTCGGCTTCCTTCGTGGCTTTCTTGATGATCTCTTCGCGCTCGGCGCCGATCTGGCGGACCAGATCCTTGTGCTGAGCCAGAAGAGCCTGAGCGTCCGCGTTGGCCTTCTGGGAGCCCTCGAGGGCCTCCCGGATCGACTTCTCGCGGTCGTCGATCGCCTTGAGGAGGGGGCCCCAGGCGAACTTGCTCAGAATGCCGGCGAACAGGACGAAGACCACCAGGGTGGTGACGAACAGCGTGAGGTCGACGTCGGTGAGGCCGCCGGCCATCAAGGCCAGCGGCGCCTGGGAAAGCAGCACGGGACTACTTGATCGCCAGAAGGATCATGATGATGAGGGCGAAGAAGGTGGCGCCTTCGATGAGGCCGGCCGCCACGATCATCGCGCCGCGGACTTCGCCGGCGGCGTTGGGCTGGCGGGCAATGCCCTCCATCGCCGAAGCAGCGAGCTTGCCGATGCCGAGACCGCCGCCGATGATGGCGAGACCGCCGCCGATGCCAGCCGCGAGGTAAGCGAGACCCTTGGGATCCATGTGTCGTGTTCTCCTTGAAAAACTTCTCTTTGACGCTCTAGTTTAGTGGGCGGGATGAGCGTACATCCCGATGAAGATGGAAGTGAGCAGGGTGAAGATGTACGCCTGAACGAACGAGACCAGCAACTCGAGGCACATGATGAAGAGCGACAGCCCGATCGAGATCGGGGCCATGAAGATCCCGAAGAACGTGCTGATGCCGGCCATCAGTGAGATGAGCATGAGGAGCGCCGTGATCACCATGTGACCCGCGATCATGTTGGCGAAGAGTCGGATCATGAGCGCGAAGGGCTTGCTGAACATGCCGATGATCTCGATGGGGATCATGATGGGCAGGAGCAGCGTGGGGAGTCCGTGGGGTACCAGATTCTTGAAGTGTCCGACGACGCCGTACTTCGAGATGCCGCCCCACTGCTGGGCCGCGAACGAGATGGTCGCGAGCGCGAAGGTGACGGCCAGGTTGCCCGTCGAGGTTGCGGAGAACGGCAGGAGACCGAAGAGAGCCGCGACCAGGATGAAGCAGAAGAAGCTCAGGAGAAGCGGGGTGAACTTGCGTCCGTCCCCATGGCCGATGTTCTTCTCGGCGATGTCGTCGCGCACGAAGACGACGAGGGCTTCGACCGCGGATCCGATGCCGGTGGGCACGCCATCGCGATAGCTGCGGACCGCGGTGCGCGCCATTGCGACCACGATCGCCATCACCAGGATCATGAAGAACAGGTGCTTGGAGATGGGTACGGTGAACAGACTCCACTTCCAGATCTTGAAAGTGTACGGAGCGCCTTCGTTGGTCACGTGGTGCATCAGCACCTGAGCGGGCCCGCCGTGGTCTTCGCCGCCCGCAGCGCCGGCTTCGTGACCCTCGGCAGCCGATCCGGCCGCGTGCGCCTCGGTGGCGCCCGGCTCCGCCGCGTGTTCCGCCGGCGTCCCCTCGCCCTCGCCATGGGCCGCCGCTTCGGCGGGCGCCGCCTTGTGCTCGGCAGAGGCCTCCACCGCAGAGGGAGCTTGCGCGGCTTCGTGCTGCGGTGCGACCGCGAGAGCGAGTCCGAGAATCCAGGCGCCGACGATCATGAGAGTTGAGTCCTAGGTGAGAAGTTCTGCCGCGACCACAAGGTGATCTCGGCGGCCGTGAAGAGCCCGCTGAAGACCAGCAGGGCCACGGCAAAGGGAGTGGCGGGGAGAAGGAGCAGCTTCACGCCGACGAGGAACCCCGTGAGCGTCGTCGCCATGCGGAGCACCATGCCCCCGAAAACCGCCGAGAAGAAGCCCTTCGTCGACTCCTGACGGGCTCCAAGGCAGGCGAGCGCCAGCGCGCTCAGACCGTTGAAGGCCGCGAGTCCGGCGGCCGCCGCTACGGCGTTTCCGACCGCGTCCTCCGGAAACATCCGGGTCGCCGCAATGCCGCAGATTCCCGCAAGCAGGGCCATGCCGAACGCCATTTGGAGGGAAGTGCTCAAGGCTTCGTTTGATCGTGGCTTTGGAGATCTGGGCTTGGTAGATCGGGGTTTGTTTGAATCGGGACGCCGGCAGTCATGGTCCTGGGCCGGTTGAGAGTCGCGGCCATCCGCACGAACTGGACGAGTGCGACGACCACGCCCAACGAGCCAAACGAAAGAGCCAAGCCGGGTTTTGTTCCCCACAATCCGTCAAGCCACACGCCGAGACCGAACGCCAGCCCCACCGTGACCGCCAGCGCCGTTCCCATACCGAGATAGGGGCCCGCTTCCCGCAGCACTCTCGCGAAAGCACGCGATTGGGAGTCCTGCCCGGAGGCCATGCCGTTCTTCGTCCTGGACCAGCGATTTTTGACCGGATTGCGAGGACGGATCCGGCGAGAGCACCCGTCGTTTGCTGGGCAAGAGACTACCAGAGCGCCTCACGGCGGACAAACCTCAGGAGGCGCTTCCCCCCGCCGGATGCTCGGTGTTCCCGGACGCGAGATCGAGAGCATGCAGCAGCACCGGGGCGAGTGCCGCGAGGCCGTCTGCTACCCCTTTGGGAGATCCGGGCAGGTTGACGAGCAGGCTTCGACCGCGCAGGCCGCACACGCCCCTCGAGAGTGACGCGAAGGCCGTCTTCTCGAGGCCGCGAAGACGCATCAACTCGGCGAGTCCCGGCGCCTCCCGGTCGATCACCCGCCTCGTCGCCTCGGGAGTGACATCGCGAGGGCCGAGTCCGGTGCCGCCGGTCGTGACCACGAGGTCGGCGCGAGCCGCCGCGAACAGCAGCATCGCCTCGATCCGGTCTTCCTCATCCGGGACCACGAGAGGCCCGTCCATTTCGAGGCCGAGGGCTTCGAGGGCGCGGCGTCCTTCCGGGCCGGACCGGTCTACGCGGACTCCGGCATGGACGGAATCGCTCACCGTGATGATCACGCCGGTTTTCTTGAGTGTCATCACGCCGCCGACCCCATTTCCTTCAAGGACTCGCCCGTGCGCATGATAGAAGAGTCGTCATGCTCCTTTGCGCGCTCGCGATTCTCGGCTTTCTCGAACCGCAGGCGGCCGCGTGGAGCCTGCGCGCGACGATCCGGGACTCGCGCGGCGCTCCTGTGCGAGACCTTTCGCCCACCGACGTGTCGCTCGCGGACAACGGCGCGACCCTCGCCCTCGATCGCTTCGAGAGAGACGAGCGCGCGGCCCGCATCGCCCTCGTGATCGACTCATCCCAGCCCATGGGCAGCGCCTACCGACTCCAATTCGTCGACGCGGCCCAGGCTTTTGTGGCCACCCTTCCATCGAGCACCCGCGTCGTCGTCTGGACGACGGGAGACCGGCCCGTCAAGGTTGTCGAGGATGTCGATCTCTCACAGGAGGGCGCCACCCGGGAGATGGTCTCCCGCCTGAAGCGCATCGCGCCGATGGGAGGAAACACGCTTCTCGACGCCATGGCCGAGGCCGCAGCCGACCTTCAGAAGGCGGAAGCCGACCGCCGCATCCTCGTCGTCCTCTCGGCCGAGGGCCCCGGATTTCTTAACGACACCCGCGACGGAATCGTCGACCGTGTCCTCAAGACCGGCGTCGAGGTCGCGGGCGTCCTCGTCGCGGAGCGCGGCGAGGGAAGCGGTGGCGAGGTCTCTTCGGAGGACTACGACTACGTCCTTGCGAACCTCACGAGCCGAACCGGAGGCCTCCTCGAGCGCCCGCTGAGCGTCATGGGCGCCTCCACCGCCCTGCGTCGGGTGGCCACCGATCTTCTATCCACGTATCGTCTTTCTTTTCATTCCACGGCCAGCCGGAAATTCAAAATGACGCTCCAGGTCGCAAGGCCCGGGGTCAAGGTCCGGCTGTCGGCACCCCAGAAAGAGACTTCTTCGCCTTGATTCCCCGACTCCGTCCGGCCGCTCTGACGTCGATTCTGCTGCTCACGCTTCTCGGTTCCCTCGCCTACACCCAGACCCAGGGACAAGGCCCCCTTACCTTCGGCTCGTCGATCGAGGTCATCAACCTCACGGTGACCGTCACCGATGCCCAGGGGCGACTCGTTCCCGGGCTCGATCGCGAAGCCTTCTCCGTGTTCGAAGACGGCGTGAAGCAGGAACTCGCCCTCTTCAACAAGGACCGCCTGCCATTGTCGGTCGTCCTCCTGATGGACACCTCTGCTTCGATGGAAGACAAGGTTGTCGCGGCCCGCGCCGCCGCGAAGCGTTTTGTCGCGACGCTCGTCCCGGAGGATCGCGCCCGCGTCGTCGCGTTCAACAACCGCATCGACATCCTTCAGGACTTCACGAACGACAAGGCAGCGCTCAATGAAGGCATCGACAAGCTGCGTCCGCAAGGCTCGACCGCCCTCCACAACGCCTTCTATATCTCGATCAAGGACCTGCAGAAGGAGAAGCAGACCGGCCAGGGCGCGCGCCGACAGGCCATCATTCTTCTCTCCGATGGCGAGAACACCTCGTCCATCGTGACCGACGAGCAGGTGATCGAGCTCGCGCGCAAGGCGGAGATCTCCATCTATTCGATCCGCCTGACCGCAGACTACGAAGGCGACAAGGGCCGCGCCGCCTTCTCGCAGGCAACGCACCTCCTTTCGGTGCTCGCCCGCGAGACCGGTGGCCAGGCCTTCTTCCCGGCCCAGATCCAGGAGCTCGACTCCGTCTACGATCGAATCGGGGAAGAGATGCGCACCCAGTACAGCCTCGGCTACGTTCCCACGAATGCGAAGAAGGACGGTCGCTACCGCCGCATCGTCGTCCGCATTCCTTCGCGCGACAACGTTGTTCTTCGTTACAAGCTCGGGTATTTTGGGCCGCGGCCCTGATTCCGCACCCCCCTAATTGAGGAGACTCCATACGACCATGCCACGCGCCATCATCGTAGGGAGCGGTTCCGAGATAGCGAAGAACCGGATCACGAACGACCGCCTGTCGATGGTGATCGACACGAACGACGCGTGGATCCGCGAGCGGAGCGGCGTCGAAACCCGGCACTACGTCGATGCCGGCACCTCCACCTCGGACCTCGGGGTTGCGGCCGCGGAGAAGGCCATCGAGAACGCGGGTGTCTCGCGCGACCAGATCGACCTCGTGATCTCCGCCACGATGACGCCGGACCACTACTTTCCGGGCAACTCCACCATCTACCAGACTCGCCTCGGCCTCAAGGCCGTCCCCTGTTTCGACATCCGTCAGCAGTGCGCGGGATTCCTCTACGGCCTCCAGCTCGCGGATGCCCACATCCGATCCGGCATGGCGAAAACCGTGCTGCTCGTGGGCGCCGAGGTCCACACTGGCTTCATGCCGTTCTCCCAGAAGACCTGGGACGTGATCCACGGCCGTGACGAGGGCCCGATCTCACCTGAAGACTTCGAGTGGAACTCCCGATTCCGCCATCTGCTCGTGCTGTTCGGCGACGCGGCTGCGGCCGTCGTGGTCCAGGCCCACGAAGGCTCCGACCGCGGCGTCGTGGAGACCATCCTCTGCGGGGATGGCAAGGAGCTCGAGAAGCTCTACGTTCCCGGCACGGGCTTCAAGTTCCGTCCGTATACGAGCGTCGAGCAGATCGAGCGAGGGGACCACGTGCCCGTCATGGACGGGAAGGTGGTCTTCAAGATGGCCACGACCAAGATGATCGAGGTGGCGACCGAAGTGATGAGACGGCACGGCCTCACCGTGGCCGATCTCTCCCTCGTCCTCATGCATCAGGCCAACATGCGCATCAACGAGTACTGTGCGAAGCAGCTCGGCATTCCCCCCGAGAAGGTCATCCACAACATCGAGCGCTATGGCAACACGACCGCGGCCACGATTCCGCTTCTCTTCGATGAAGCCGCGCGCGCCGGTCGGCTTCGCCCCGGCGACTGGGTGCTCATGGTCGGCTTTGGCGCGGGGATGAACTGGGGCGCGAGCCTGATGCGCGTCTGACCGCCATCGCCCCGCCGAGAATCAGGCCTTAGCGGCTCCGGAAGGGGCCGGCGCGTTGGTGTCGGGAGGCTTCGCCGTGGGGCGGCGAATCTCTCCCGTCGCCTTGTGATCCTGGTTGTAGTAGTAGTAGTAGTAGCCGCGGGTCTTCGTATCCAGGGCGTTGATCACGACCCCCAGAAGATTGGGCGTCACCTTCTGCAGAGCCATGATGCTGCGCTTGATCGCCTTCTTGTCGACCTTGTTGTGCTGTACGACGTACACCGCGAGGTCGCAGTAGCGCGCGAGGAGCAGGGCATCGGTGACCGACGCGAGAGGCGGTGAGTCCACGAGGATCCAGTCGAAGTGGCGGCGCAGGCGGTCCAGAAGGTCGCCCATCTGCTTGCGGGCGATGAGCGCCGGCGGGTTCGGGGGCAGGGCCCCCGCGGTCAGGACGAAGAGGTTCGGCGACTTCGTTGGCTGCACCAGGCGATCGAGATCCTCGCGCCGCGTGAAGTAGTCGCTGAATCCGGGCTCCTTGGGGACACCGAGGCGACGGTGCACCTGCGCGCGTCGCAGGTCGAGATCCATGATCAGGGTCTTCTCGCCCGAGGCTGCGAGCAGCTTCGCGAGGTTCACGATGGTGGAGGTCTTGCCCTCCTGGGGCGCGGTGCCCGTGACGAGGACCACCTGCCCCGTGTCCTCCCGTCGCGCGAAGATCAGGGCGGTGCGGAGATTCTGATAGGCCTCGGTAACGAGGTGCACGTTCGTCTCGTCGTACTTGGGCACCGCGGCGAGCAGCTCCACATGGAGGTAGCGCTCGACTTCGTCCGGGTCCTTGATCGTGTTGTCGAAGTAGTCGCGACCGAGGACGATGAGGAGGCCCGCGAGGAAGCCCATCATCAGGCCGACGACGGCGGCCTGCCGCTTGTCCGGGCGGATCTTCACGCCGCTCACCGCCTTGTCCACGAGCGCGATGTTGTTCGTCTGGACCGAGGAGGCGATGTTCGACTCATTCAGCTTCTGCAGCAGCGTGTCGTAGAGGCCGGAAGCCGACGAGGCCTGCTTCTTGATCGTGTCCAGTTCCGCGGCGCGCCGATTCTGGCCGGCGGCGACACTCTTCTGCTCGTCCGTCGCCTGACGAAGCTGAGACTCGCGCTTCTGCAGCTGCGAGCGCTCCTTCTCCATGAGGGCGATGACCTCCGCGGCCCTGTCGTCCTTCTTCTGGCGCAGTCCGCGAAGCACGCCGTCGATGCGGACGACCTCGGGGTGGGACTCGCGATACTTCTCCTTGAGCCGCTGCTTCTCGAGCTCCATCGCGGTCACCTGGGCCTGGAGGCCGACCCATGTGGGATCCTGGGCGATTTGGGGAACGCTCTCGAGACTCTCGCTCTTGCCTCTGAGATCGACGGCCTGTCGGTAGGCGGCGTCGAGGGCGATCCTCTTGGCCTGGACATCCACGAGTTCGCCCTGCAGCTTCTCGATCGAGGTGTTGACGCCCGAAGTCGTGCCCTGGGGCACGAAGTCCTGCTCCTGATACTGACGATAGAGCTTGTCGTTCTGCTCCTTCATCTGGGCTTCGGTCGTGTTGAGCCGCTCGTGCAGCCAGTCGAAGGCCTTGCGCGCCGAATCGACACGCTGATCGAGGGAGTAGCGGACATAGACGCCGGCCACGCGGTTTGCCCAGAGTGCCGCCTCTTGAGGGTCCTCATGCGAGACCTTGATGTAGGCGAGCCGACTCTCCGGCACAGGGTCCACTGCGACATGGCTGCGGAAGAGCGCCGAGGGATCCGTGGATTCCTTGAAGGGGCTCTTGTCCATGAGCTTCAGCTCCTCGATCACCTGGTCGGCGATCACCTTCGACGTGATGATCTTGTACTGGGTGTTGTAGAAGTCGGAGTTCTGCCAGTAGCCGCCTCCGCCCATGAGCGCCTCGTTGACGCCCATGAAGAACGGGACGGGAGGCTCGATCTGCACCATGGCCTGCGCCTGATACTCGGGCACTTGCAGATAAGCGATCAGAGACGAGAGCGCGATTCCCAGGACCACCGCGACCGCAACCAGATAGCGGCCGCGCCAAAGAACACCCGCGTAGTAGCGAAGGTCGAGATCGCTCTCGCCGAGCAGGGGCAGGGAATTGCCCCCCTGAGGAGGAACCGTCATGGACATCGCGTCACACTCTACGCCCGGAAGGGCTCGGGCCGTCTTCTAGAACCGGCGTCTGGAGATGACGACTTTGTCGTTCGCCGCCATCACCACATCTTGAACCTTGCCCTTGCGAATGGCATTGATGTCGACTACGCGGCACACGTCCGCCCCGGCGCCGTCGCACGGCTCGAACCCGGCAAGGTCGACGCCTGGAGCCTGCTTGCGGATGATGCGGACCTTGGAAGAGCCGAACTTCGCGAGTCCGCCGGATTCGGCGATGACGCCGAGCAAGGTGAGGTCGTTCTCGACCAGGATTCGGCCGGGGCGGCCGACCTCGCCATCGACGGTGACGTAGTACTTGGGGCTCGCGGTCACCACATCGCCGTTCCTGAGGACGATCTCCGCGTTGCGCTGGTCCTTCTCGGTCATGCCCGAGGTGTTCCCAAGACGGAACCGCACCACTTTCTCGCCGTCAGGAAACGTCCCATCGGTCCGCTGAACCAGGATCTCGCCGGAGGCGGTCGGCCGGAAGCCTCCCGACTCGATGAGAAGGTCGATGAGGCGGGTGTTCCCGCGCAGCGCCCGCTGTCCCGGATTCACCACCTCGCCCATGACGAGGGCGAACTGACTGGCGAACTCGCGAACCCTCACTTCAACGCTCGGGTTCACCAGGAAGTCGCGCGAGAGCATCTCGGTGATGAGTTTCTGGATCTCGCCCACGGTCTTGCCCGCGACCGCGATTCCCCCGAGCAGGGGCATCGTGAAGATTCCATCGGACTGGACGGTGGTGCTTCGTGACACGTCTTCCTGATCGAGGACGATGACTTCGAGCACGTCGCCGGGGCCGACCACGTACGACGCGGCGCCCGAGGGTGCGCCCGAGGTCTGGGGCGGGGTGGCCGCGGGGCGGGCTTGAGTCCCCGAGGGTGCGGTGGGACCCTGAAGCAGACCGGCCGCGAGGATGAGAATGCCGGAAATCCCTACCATGTTGCTTGCGTCCTTCCGCCCGGAGTACCGAAGAAACCGAAGCCGAGCTGCAATGTGAATGCGCGGGTTCGGATATCGAAGCGGTCGAGATTTGAATCCCGACGCTCGGAAACGTAGTCCGCGCGCAGGAAGAGCCACTCTCGCAAACTGCGCGCGAGCCCCACGGACCAGTTGCGGATCCGATCCTCGCGGAGCACCAGCGTCGATCCGTCATTCGACTGCGGTGAGGCCTTGTAGTGGTTGCTTTGAAGCCCGCCGCTCGCCCGCAGGTAGACGCCGAGGATGAGCCGGGTGTTGAGGTCGAGCTTCGCCGAGTCCGCCACATAGAACCCATTGTCGGCATACGCGGAGAGGTACAGCCGCCGATCGGCGTTCAAGCCCAGGGTCGTGTCCTCGCTGATATCGCGCACGATCTGGGCGCCGTACGAGATGTTCTTGTAGCTTTGCCCCCCATCGCCCGCATTCGGGTTCTTCTGCGTCCGGTAGCCGAACATCAGTCGCCCGGTGGTGAGCGCCACGAGGTCTCCTTCGAGCGAGACGCCGTACGAGTATCCGCGGCCCTCGGCCTGGACCCGTTCCGTCTGCGAGGGCGTGTCGTGGACCGAGAACAGGGCGCTCAGAAAGCGACTCTCGCCAAGGCCACGGCGGAGCGAAGCGTTGAGCATCCGGCTGTCGTAGTCGAAGAAGGCCCGATCCGAGTTGGACACGGCCGTGTCGCCGTAACGCACCTGCGACTGGCTGGCGCCGACATTGAGTTCGGTGTCGGCGAGGAAGTTCACGCGGACCCCGAAGTCGACGCTGCTGCGTCGGAACCGTTCGAGCGGCGTGTCGATGACGCGGTTGAGGCCGATTCCGTATTCCCGGCCGGCATCGACCTCTTCGGTCTCGAGCACACCCTTGGACAGGTGATACGTCGCGTAGAACGAGCCGAGAGACGCCACGGGCTGGTCGAGGCCCACGTCGAAGAAGTGAGAGGTGAGGTGGGGCAGTCCAAGGTTTGCGAGCCGACGGAATCGGGGCGTGTAGTTGATCTTCCACTGCCCCTCGCCCTCGTCACGCCCGCCGATCCGCGGACTGAAGCCAAGGCCCAGATTCGGCTGGATGACCCAATAGGTGTCCGCGTTCACCGTGCCGGTCAGGGGCTGAACGGTCTTGCCGTCCACGTAGCTCACGGAGACCCAGGGTCTTGCCTGAATCCCGAGCCACTTGAAGTTCGAGAACCAGTTGTCCTTGCTGGCGATCTCGCTCTTTCCGATGTCTGTGTTCGTCGGATCGCCGGAGGTCGGGAAGAGCCGTCGATACAGATCGCCCGTGTCCGCGCCGGGCGCGTCCTCGCGGCGGGTCATGGGGTCGGGACTCGGACTTGTCGACGGATCCGGCGATGCGCTTGCGACCGGCGTGGCTGCGGGCTGCGGGGTCGCGGCCGGATTGGCCCGGGCCGTGGCTTTGAGGATCAGCCGGAGTGAGGAGAGATCTCTCACCATCTCGTGCCGTCGAGCGTCCGTGAGGCCGAGACGAAGAGAGAAGGTCGGGCCGACCCCGAGGGCCATTCCGCTGAAGGGCGCTCGCGGGGTCGGAAGCGTCAGTCCCGGGATCGGCTCGGCGGCGATGCGAACCACGATGCCGCCATCCTCCGGCGTCGCCGAATAGGAGGTGGGCGGCCCGCTCAGCACGAACCTCAGGACATCGTCCTGGCCGGAGGTTTCGTGCAGAACGGACACAACGAAGGGCAACGCGGCCTGGGCCGGTCCGGACCCCTGGGGCGACGGTACGGGAGTGGGCGATTGCGCGAGGAGCGCGCCTACGACAAGAGATTGAAGGATCATCATTTCTCCGCGCGGTGTCCGGAGAACATCAGGAGCAGGACCACGGCGATGAAGCAGAAGGACTGGAAGAAAATCAGGAACGTCTGGTTGAGGCTGGCCGTGCGCAGCGGCAGGGCCGAGAGGCCGACGCACAGAGTCATCAGGTAGATGAGCAGGACGGCGCGCTTTTGCGAGAACCCCCGCGCCACCAGAGTATGCGACAGGTGTCTTGCGTCCCCGACGTAGATCGGGCGGTGTTCACGCAGGCGGATGACGACCACGGTGGTGGTGTCGATGATGGGTACGGCGAGCAGAAGCACGGGCATGAGCACCGGAAAATAGGAACTGCTGCTGCTGGTCGCGTAGCGATCGAGAAGGAGGATCGAGGCGAGGACGAAGCCGATGAAATGGCTGCCGCAATCGCCCAGGAAGATGGATGCCGGGTTGAAGTTGAACATCAGAAAGCCCACGAGGACCCCGATGAATGCGAGGGTAAGAGCGGTGATCAACACCTCGCCTCCCGCGATCGTGTTGACGAGCAGCACGCAGCTCGCGATGAGAGCAACGCCGCTCGAGAGCCCGTCCATGTTGTCCAGCAGGTTGAAAGCATTCGTAATGCCCACGAGCCAGAACACGGTGAGCAGGCCATTGAGCCAGGGCGTGGGAAGGAAGCTCGTGCTTACGCCTCCGAGCACCACGCAAAGCGCGGCCGCGGCCTGCCCGAGAGTCTTGGCCCAGACGGGGAACCGGCTCCCGAAGACATCGTCCGTAAGGCCGGTCAGGAATACGATCAGGCTTCCCGCCAGGATGCCCGCGAGCTTGGGTCCCACGGCCATCGCGTCATGCAACTCCGGTCCAATGAATCGATGCACGAAGGGCTGCTCGAGGGCGGTGAATCCGAGAATGGTCGAAGCCCAGAACGCCACCGCCGGAGCGACCCCGCCAAGCCGCGGAATCGGCTTTGTGTGCACCTTTCGCTTTCCCGGCTGATCAATGGCGCCGGTTCGCTCCGCCAGAGCACGCGCAGCCGGCATCAGGGCGACCGTAACGAGGGCCGTGATGATCGGGATCAGCAGGATCAGGGAGAGGCTCATGGAGATTCGGACAGAGGGCCCGCCCACAAGGGCGTCAGGGTGCCCCCAATTTCTGCGGCTTCATGGGTTTGCGACGGGGAAGCACGAATGATAGCAGGGTGGTTTTCACGGAACACTCGACAGGAGTCCAGGGCTTGCGGTCCAGGAAGCGGCCAGCTCGCGTGCGCTGGCGCGCGACCAGCCCGGGTTGATCCCACGCAGGCGCGCCACTTCACTCATGGCCGCCGGAACATCGCCCGACCACGCGAGTACCTGCGCATAGGCGATCCCCACGCCCATGTGGGTCGGGTCCAGTTCTCTCGCCCGGCGCATGTCGCCGAGAGCCTCCTTGCCCTGGCCGGCGTAGTACTTGACCCAGGCGAGGTCCGCCCACGCCTCGCCCCATTGCGGCCGCAGGGCGACGACGACCTCGAGGTCGGCGCGCGCCCGGCCAAGGCGCGTGGGGTCATAGCTTCCGTGCGAGTAGGCGAGCGCCATCCATGACAATCCACGCTGGCGGCGGGCCCGATCGAGATAGGGGTGAGCGTCAACCAGGCTGTCCAGGGCGTCGAGCCGGCTCTCCGGGGTGGCTCGCCCGAGGGCGGCGCGCTCTCCTGCGGCGCCCAGGCTTCGATAGGCGCACGCGGCTGCGGCCAGAGTGAGCAGCACGACCAGGGCGGCAGATCCCCGCGCCCGCCCGCCTTCGAGGGGCTTGCCGGCGGCTGTCGCGATTCCGAGCAGGACCGCAAAGGCCAGGGCGTTCGCCGGGATTCGGAACCCGAAGTCGAAGAGCGAGTGGAAGAGCATGGTGGCGCAAGCCGATACAGCCCCCGCGCGGAGCCAGCGACCGCTCCGGCCCCGCCCCTCCGTGATCTCCCGCCGCGTCTCGCGCCAGGCGAATCGCGCAAACCACACGAGCAGCAGGACCAGAGCGAGGCCGCCCTCCACCAGAAACTCGACGAGATCCGCTTCGGCGCGCTCGGAGCGCACGTCGCCGTGTCCGCTCTTGAAGGGCGCCGCCGCATCCGCGAAAGCCCCAAGGCCCGACCCGAGCACGGGCTGGCTTGCGAAGGCCTTCAGTCCTGCGATCGCGATGTCGATCCGGTAGCCGACCGACCCGCTTGCGTCGAAAAGCGTCATCAGTCGCGTGCGGGTGGCGGTGGGGACCGCGACGGCCGCGATCGCGACCAGGGCGAGGCCGACCGCCATCGGCAAGAGCCAGGACCGACGCTGCGCGCGCCGCTTCAGCAGGCTTCCCGAAAGCAGTGCGAGAACGAAGAGGCCGCCGATCAGGGCCAGGACGCCGCCGCGGCTGCCGCTTGCGACGACGGAGATCGCGAGTCCGCAGGCGAGGCCTACGAGGCCGAGTCC
>Ga0075163_10007785_pt1 | contig 14135 bp, 13 predicted proteins | sample JI1023141ADNA_FD_71478 | JGI IMG/M metagenome (GOLD analysis project Ga0075163, IMG submission 71478) | Wastewater effluent complex algal communities from Wisconsin, to seasonally profile nutrient transformation and Carbon sequestration -... | ecosystem: Engineered > WWTP > Effluent > Algae...
CCCCGCGCCTAACGACGACTCGCCAGCGCCAGCGCGATCAACAGCGCCAACCCGATCCCCGCGATCGCGAGCCCCAGGTTCAACCCCGGCGCGGCGTAGCTCCAGTGCACGCGATGCGTGCCGGCGGGGACCGCGACCGCGCGGCGAAGCACGTCCGCGGTGGTCCAGGGCGCGCCCGTGCCGTCGACGGTGACCGACCAGCCGGGGGCCGCGCTCGACGACACCACCGCGTAGCCGCGCGCGTCCGAGGTGCACCCGAGCTCGATGTTGCCGGCGGACCAGTCCTCGATCGCGCACGGCAACGGTGCGTCCTTCGGTTTCGGCGGCGAGGCATCGCCGGGCTCGCCGAGCACGACGGCGCCGCGCGGCAACATCAGCGACTCCTCGAACGGGAACAGCAGCGAGAAGGCATTGCCCGGCTCGACCGCGCGCACCCACGAGCGCATCACCGAGGCGGGCGGCGCGACCGGCAACGCGACGATCGCCCAGCGACCGCGCCGCGCGAGGGCCGTGAAGCCGCGCGGTGCGACGAGGGTCTCGGGGAGCACCGCGAGCCCGATGCCGAAGCGATCGAGGAGACGCCCGCCGCTCGACGCCGCCGCCAGCCAGGTCGCGTCGTGATCGACGTGCCTCGCCGGATCGTCGGAGCGCGCCGCCCCGATGCCCCAGCGCGCCGCGGAGGTGCCGGCGAACGTCTCGATCGCGTCGGCGAGCGACTCGTGCTCCGCCGGTTCGGCGGCGGGCTTGGCGGTCGGCGTGGTCACCGTCGTGCGCTCGCCGAAGCTCTCGACCAGGGTGTCGCGGCGATAGACGCGGCGGGGGGCCGCCTGGATCGAGGCCTCGAGCGTCGGGTTCACCGTCGGGGTCGCGAGCGGAGCGCCGCTCGGATCGCGCGGCACGATCGAGCTCAGCTCGGTCGCGAGCACGGCGTCGGCCCACGCGGGCTCGACCGCGACGATGCCGCGATCGATCGTCGGGGCGATGCCCGGCCCGGCGCCGAAGCTCGGGATCACGAGCAGCGCGAACACCGCCGGGATCGCGCGCGACATGCCGCGGTACGCGATCGCGATCGCGCCGAGGCCGCACGCGACGCCGAGCGCACCGTTGATCAACCCCGCGTCGAACGCGCCCGAGAGCTCGACCCGCGAGCGCGCGAGGGCGATGCTGATCAACGCGATCACCGCACAGCCGACACCCGCCGCGAGCGCGAGGATCGCACGCCGCTCGCTACCGACCAGCGCATCGACGCCGCTGCCGGCGTGGGCGCCGAGGACGATCACCAGCGCCGCGAGGTGAACCTCGGGCGCCCCGAGCCACGCCGGCCAGCCACCCCGTCCCGCGATCAGGGTCAGCCCGACGAGCGCGCCGATGATCGCGAGGACGCGGCGCGACGGCACGCGCACCGCGGCGAGGGCGAGCAGCGGCGCGCCGACGAACAGGCTCGGCGCCCACGCGCGATCCCCGGCGAGCATCGCGATCGTGCGGTCGGGATGGGGCGAGCCCGACGCGGTCGGCACCACGAGCTCGATCAGCCGCGCGAGCCGCAACCCGGTGACCTCGGCGCCGGCGTGCGGCGTGCCGAGGTGAAGCAGCGCGGGCAACCATTGTGCGGCGGCGATCGCGAGCCCACCGGCGAGCGCGGCGATCACGTAGATCGCGAAGGGACCGCTGCTCGCCGACGCCGCGCTCTCGCTCGTCCTGGTGCGTGGCCTCGCGCGAACGACGAGCACGACAACGACCAGCAACGCATCGACCAGCCCCGCGAGGTTGCCCGCGAGCCCGACCATGCCGAGCGCGAGCCCGAGTCCCGCCGTGGCGCGCGCGCGGCTCGCCCGGGTCTCCGCCTCCGCGAGCCAGCAGGCCGCGACGCCGATCCACGGCAGGTGTGCGAGCGCGGGCAAGGCACCGCGAAGCGCCGCGCTCGTCGCGAGCCCGCTGGTCGCGACCAGTAGCGCGACGACGATCGCCGCCGGTTCGCTCGCATGGCCGGCCCAGATCCGCTGGCGCATCGGGCGCGGTGTGCGCTCCGATCGATAGCGCGCCCACACGGCGACGCCGATCGCGAGCCACATCAGATGGACCATCGCCAGCCAATCCACCGCGCGCGGCGAGCTCGCGATCCACGCCGGCGGATACATCGCGCCGTGACTTGGTTCGCTCGCGAGCGGCACGCCGAGCCCCGAACCCTCCCACCACGCCGGCAGCGAGCCGTGTTGCACCGCGTCGGCGGCGGCGAGGCGCGGCGGCGAGATCTCGGTGTGGTAACGGACGTCGTCCCAGGTCCGGCCGAACAGGATGCGCGCGTTCGCCCCGGCGACCCCGAGCACGAGGACCAGCGCCACCCAGCGAAGGGCGGGTCGCGTCTGGGGCGCGGTCACGAGGCGGTTATCTTGACACCGATCGTCTACCAGCCGAAAACCCGTAGGGCATTGCGTGCTCTGGTTTTGATCGGCCTCCTCGCCTGCGGCAACTCCAAGGGGGCGCCGCCCTGCTCGGCCGTGGGAGCCAAGCTCGCGGTGCTGGCGCAGGCCGATCTCGACAAGGCCACCCTCGACGAGACCACGCGCAGGCTGGTGCTCGACCAGCTACCGGCCATGCGCGACACGCTAGTTAACGTTTGTACCGAGACCAAATGGGAACCGTCCGTTCGCACCTGCATGGTGGACGCAACTGATCACGCAGGGTTCGAGGCGTGCGAGGGTGCGTTGAACTCTACGCAGCGAGAAGCGCTCGAACGCGGCCTCCCGGACGAGCGCTAGACCGCTCGGACGTGGTACTAACTTCGAGTCCTCGATGGAGATTGATTTCCAGTACGAGCTGACCGACGAGCAGGCGCGTTCGCGACTCGAGCTCCTCGGCTCCTACCTCGCCAATCGGCACGGCATCAAAGTGACGTGGCTCGATAGTCAACGCGCGAAGTTCTCGGGCAAGTACCTCGTCGTTCGCATCGAAGGCGAGCTGACGATGAACGCCGGCAAGGGCAGCTTCAAAGGCGAAGACCCCGGCTTCCTGTGGCGCGGCAAGGCCAAGGACTACATCGAGAAGAAGCTGGCGAAGTACCTCGACCCCAAAGAGGACCCAGCGCAGTTACCAACCACCGCCTGACCCTAGGGAGCGTCATCGGGTGGGTTCTAGCCCCACACCAGCTATCGGCTGGCCGGCCGGCAAACCCGTCAGCGACCCTGAACTGCGAGCTGGCGAATCGTCAGCGCGACGGCGCGGTCCGCGGCCGAGGCACTCAAGCCCTGGCGCTCGAGGCGACGCTGCAGACGCTCGATGATGCTCCACAAGGACATGTCGCTGGACGTCTTCATTGGTCTTGTTCTCCACGTTCGAGGTGCGATGTCGGTCTAACCGCGTGCCGACCGGGCTGATTCCATCCACGCCGCATGCCGGATTTCCCGATCGTGAAACACCTCGTGCGACGCGCGGTTGCGGCACTCGTGTAGGTTCGCGGTCGTGAAGCTCGCGACCTGGAATCTCAACTCGATCCGAGCGCGCGAGAAGCGGCTCTATGCGTGGCTCGCCGCCGAACGCCCCGACGTGTTGTGTCTGCAGGAGACCAAGGTCGAGGACGCCGGGTTTCCCCTCGAGCCGCTGCAGCAGCTCGGCTACCACGTCGCGACTTTCGGTCAGCGCAGCTACAACGGCGTGGCCATCCTGTCGACGCAGCCGCTCGCCGACGTCACGCGCGAGTTCGGCGACGGCCAGGACGATGGCGACGCGCGCGTGATCGCCGCGACCACGCACGGGGTCCGCGTCGTCGGGCTCTACGTGCCGAACGGCCAGGAGCTCACGAGCGACAAGTATCCCTACAAGCTCGCCTGGTACCGGCGGCTCCGCGAGTACCTCGATCGCACGGCGAAGCCCAGCGACTTGCTCGTGGTGTGCGGCGACATGAACGTGACGCCCGACGATCGCGACGTGTGGGCACCCGAGAAGTGGAAAGATCAGATCCACTGCAGCGCACCGGAGCGCGAGGCGCTCGCGAACATGATGGCGTTCGGGCTGTTCGATCTGTTCCGCGCGAAGTACCCCGACGCGAAGACGTGGTCGTGGTGGGACTACCGCGGCGTGTCGTTCTTCAAGGATCAGGGCCTACGGATCGACGTGATCTTCGGGACGCAGGCGATCCTCGACAAGACCTCCGCGGTCGCGATCGATCGCAACGCGCGCAAGGGTCAGGACGCGAGCGACCACGCACCCGTCGTCGCGACGATCGAGCTCTGACTAGAGCGGCAGCTCGGCGGATTCGCGCAGCGCCTTCGGCACCGGCGCGAAGATCTCGGACGTCCGCACCGGCTCGGGCTTCGCCACGACGGCCGGCTCCTCGATCACGACCGGCGCCGGCGACGTGCCGTACCTGATCGCATCGCGCTTCGCGAGCACGCGGTACGCCATGATCCAGCGGCTGATCGCGGTGCCGGTGGAGGCGACGGCGACGAGCGACAACGTGCCGCCGATGATGGCGGTGCCGTCGGCGACCCCCGTCGGCGAATCGCCGAGCGTGAACCACGCACCGAGCAAGGTGCCCGACACGATGACGAAGATCCGCTCCGCGCGCTGCATCAGCCCGCCGGACAGCTCGACCTTGAGACCCTCCGCACGCGCGCGCGTGTAGCTCACCATCATCGAGCCGCAGATCGCGCCCATCACGGCGAGCAGCCAGATGCTGTCGCGCAGGTACCAGGCAAAGCCGACGAACACGAACAGCTCGCCCCACCGATCCGAGACCGAATCGAACAGCGCGCCGGACTCGGTGGTGCGGTTGAGACGGCGAGCGAGCCGACCGTCGACGATGTCGAGGATGCCGGCGATCGTGAACAACCAGACACCGAGGCCGAGCTGCCCGAGCGCGACGGCGACGCCGGCGGCGCCACACATCGCGAGCGACAGCGCGGTGATCGCGTTTGGCGAGACTCGCCCGAGCAACATCTTCTCGATCGGCGAGATCACCCAGATCAGGTATCGGGCCATGAAGAACCCGAAGAACTGGTTGTGCTTGATCTTGCCCAGCTCGGGCGGTTTACCAACCGCGCACATTCCGAGATAGATGACGAACGTGATGCTCAAGGTCGCCAACAGGAGGAGTGCCGGCGCGAGTAGGGTTAGGCGTTCTTCTTCCACTTCGAAGACCTTGGACGACAGAGGAGTCGCGAAATTGAGTTATCACGACGCGAGCCGACGTTCAAAGGTCAAAGGGTGGCATCAGTGACCCCAAGGTGTCGAAAATTCAGCAGGTCATGGTCGTGTCAGGAAGTATGAAGCCGCCTCCCGCCGTCGCGTTTGTAGCGAAGGCGCTCGCTACCGCGCTCGGCGCCGGCTATTCGCCGGTAGCTCCGGGCACCTGCGGCACGGCCGTGGCGGTACCGCTCGTGTTCGTGATGGCCGGGCTGGTGACCTGGCAGTTCGTGGCGATCGCGATCGCCGTCACCGGGATCGGCATTGTTGCAGCACATTACGCAGACCGCGCCTGGGGCACCGAGGACGCGCAGAAGATCGTGATCGACGAGGTCGCCGGCTACCTGGTCACCATGATCCCCGCCCCCAAGGATGCGTGGGCGCCGCTGCTCGCCGGCTTCATCGCCTTCCGGTTCTTCGACATCGTCAAGCCGCCGCCCGTGCGCTGGCTCGACGAGAACCTGCCCGGTGGCTGGGGCGTGATGATGGACGACATCGCGGCGGGCGTGATGGGTGCCCTGGTCATGGGCATCGCCACCTATTTCGGGGCGTGGGATGCCATCGCGGGTCTATAGTCTGGCCATGCCCCGGCTCGCTGGCCTCGTGCTCGTTGCACTCGCCGGGCTGGCGCAGGCGAATGGCCGGCCGCCCGCGACCAACGGCGTCGCGTTCGCTCCCGCGGATCCGTCCACGATCCTGATCCGCTCCACCTTCGGGCTCCTCATCAGCCACGACGACGGCTGCTCGTTCCACTGGGTCTGCGAGAAGGCGATCGGCTACGGCGGCGAGTTCGACCCGAAGTACGCGGTCGCCGTCGACGGCACGATCTTCGCCACCACCTTCGAGGGCCTGCGGGTCAGCCGCGACGGCGGGTGCTCGTGGGTCACCGCCACCGACGACAACACCAAGAACCTCAACGGCATCTGGATCGACGCCCTCGATATCGGTCCCGACGGCACCGTCTGGGTCGCCACCGCCGAGAGCGCCGGCGCGAACGACGTGTTCTCGTCGAGCGACAACGGCGTCACGTTCACGCCGCGCGGCCAGCAGTCGGCGACGATCTGGTGGAAGTCGGTCAAGGTCGCGCCGTCGACCAAGCAGCGCGTCTACCTCACCGGCTATCAGGTCGCCGGCGCACTCCCCGACGGCGGCCAGGCCACGCCCACCGCGCACCTGCGCCGCTCCGACGACAACGGTGCCACCTGGCAGCCGCTCGAGCTGTTCGGCTCGCGCCGCGATCCGCCGGACATGAAGTTCGGCCCGACACCGATCGTGCTGGTCGCCGCCGTCGATCCCAAGCAGCCCGACACGCTGCTGCTGATCTCGATCGGCGCGAACGGTAGCCGGGGCGATCGCCTGTACCGCTCGATCGACGCCGGCTACTCGTTCACCGAGGTGCTCGCCACCCCCGATCCGATCCGCGACACGCTGTTCGCGCAGGATGGGTCGGTCTACGTCGCGACGGTCACCGCGACCTTCAAGTCCACCGACAACGGCCTGACCTTCGCGCCGCTCACCGGCGCACCGCAGCTCGCGTGCCTCGGGCAGCGCAGCGACGGCAAGCTGTTCGGCTGCGGTGCGAACTGGGAGCCGGACTTCAAGGCAGTTGCGGTGTCTCCCGACAACACCGGCAGCTGGACCAAGCAGTTCCGGTTCGTCGAGCTCGCCGGGCCGCTGCAGTGCGCGTCGGGCACCACCAGCGCGCAGCAATGCGATCCGGCGTGGCCGAGCCTGCAGCAACAGTTCGCCGCGACCGGACCGGCGACCTGCGGGATCCAGCCCGACGTCGAGGTCGATGTCACGCCGGTGATGCCCAAGGATCCGGGCGGATGCTGCGACGCTGGCGATGCCGGGGTGCCGCTCGTCGCGGTGGGCTTTGCGGCCGGCTGGCTCGTCCTCCTCCGCCGCCGCCGCAAGCGCTGCTGTGATGCGTGACGCCGCTCCCGCTGTCATGAGCTGATCGCGCGGCCCGCTCGTAGATCGTGCGACGATGCCCGCCATGCGCTGGATTCTCGCGACTGCCTTGACGCTCACCCCGTCGCTCGCCGCTGCTCACATCTCTCTCGTGTCACCCGCTCCGCGGACCTCCAGCCAGAAGGCTGGACCGTGTGGTGCCGCCGGCAGCGTGCGCGGCGCGAACGTCACCACGCTCGCGCCCGGCGCGACGATCACAGTGACGTGGAAAGAGACCATCGATCACCCGGGTCACTTCCGGATCGCGTTCGACAGCGATGGACAGGACTTCAAGCCACCGCCGAACGAGACGGCATCGACGGTCGGAACGGATGCGGGAGTCGGAGTGGAAGTGCTCTTCGACCTGATCCAAGACGTCCAGGGTGGTGGACTCCCCGCGGGTGGTCGCCCGTACACGCAGGAGATCACGCTCCCGAACATGGAGTGCGACAACTGCACGTTGCAGGTCATCCAGCTGATGACGGACAAGCTCCCCTACGACGCGGACACCAACGCCGCCAGTAACGACATCTACTATCAGTGCGTCGATCTCAAGCTCGCCGCGGGAACGCCGCCGCCTGATCCCGATCCGGATCCGACCCCGGACCCCGATCCGACGGATCCCGATCCGATGGGTGACCTCGACGGTGGTGGCTGCTCGACCGGCGGCGGCGCCGGCCTGTTCGGTGCGCTCGCCCTCGTCGGCCTGCGGCGCCGTCGCCGCGCGTAGCTACTGATAGCCCACCGCGTGGCGCGCGCTCGGGATTGGCGCGCTCTCCTCGTCGACCACGCCGCTCGGCCGATCCGCGGGCAACGTGTAGCGCTTCTCGATCGCCGCCTTGATCGCCTCGCGGCTCGGCTTGGGATGCTGCTCGAGGCGAGCGACCTCGTCGGCGAGCTCCGTGTCCTTTACTTCGCTGCGGATCCACCCGGAGTAGTCGTGGGTCTTCGCGTGGAACTCCCAGGTCTCGTCATCGACACCTTCGGCGAGGTGCGTGAACAGCTGGAGGTTGTGCGCCTTGAGGTTGAGCTTGCCGTGCGGACCCTTGAAGTAGAACGACCGCGACTTGCCGAGGTTGCCTTCGGCGTACTTGCGGACGTGGCGCTTGCGGGCTGACTTCGGCGGATCGTAGGAGACGAGCTGCGTCTCGGGCTTGCCGATCTGCCAGTACAGCGCCTGCCCGGTCGGCAACTTGCCGATCGCGGCGAGCACCGGGACGTCGATGTTGCGCGCCTCGCAGAGCTCGCGGACGGTCTCGTCGACGTGCTCGCCGATCACGATCAGGGTGTCGAGCGAGTTGATCACCGGTCGCGAGGTCAGCTTCGGATGGACGGTGATGAAGATCGTGCCGTGCGGCCGCATCGCGATGTCGGCGCCCTGCTCCCAGCTCGCCGGCATCATGTGATGGACCTCGTCGACGATCAGCCAGTGCGGCCGGCCGGTGCGCGAGCGCAGGTCGAGCAGCGTGGTGAGCAGCCCGGTGAAGTACTCGGGGCGCTGATCGAGCGCGAGCCCGAGCAGGTTGATCGAGACCGACTCCGTCGGCGAGCGCAGCACGTCGAGGATCTCGGTGGTATCGGGGGCGTGCTTGGCGGAGCCGAGCGCGACGGCGATGTCGAGCTCGCCGTAGTCGCCCTCGGGGTCGATGATCGCGAACTGGTAGCTCTCCTTCGCGAAGCGCTCGAGCAGGCCGGTCGTCAGCGTCGACTTGCCACTGCCCGAGGTGCCGCACACCATGATGTTCGCGCGGTACGGATCGATCACGATCTCCTGACCGTCCTTGGTCTTGCCGAGGAGGATCTTGCGCCGCTCGAGGTCGACGCTCGCGAGGTCATCCTCGATCATCTGGTCGATCAGCTCGATGATGCCGGCGCCGTGATCGCGCTGGAGCACGAGGTCGGCGCGCTCCTTGAGCACCGGCAACGCGTTGGCGACCGCGACGCCGCACTCCGAGAGCTCGAGCAGCGCGTGATCGTTCTCGGCATCGCCCACCCCGACGGTGTTGTGGCGAGACAGGCCGAGGTCACCCAGCGCCTTGACGAGGCCGGTCGCCTTGTTGACCGCCGACGGCAGGATCATCACGGCGCCCTTGTTGAAGATCACCTGGAGGTCGAGCCCGAGGTCGCGGATCGACTGCAGCACCTTGTCCTGATGCGGCTCCCACGTCGCGACGATCACGCGGCCGCACGACACGCGCTCGACGCCGCGACGAAGCAGATCAGCGACGAACTCCGGGGCCGGCGCGGCGCAGGTCAGCGTCGCCTCCTTGGTCGCGGGGTCGTAGACGACGCCGCCGTTCTCCGCCACGATCCGATCGAACAGCTCCGGGTACCGGACGATGCCGAGCAGCTCGTCGAGCTCGCGACCGGTGACCATCACCAGCTTGCGACCCGATTCGCGCAGCTTGCGGAGCGCTGCATAGGTCGCGTCGTCGATGCGACCGTGATGTGCGAGCGTGCCGTCGTAATCCGCGGCCAGGACGTGAAAGCGCATGACCGTGCGGTCGTGCAGGCAACGTGCCGCGAGCGCTCACGCGCGGCGTGCACGAGCGCTCGTCAACCCGCGACGGTCTGCAGGTGATCGCGCCAGCTTGGAACGCGCAGCACGACCCCGAGGTCGCGCTTCAAGCGCGTGTTGTCGATCCGGCGATTCGCCGTCAGCATGCCGGCGACCTCGGGATCGACGCTCGCGACGGCGACCCGAGGTGGCGCCGGTGCGCCGATCCGCGCCGCGATCGTGTCGGCGACCTCACCGATCGGGCTCGGATCGTCATCCGCGATATTGATGGCGCCGATGATGTCGCTCGCGGCCGCGGCCAGGATCGCGGCGACCAGATCGTCGACGTGGATCCGGGAGACGTGCGAGCTGCCGTCACCGATGATGCGATAGCCGCCCGCGCGAATTCGCTCGATCATGCCGCGCCCCGGGCCATAGATGCCCGCCGGCCGCAGCGCGATCCAGTTACCCGCGAGTGCGCTCTCCGCTCCGGCGCGCGCGCGACCCGCGGCGGTGACCGGCGCGATCGGCCAGGTCTCGTCGACGAGCGCGCCGGTGCCCGGACCGTAGATGCCGGTCGAGGACACGTAGATCAGGCGCGCGCCGTGCGACGCGGCGATCAGGTGGCGGATCTCGCCTGCCGGATCCGTGGCCGGTGGAGCGAGGCACACCACGATCGCATCCGCGGGGATCGCGAGCGCGGCGAGGGATGCGGGATCGCCGAGGTCGGCACGCAGGCCACGCGCTCCGAGCTCGCGGCCCTGCGCCTCGGCGACGGCGGCATCGCGGCGGGTCAGCGTCACCGGCTCGCCCCGCGCGACCAGTACACGCACGAGCGCCGCGCCGGTGTAACCGCAGCCGATCACGAAATAGGGAGGCACGGCGGCGAGTTTGCCCCGGTTCGCCGTCAAACCCCAGTCGAGAGTTTGCCCGGCTCGTCGGGCCTCGTTACGATCACCGGCCGTGCGCGCAGTCCTGGTAGCCGTTGCTGTCTGCGCGTGCGCGACGAGCAAGCCGCCGGCCGAGGTCGACGGTCCCGACGGGCTCCCCGATCGCGACGACTTCTACACGATCTGGCTCGGGGGCGCGCGCGTCGGCACCGCGATCGAGCGCGAGTCCTGGTCGCGCGCCGGGCTGACGCTGCACCGCGAGGAGCGCATGCACTTCCTCCGCGGCGACGCCGACATCGCGCTGGCGACGACGATCGAGATCCACGCCAGCCGCGCGCTGGTGCCGTCGCGCGTGCGGTGGTCCGAGCGCACGGTCGCGACGCCCCTCGCGACCTCGATCGCCGAGCTGCCGCGCGTGCGCACCGCCGAGGCAACGCGCGACGCGACCGGCGTCTGGCACACCTCCGACGGAGCGCAGCTCCCCGGCGATGCGATCCCCGCCGAGCTGGTGCCCGTGCTGGTGCGCGAGCATCGCGGCGCGTTCTCGGGTCGGGTGTTCCTGCCCGGCCGCGCCTTCCTGATCGGCGATGGCCGGATCGATCGGATCGCCGAGCGCCGACTCGTCGCGCGCCTCGCCCTCGACGGTGGCGCGCTCGCCGAGGCCACGATCGACACCACCGACGACGGCACCTACACCCGCGTGGTCGACGGCGAAGGCGTGATCGCGATCCGCACCACCGAGGCCGCCGCGCGCGCGCCGTTCCAGCCGGTCGATCTGATCGCCGCGACGTCGATCCCGATCGCCGGCGTCGCGACCCAGACGCTGATGCTCGAGGGCGGGCTCGCCGTGCCGTCGCTGCCCGGTCAGCTCGCGCGCGCCGAGGCCGACGGCATCGCGCTCGAGCTGTCCCCTCGCCTCCCCGGCGATCTGCCGTACGGCGCGTTCGGTCGCGATCGCTCTCGCGAGATCAGCCAGCTGGTCCAGGCGGTGCGATCGCGGATCGCTCCCGATCTCGGCGCGCATCCCGGCTCGCCGCGCGATGCCGCCACCGCGACCGCCGGCGACTGCACCACGTTCGCCCTCGCCTACGCCTCGCTCGCCACCCATCGCTCGATCCCGACGCGGGTGGTCACCGGGCTCCGCATCGACGGGGGGCGGCTGGTCCGCCATCGCTGGGCGGTGTCGTGGACCGGCAAGGCGTGGATCGCCGTCGACGCCGCGTTCGGCTTCGCGCCCGCCGGTGGCGATCTGGTCGGGCTCGCCGTGCACGATGCCGACGACGCCGGGCTGGTCGCCGGCGAGGCCGCGCTCGCGCAGGTTCGCAGCGCGTCCTGGCGCTAGACCCGAGAGACGAACTCCTCGAGCTTGCCGGCCGGGCTGCGGTCGAGCTGTGCGACCACCTCGACGGTGACGTCGAACGGGCCGAGCACGCGCTGGAGCGCCGCGATCAACACGGCCTCGGCCCCGGGCACGAGCGCGCCGTCGGGGACCACGCGCAGCCGCAGCGACGAGATCGAGTCCTGGACGAGCTGGCACTCGCGATAGCGCGCCGCCTCTCGGCACGCGATCGTGAACACCGGCCACGTCGTGCGCCCATCGGCGTAGCGCAGCATGCCGCGGCGGCGACCGACGATCCGCGTCAGCGTCGGCAGGCCTCGCCCGCACGCGCACGTGCCGACCTCCGCGTAGTCGCCGAGCTCGTACCGGATCAGCGGGGTCGCGAAGTTGTGGAGGTCCGTGACGATCACGCGCCCGGTCTCGCCGGGTGCGCACGGCGCGCCGTCGTCGCGCAGGATCTCGACGAGGACCGACTCCGACTGCACGTGGTAGTGCGCGCCCGTCGGGCACTGCAACGCGAGGTAGCCGACCTCCTGCGCCGAGTACATGTCGACGAGCGGCACGCCGAGCACGTCGCGACACAGCGCGCGGAGCCCGTCGGGGAGCGCCTCGGAGACCGTGCGGACCTCGCGCAGCGACGGCAACGTGATGCCGCGGCGCAGGATCGCCTCGAGCACCGTCGGGTAGACGATCAGGTACGCGGGGTCCTCGCGCGAAAGCCACGCGATCTGCTGCTCCGTCGTGCTCACCACCGACAACCTCGCCAGCGGCGCCTCCGGGGCGAGCGTCACCGTCGACGCGCCCCAGCCCTTGCTGCGCGCGCCATCCGGCGGCCCGGCGTCGTCGCCGGTGAACCGGATCGTCGCGAGCTTCGCATCGAGGTCGCGGCGATGCCATGCGTGATCGCGCAGCGTGATCGCCCTCCAGAACAGCGTGGTCACCTCGGTGCCGCGCACGCGGACCGGCGTCCCCGAGGTCCGCGACGTCAGGATGTCACCGGTGTTGCCGTGCGGCGCCGGATACTTCCGGCTCAGCAAGCGATCACCCGCGGCGATCACCTGATCGCGCGTCAAGATCGGTACGCGCGCCCAGCCCTTCGCGAAGTCTGCGAACCCGATCCCGAACAGCGTCGCTTCGTAGTGCGGCACCGTGAGCGCGTGCGCGAGCAGCATGCGGAGCTGGAGCTCCTGATGCTGCCGCAGCTTGGCCGCCGACCACCACTGCGTCTGCTCGAGCTGCCATGCGAGGGCGAACAGCTGCGCGGTCGACGGCTCGACGATCGCCGGCCAGGCGACCCCGGGGAGGACCGAGCGCACTAGAAGGCTTGGAGCTGGTGGACGTCGCTCGCGTCGACGGCGTCGAGATCCGGGCTGATCTTGACCGCGGTATCGGGTGCCGCCGGGTTGCCGACGTAGACCTCGGTACGGTCGGTCGTGTCGAGGTCGGCGCGGAAGATCACGCTGCCATCGTCGCGCACGATGTAGTCGTGCTCGATCCCGACGCGGCCCGACGTCGTGATCTGGACGATCCTCGTCGGGACGGCCGGCAGCGTGGCGGTGAGATCGATGTGGTAGAGCTCGAACGAGCGACCGAACAGGTTCGGCCCGTCGGTGCCACGGAACTCGTTGCCGGACTCGCCGCCGTCGCCACCGGCGCCGAACACCAGGTGCTGGCCGTTCGGTGACACGACGACGCGATCGACGCCGAACGGCATCAGGTTGCCGTCGAACACCTCGCCGATCACGTTCGGCGCGGCGAGGTCGACGGTGAACAGCCGTGGGTCGCCGAACGCGACGTCCTTGCGGAAGTACACCGCCCCACCGGCGACCGCCTTCGCGGTGCGGATCATGCCGTTCGTGCCGTCGACGTTCTCGGCGAGCAACGCGGAGTCCGGCGTCGCATCGAGCGAGGCGATCCACATCGACTCCGCGATGAAGTTGTCGCCGCCCGTGTAGATCGCCGTCAGCCCGTCATCGGAGATCGAGTAGTCCTCGAGGGTGTGATAGTTCGGCTGCAGCGCGTTCGCGACGACGGTCGCGGTGCCCGCGGTGGCGACATCGGCGACGAACAGCTGGGAGTTCCCGTTGAGCGTGTCGTTGCTGCGATACAGCACGCGGGAGGCATCGGGCGTCGTCACGTAGTCGAACACGTCGAAGTCGGAGCTCGAGATCGTCGACAACTTGACGCTGGCGTCGGGGGTGCCGTTGGACAGGTCGACGGTGTAGAGCTCCTCGACGCCCTGCAGCTCCTGATCGGCGATGTACGTCGCGCGATC
>Ga0075163_10007786_pt1 | contig 14133 bp, 12 predicted proteins | sample JI1023141ADNA_FD_71478 | JGI IMG/M metagenome (GOLD analysis project Ga0075163, IMG submission 71478) | Wastewater effluent complex algal communities from Wisconsin, to seasonally profile nutrient transformation and Carbon sequestration -... | ecosystem: Engineered > WWTP > Effluent > Algae...
CCAGCATGCCGCCACGGTCTGACGTCGGATCTCGGCCCGGTCACCGGACAGCTGCAGGTGCCGTGACTCCACCCCGGCGGCACCGCTCACCGCGATCCGGACCGACCCGGCCGCCTGGCCGTCGTGCGGATCGGGGCCGGCCACCCCGGTCGTGCCCACGCCGAGGTCGGCGGACAGCACCCGGGCGGCGCCGACGGCCATCGCCTCAGCCACGGGCCGGCTCACCACTCCGGCGGCGAGCGCCTGGTCCGGCACGCCGAGGAGGTGGCCCTTGAGGTCGGCGTGGTAGGCCACGATGCCACCGCGCAGCACGGCGGAGCAGCCGGGCACGTCGGCGAGGGTCGCGGCCACGAGGCCCGCGGTGAGCGACTCCCCCGTGCCCAGCGTGACTCCCCGCCGCAGGCACGCGGCCACGATCCCCTCCGGCGTCGGGTCAGGCCGGGTCACGATGCACGCCCAGGTTCGTCCGCGTGGCAACCGGCTGGCGTCGCAGGCGGACCGCACGGACGACGTAGTCCAGGCCCGTCACCACCGTGAGCACGACGGCGACCCCCATGACCCATGCGCTCGCCGTCGGCCACCAGTCGAGCGGGACGTCGGCGAGGTACATGAAGATGGCGACCGTCTGTGCGAGGGTCTTCGCCTTGCCGCCGCGGCTGGCCGGGATCACCCCGTGCTCGATGACCCAGAACCGCAGCACCGTGACCCCGACCTCGCGGACCAGGATGATGGCGGTCACCCACCAGGGCAGGTCGCCGAGCAGTGAGAGCCCGATGAGCGCGACGCCCGTGAGCGCCTTGTCGGCGATCGGGTCGGCGATCTTCCCGAACGTCGTGACCATGTTGTAGCGGCGCGCGATCGCCCCGTCCATGAGGTCGGTGATCGACGCGAGCACGAAGACGACCGCGGCCACGTCACGCGCAGTGCCCTGCTCTCCCCCGTCGACCGCGAGGAGGACGGCCAGGAGGGGCACGCACAGCACGCGCAGCACGGTCAGCGCATTGGGCAGGTTGACCAGGGGAGCATCCCCGACGGGATCCGCTGCCCGATCCGGAACGGCCGGCTTCACGCGGACGACTCGACGAGCTCGGCCAGGAGGTCGACCCCCTCGACATCGACGACCTCGGCGGCGATCATCTCGCCCACGGCGACGCTCGCCGTGCCGATGCGGACGATCGTGGAGGAGTCGTCAGGCCCCTGATGACCGGCGCGGCCGACGGCCACCGCCTGGTCGTCCTCGTCGACGTCGAGCGCCTCCACCAGCACCATGACCCGCTGCCCGATCCGGTCCTCGGCCCGCTGCGACATCACCTCGTCGACCAGCGCAGTCACCAGCTCGACCCGCTCGCGGATGACGTCCTCGTCGAGCTTGCCGGGCAGGGAGGCCGCCTCGGTGCCGTCCTCGTCGCTGTAGCCGAACACCCCGACGGCATCGAGTCGGGCCTGCTCCAGGAAGGCCAGCAGGTCCTCGAACTCCTCCTGGGTCTCCCCGGGGAAGCCCACGATGACATTGCTGCGGATCCCCGCGTCGGGGTCGAGGTCGCGGATGCGCTCCACGAGGTCGAGGAACTCGGAGCGGCCCCCGAACCGGCGCATGCGTCGCAGCACCGTGGGACTGGCGTGCTGGAACGAGAGGTCGTAGTAGGGGGCGACCACCGGCACCTTCGCGATGGCGGCCAGGAGGTCCGGGCGCACCTCGGCCGGCTGGAGGTAGGCCACGCGCACCCTCTCGATGCCCGTCTCCGCGGCGATGCGCGGCAGGAGCGCCTCCAGCAGGCGCAGGTCGCCGAGGTCCTTGCCGTAGGACGTGGAGTTCTCGCTCACGAGCACGGCCTCGCGCACCCCCTCGCCCACCAGCCACGCGATCTCGGCCACCACGTCGGCCGGCGGGCGGGAGACGAACGATCCCCGGAACGACGGGATGGCGCAGAAGGTGCAGCGGCGGTCGCAGCCCGACGCGAGCTTGACGGGAGCGACGGGACTGCCGTCGAGGCGGCGGCGCAGCGTGGGGGGCTGCCAGCCCGGAACGTCGTCCTCGTCGCCCGAGGGCGCAGACCCGTGCCCGGGGATCGCGCCGGCCGCGGCGGGTCGGTCGACGGGCGAGATCGGCAGCAGCTGCCGACGGTCGGTGGGGGTGTGCGGAACGTGGGGCTCGCCGGCCACGATCCGGCGCAGCGTCTCGCCGATGTCCGGGTAGTCGTCGAAGCCCAGGACCGCGTCGGCCTCGGGCAGCGAGTCGGCCAGCTCGCGGCCGTACCGCTCAGCCAGGCAGCCGACGGCCACGACGGCGCGCGGCCCGCGGCTGCCGTCCTTGAGGTCCGACACCGCGAGGATGGCATCGATCGAGTCCTTCTTCGCCACCTCGACGAAGCCGCAGGTGTTCACGAGCACCGCGTCGGCGTTCTCCGGGTCGTCGACCAGCTCCCAGCCGTTCGCCGCGAGGCGACCGGCCATCTCCTCGGAGTCGACCTCGTTGCGGGCGCAGCCCAAGGTGACGACGGCCACCTTGTTGTTCTCGGACACCACCCAAGACTAGGGGCTGGGGCGTCCAGCGCCTGACAGCGTGGTCAGTCGGCCGGACGGTGGCCGAGATCGCGGTCGAAGGCATCCACCAGGTCGTCGGGGTCGAGCCCGAGCACCGGGGCGATCGCACGGAGCTGGCCCCGGGCATACACCGTGCCCCCGCAGTGGCTGAAGTCGTCGACCTCCATGGCTGCCAGGATCGACGCGCGCAGCTTGGTCGTATGAGCCAGGTCCTCAAGGGAGATGCCCCGCTCGACCCGAGCAGTGTTCAGCATCTGTCCTGCTGACATGGGGCCTCCTGCTCGTGACGCGTGACCAGCATCGTATGCGCTGCCGCTGCACGGCCGCAGTCGTACCCCGCTCCCCGCCGTGCAGCGGGGCCGTCGTCCTACTCGGACTCTCCCCGCAGGATCAGCAGCAGGCCCGGAAGCTCATCGGGCTTGACCAGCACCTCGCGGGCCTTCGAGCCCTCGCTGGGACCCACCACGCCGCGCGTCTCCATGAGGTCCATGAGGCGACCCGCCTTGGCGAAGCCGACCCTCAGCTTGCGCTGGAGCATCGACGTCGACCCGAACTGGGTGGTGACGACGAGCTCCACGGCCTGCAGCAGCACGTCGAGGTCGTCGCCGATCTCCTCGTCGACCTCGCGCGACGCCGCGACGTGCGCGACGACCTCGGGCACGTAACGGGCCTCGCCCTGCGCCTTGCAGTGCGCCACGACGGCCTTGATCTCCGCCTCGGACACGAAGGCACCCTGGATCCGCATCGCCTTGTTGGCACCCATCGGCAGGAACAGCCCGTCGCCCTGCCCCACGAGCTTCTCCGCGCCGGCCTGGTCGAGGATGACGCGGCTGTCGCCGAGGCTCGAGGTGGCGAAGGCCAGCCGGCTCGGGACGTTCGCCTTGATCAGCCCGGTGACGACGTCGACGCTCGGACGCTGCGTCGCCAGGACCAGGTGGATTCCCGCGGCGCGTGCCAACTGGGTGATGCGCACGATGGCGTCCTCGACGTCCCTCGGCGCGACCATCATGAGGTCGGCGAGCTCGTCGACGATGACGAGCAGGTACGGGTAGGGCTCGATGACCCGCTCGCTCCCCGGGAGGGGCTTGACCTTGCCCGCCATGACCGCGTTGTTGAACTGGTCGATGTGGCGGAATCCGAACTGCGAGAGGTCGTCGTACCGGCGGTCCATCTCGGCCACGACCCACTGCAGCGCGTCAGCTGCCTTCTTGGGATTCGTGATGATGGGCGTGATGAGATGCGGCACGCCCTCGTAGGCGGACAGCTCGACCCGCTTGGGATCGACGAGGATGAGCCGCACCTCCTCCGGCGTGGATCGCATGAGGATCGACGTGATGATGCTGTTGATGCAGCTCGACTTGCCCGCGCCCGTGGCACCGGCGACGAGCAGGTGGGGCATCCGGGCGAGGTTGGCCATGACGAAGCCACCCTCGACGTCCTTGCCCAGTGCGGCCGCCAGCGGGTGGTGGTCGCTCGTGGCGGCGCTGCTGCGCAGCACGTCGCCGAGGGCGACGAGCTCGCGGTCGGTGTTGGGGATCTCGACGCCGATGGCCTTCTTCCCCGGGATGGGGCTGAGGATGCGCACGTCGGCGCTGGCCACCGCGTAGGCGATGTTCTTGCTCAGCGCAGTGACCCGCTCGACCTTGACGCTCGGGCCGAGCTCGATCTCGTAGCGGGTGACCGTCGGTCCGCGCATGAACCCGGTGACCTGGGCGTCGATGGCGAACTGCTCGAGCACCTCCGTGAGCGCCGCCACGACATGCTCGTTGGCGCGGGTGGCGGTCTTGTGCGCCGGGCCGGTGCGCAGCACGTCGCGCTTGGGCAGGGCGTACGGCGTGCGCTTCGGGAGCGTGAGCTGGCGGGCCACCGGCTTCTTGGCGGTCGCGCCGATGACGACGGTCTCGTTGCGGGCCGGGTGACCCTCGGGGGCCTCGGGCTCGTCAGCCGCCCACTCGTCGACGAGGTCGTCCGAGGCGACCGGGTCCTCGACGTGAGCCGCGGCCAGCCCCGCCATGAGCACGGCGGCGGGACGATCCTCGTCGGCGTCGATGATGGTGGTCGTGTGGTGCAGGTCGGCCTGAGCGCCGAACATGGGCGCCTCGTCGTCGTCCTCAGGAGCGTCCGCAGAGACCTTGTCGGACGGGGAGCGGCGCACGAGTCCCGCCGCCCCGCGCGCCATGCTGACGCCGCGCGCGCGCACGGATGCCAGTGAGGTCGCCGTGAGGACCAGGATGCCGAACAGCAGGAGCAGGACGAGGACCAGCCCGGTGACGATGGGGCCGACGGCCGCCACGATGGGGGCGGTGGCCAGCCAGCCGACGACCCCGCCGCCGGCGGACATCGCCTCGGCGCCGTCGCTCGGGGTCGCGGCGTCCTGGACCAGGTGCCACAGGCCGATGATGCCGACGAGGGCCGCCGCACCGCCGATGACGAGGCGTCCGGTGGTCGCGTTGTCATCGGGGTGACGCAGGAAGCGCCACGCCAGGCCCAGCAGGATGAGGGGCGCAATCCAGTCGAGCGAGCCCACGATGGCCGTCGTGACCATGCTCGCCCACGACACGAACCAGCCGTCGACGCCGAACCAGGTGGCGGCCACGAGCACGGCTGCCCCGGCGACCAGTGCCAGGCCCAGGCCGTCGCGGCGATGGGCGGGATCGAGGTCGCGTGCACCGCGGCCGAGGGCGCGCGCCGCAGCGCCGAGCACGTGGGCGATGCCCAGCCACACGGCACGCAGCGCCCGGCCCACGGCGGCCACCGCACGGGGCAGCGGGCCCGGGCGGACGGGCCTGGCCGGACGGCGCGAGGCGCTGGCCGGCTTGGGCTTCGCTGGGGGACGACTGGACGTGGACGATCGCCGGGTGGAGCCACGCGAGGGGCGCGCCGGGGAAGACGTGCGGGAAGCCATGACCGGCAGCCTACCCGTCAGACCCCACTGGTAACGGTAGTCACACGCGCCACTTCCGTGCGCCCCCGCTTCCCGCGAACGGTGAGCTGACGCCCTCCGGCAGCCCGCGCACCGGGCCACAGCTCACCAGTCGCGGGACGTGGGGCTAGGCCTCGAGCCCACTCGGCCCGACTCCGGGGCTCGCTGCGCTCACTCCTCGTCAGGCCTCAACGACCACCGGGATGATCATCGGGCGCCGGCGGTGCGTGGAGTTGATCCACTTGCCCACTGCCCGGCGGATCCGCTGCTGCAGTTCGTGGGTGTCGTCCAGGCCGTCGGCCAGCGCCCCCTCGACGGTGCGGGTCACCTGGTCGCGCAGGGGGGCCATCAGCTCGTCCTCGGCCCCGAAGCCCCGGACATGGATCTCGGGCCCGGCCACGATCTTGGCGTCGACGATGTCGACGACCACGAAGATCGAGATGAAGCCCTCCTCGCCCAGGACGCGCCGGTCCTTGAGCGAGGTCTCGGTGACGTCGCCGACCCCGACCCCGTCGACGTACACGAAGCCGACCGGCACGTAGCCGGTGATGGACGCCACGCCGTCGACCATGTCGATGACCACGCCGTCGTCGGCGAGCAGCACCCGCTCGACCGGCACGCCCGTGCTGGTCGCGATGTCGGCATTGGCGCGCAGGTGCCGCCACTCCCCGTGGATCGGCAGCACATTGCGCGGCTTGACGATGTTGTAGACGTACCGCAGCTCGCCCGCCGCCGCGTGGCCCGACACGTGGACGAGCGCATTGCCCTTGTGGACGATGTGCGCGCCCAGCTTGGCCAGGCCGTTGATGACCCTGAACACGGAGTTCTCGTTGCCCGGGATCAGGGAGGAGGCCAGGACGATGGTGTCGCTCGGGCCGACGCTGATCGGATGGTCGCGGTTGGCGATCCGCGACAGGACGGCCATGGGCTCGCCCTGGGAGCCCGTGCAGATGAGCACCGTCTCGTCGTCCGGAAGGTCGGCGAGGTCGTCGGCCGACACCATCATGCTGCCGGGGATCTTCAGGTAGCCCAGGTCGCGGGCGATGCCCATGTTGCGGACCATCGACCGGCCGACGAAGGCGATCTTCCGGTCGTGCAGGGCAGCCATGTCGATGATCTGCTGGATGCGGTGGACGTGCGAGGCGAAGGACGCCACGATGATCCGCCCCTCCGCCCGCAGGAAGACGGCGTCGAGGACGGGCAGGATGTCGCGCTCGCTGTCGACGAAACCGGGAACCTCGGCATTCGTGCTGTCGACCATCAGCAGGTCGACTCCGGCGTCCCCCAGGCGGGCGAACGCATTGAGGTCGGTGATGCGGCCGTCGAGCGGCAGCTGGTCCATCTTGAAGTCGCCCGTGTGCAGCACCACGCCGGCCGGCGTGCGGATGGCCAGCGCCATCGCGTCGGGGATGGAGTGGTTCACGGCGATGAACTCGACCTCGAACGGGCCGAGCCTCTCGCGCTGGCCGTCGACGACATCGAGCGCCACGGGCGGGATCCGATGCTCCTTCAGCTTCGCCTCGACGAAGGCGAGCGTCAGGCGCGAGCCGAGGATCGGGATGTCCTTGCGCTGCCGGAGGAGGTACGGCAGGGCGCCGATGTGGTCCTCATGCCCGTGCGTGAGGACCACGGCCTCGACGTCGTCGAGCCGGTCGATGATGGGACCGAAGTCCGGAAGGATCAGGTCGACACCGGGCTGCGACTCCTCGGGGAAGAGCACCCCGCAGTCGACGATCAGCAGGCGGCCGTCGAACTCGAAGACGGTCATGTTGCGGCCGATCTCCCCCAGGCCGCCCAGGGCGAAGATCCGCAGGGCGCCCTCGGCCAACGGGGGCGGCGCAGGCAGGTTCGCGTGGCTCATGCGGAGAATCCGCGCACGCCACCGAGCGCGAGATCGGCGCGCAGCATGTCGCGCTGCGCCTCCGTGGCGTCGACCAGGGGAAGGCGAACGGGACCGGCGGGAAGCCCCTGCATGGTGAGCGCGGCCTTGGTGAGGATGACGCCCTGGGTGCGGAACATGCCGGAGTACACGGGGAGCAGGGATGCGTTGATGTCGATCGCTTCCTGGGTCCGGCCGGCCCACAGGGCCTCGGCCATCGCCTTGAGTCGGTCTCCGACGACGTGGCCGACGACCGAGATCATCCCGGCCGCCCCGACGGAGAGAAGGGGCAGGTTGAGGATGTCGTCACCGCTGTACCAGGCGAGCCCCGTCGTGGCGATGCCCCACTGAGCGAACTCGAGGTCGCCCTTGGCGTCCTTGTTGGCGATGATGCGCGGGTGCTCCGCGATGCGGAGCATGGTCTCGAGTTCGATAGCCACCCCGGTGCGCTTGGGAATGTCGTAGGTGAGCATCGGCAGATCGGTGGCGTCGGCGATCGCGTGGAAGTGCCGGACGAGTCCCTCCTGCGGAGGGCGGTTGTAGTACGGGCTGACGGCCATGACGGCGTGCGCGCCCACGGCGCTTGCCGCCCGCGCCGCCTCGACGGAGTGGGCCGTGTCGTTCGTGCCGACGCCGGCGATGACCGTGGCGCGGTCGCCCACCGCCTCGAGGACGGCCCTGAGCACGGCCAGGTCCTCCTCGTCGGTCTTCGTCGCCGACTCCCCCGTGGTGCCGTTGACGACCAGGCCGTCGTGTCCGAGCGTGTCCACGAGGTGGGAGGCCAGGACCTGGGCGCCGTCGAGGTCGAGGGAGCCGTCCTCATGGAAGGGCGACACCATCGCCGTCAGCATCACCCCGAAGGGGCTCGTGTCAGTCGTGTGGCCGGGCATGTCGCAAGGCTACCGCCTCGCTCGTGGGCGGGGTCAGGGCGCGACTCGGCCGTTCTTGGTGAAGGCCGCGTGGGTGATGGGCATGAGCCGGGCCCACTCCTCCTCATAGCGCTCCGCGACCATCTCGATCTCGCGCTGCGGGTAGGACGGGAAGTGCGACCCCTCGACCTTCATCCGAAGCGAGAGGAAGTTCATCAGCGATCGTGCGTTCACCGTGACGTAGGCGCTCGAGTAGATCGACACCGGGAGCACCATCCGGGCCACCTCCCTCGCGATGCCGGCGTCCAGCATGCGCTGGTACGACCGGTACGCGGCGGTGCACGACTCACGCATGTCGTTCTCGATGAGGTCGTACTGCTCGTCACTTCCGGGGAGGAACTCGTAGGCACCGGTCTTGCCGACCTGCACGACGGGGCGCTGGCGGTCCGGCACGTAGAAGACCGGCTCGAGCTGCCGGTATCGCCCCGACTCCTCGTTGTAGCTGGCGATGCGGTGCCGCATGTGCTCGCGCCACACGAAGATCGGCGCCCGGACGAAGAAGGTCATGGAGTTGTGCTCGAAGGGGCTGCCGTGCCGGTCGCGCATGAGGTAGTTGATGAGCCCGGCAGACCGCTCGGCGTCCGCATCGACGTCCTCGAGCGACTGCTCCCCTGCCGTCGACACCCGGGCGGCGAAGATGACATCGGCGTCCGAGGCGCTCGCGCGGACCAGTTCTACGGTGACATCGCTGCGGAAGGTGATCTCGTCGGTGGCCACGTGCGCACCCTATCCGCGGTGGCGCCCCGGACTCGCGGCGCAACTCCGGCACAATGCCCCCATGCCCTCCTCCGGAGTCCGCCTCGCCCGCACGCCCGATGTCGACGACGTCGCCGCCGTCAACATCGCCGCGTGGCGCCTCCGCTTCGCCGGCGTCCTGCCGGATGAGGTCCTCGACGGCCTCGACGCGGGCGACCTCGCCATGGTCTGGGCGTCCGGCATCCTCAACCCCCCGACGCCCGGGCATCGCCTCCTCGTGGCCGTCGACGACGACCGGGTCGTCGGCTACGCCGCCATCGGCCCGTGCCAGGATCCCGATGCCGACGACCTGACCGGGGAGCTGCTGGCCCTCGAGGTGGATCCCGCCGTGCAGCGGCAGGGCCACGGGTCACGGCTCATGGCGGCCGCCATGGACCATGTCGGCGCGGCAGGCATGACCACGGCCGTGACCTGGTGTCCCGTGCACGACGAGGCGCGCCGGGCCTTCCTGCAGTCCGGAGGCTGGGGTCCGGACACGGCCTTCCGCGACGTGGCGGTAGGCATCCAGGACGACGGCACCGATCGCGTCGTCCGCGAGGTCCGGCTCGCGACCCTTCTTGCCGAGTGACCTTCCGGGCCTGCCCACGCAGTGCTCTCGCGGCCCTCAGCCCCGCATGAGTTTGTCCGGCGAGTCCCCCGCCCTCGCCGGACACTGCATCGTCGCGCAGGTGCCCTCGCGGACTCCATCGCAGCGCTGTCCCCCAGGCGGGGGACCCGTCGTCATCCCTCCGGATCGAGCAGGCCATCCCGCGCCGCCGCCGCGTAGAGCTCCGTGCGGGTGCGTGCCTGGCGACCGACCTGCCCGTACTTGGCGCGCACCCGGTCGAGGTACTCCTTCGCCGTGTGCGGCGAGATCCCCATGCGACGCGCCACCGCCGCGAGCTTGAGTCCCGACGCATACAGGCGCAGCGCATCCAGCTCGCGGGGACTGAGCTCGGGCGCCTCCGGGGCGGAGGCGAGGATGGACGCGAGATCAACCGAGAGGAAGAGCTCGCCGCGCGCCGCCGTGACGAGGGCCTCGGACAGGACGTCGTACGACACCCGCTTCGGCACGAACCCGAGCGCGCCGGCCGCCAGCCCCGACCGGATCGACGCGGCGTCCTCGAACGCGCTGATGAGCAGGACGGCCGCGCCGGCATCCGACAGCAGCCGGGTGCTCATCGCCACCGGGTCCGACCCAGGCCCGAGGTCGACGTCGAGCAGGGCCACCGTGGCGCCAGTCCCCACGGCGTCGGCCGGCGACTCGCCGGAGTACACCACGTCGACGTCCCCGTCGCCCTTCTCCTCGAGGAGGGCCCTCAGGCCCTCGCGCACGAGCTCGTGGTCGTCGATGAGCGCGAGCCGCATCGGCTCGAACGAACTCATGGTGCGGTCCGGACGAGTTCCGCGGCGGCATCGGCCGGCCTGGCCTCGGTGCGGACCTCCCACAGCATGTCCGGGTCGGAGGGATCGCCCGGGTCGAGGACGACCCCGCGCACCGGCAGCCGCGCCATGGCCTCGCGGCCGGAGGGCCAGATGGGCGCCACCAGCCGGACGACGTCCTGCGTCCCCTCCCGACGCGCAGTGAAGCGCGCGACCCCGCCGGGCTGCGAGCAGGCCAGTGCACGGGTCAGCGACTGGCTGACGTCGGCAAGGTCGTCGACGCGCACGTCACCGGAGATGTCGACATCGAGGAAGACGCCGGCATGGCGGGCCTCGACGGCCAGCGACGAGGCGAGGGCATGCACCGCATCGAGCGTCGGATCGACCCGCAGGACGGTGCGGATGAACCGCTCCTCGAGCGCGGCATCGCTTCGGACGGTGGCGCTGGCCGGGTCACGCCGACCGTCGGCAACCCCGGTGAGCAGGTCGACGGCGTGCGACTGCTGCAGGGCGCCGTAGCGGCGGCGCAGCCTCCCGACGGAGTCCTGGGCCTCGTGCTCCGCCGATCTCTCCTCCGCCTCGATGAACCGGTTCAGGTCCACCCGCACCGCGTTGGCCCGGATCGCGTGCCCGAACAGGGCCGCCGCCAGGACGAGCGCCGTGCCCGGTGCGAGCAGCTCGCTCACGATGTCGCCCTGGATGAGCAGCCAGGTGCCGAGCAGTGCGAGCCAGCCCCATGCCGGACCGCCGGCCGCCAGCACCACGAAGAGCGCGACGATCGCCCCCGACGACCACGCCACCCAACCCTCCGTCGCCTCCGCGCCGAGGGCCTGCGTCTGAAGCTGGTAGACCACAGGACAGGCGCCGGCCACGACGAGCAGGACGACCCACGTGAAGGGGCCGCGCAGCGACGCCAAGCCGAGCAGGAGGGCCAGGCCTGCGACGATCGCGAAGGCGGCCGCGTTCATGGCGGGCACGGTGAACTCGTCCCAGCCGATGATGAACTGCGCCGCAGCGTAGGCGCCGAAGGACGCCAGCACCGGGATGGTGAAGGCGGCCGTGGACGACAGTGCGCCGTCGGTGCGCGCGGCCACGTCGTCGGGCCACGACATCACGATGCGCGTTCCTGTCAGGGGCGCGGACTCGATGACGGCGCGGCCGTGCACCTCGGCGAGGGGCATGACGATCGCCTCGCGCAGCCCGAAGCGATCTGACGGCGCGGTCGGATCGAATCCGCCACCGTCGTCGCGCACCTCGACCTCGACGGACGTGGCCCCGGACGACACCGTCACGTGCGTCGTGAGCCAGACGGCCTGTGCCCCCGCATGCCGGGCGACGTTCGCCAGGGCCTCGCGGGAGGCGGTCACGAGTCGCTCGTACACGTGGTCGGGCACGGGCAGCGGCTGGCAGTCGACATGCACCACGGCCCCACGCGAGCGCAGGTCGTCGAGCTCGACGCGCAGGTCGGCCTCCAGTCGGCCCGAGTGGTCGGGCCCCTGCCCCGGGTCGACATGCGACTGCAGCGCCTGCAGTACCGCCGCCGACTCCCGGCACCGAGCCCGCAGTGCGTCGGCCATCTCGGGGGTGGAGGCCGAACGGCCGCGGATGATGGCGGCCAGGGTGTTGAGCACCGTCTCATGCAGCACGCGCGCCTCACGGTGGACGCTGGCGCTGACGCCCTGGGCGGTCCTGCGCTGATGCGCCGCCTCCGCCGCGTGGTCGGCCGCCGCATCCGCACGCCGAGCATCGCGGAGCAGCACATGACGGGCCGCGATCGTCATCACGCCCACGCTGAGGGCGTAGCCGGGATAGAGCACGTCCTGCGGGGAGTGCAGCGGGTCCCCGGGGCCGAGGATCCCGAAGACGAACGCCGTCTCGACCAGCACGACGGCGGTGACCCAGCAGGCCGCGACGCGCCAGGGGAACAGCAGGCCCGCCAGTCCGGCCGGCAGCAGGGCCCACGACGCCGGTCCCGCCCAGTCCGGCTCCGACGTCCCGCTCGCGGCCCACAGGAGGCCCACCGACACCGCGAACAGGGCCGCGAGATCGAGCCACCGTGCCCCGGCACCGAGCCGACGGTCCCGGCGGAGGTGGGCGGCGAGGAGCAGCGCCCACGCGGCCACCGACGCGAGCACGGCTACCAGCGTCGCGGCATGCTCCTGCGACGTGGGCCAGAACCGGGGGTCGGCGACCAGCCAGAGGGCCTGCCACGCGAGCGCCAGCGAGACCAGCCCGCGCTCGACGCCCTCGACGGCGCGCGCACGGGGCTCCACGCCGTCAGCGTTCCACATCCGACCGCCCGACCACCGCCGATCGCGGTCCCGATAGCGTCCGGTCGTGTCCCCATCGGCCCCGACAGGCGAGCCCGGCCCCGACCATCACGGTCCGGTGCCCCGCGCGCACGGCCGGCGCATCACCCGCGATGCGGCCGGCATCGGGCTCGCCACGGGTGCCTACGGGCTGTCCTTCGGCGCCATCAGCGTCGCGAGCGGACTCGACCCCCTCCAGACCCAGGTGCTGTCACTGGGGATGTTCACCGGTGCCTCGCAGTTCGCCCTCGTGGGCGTGCTCGGAGCCGGGGGCGGCGCCGTCGCCGCCGTCCTCACGGCCTGGCTGCTCGGCGCCCGCAACGGCCTCTACGCACTCTCGCTGTCGCCGGTGCTCCGGGTAACCGGACCGCAGCGGCTCGCGGCAGCCCAACTCACGATCGACGAGTCGACGGCCATGGCACTGGGCCACCCGACCCCCGCGGCCGCCGCCCGCCGCGCCTTCTGGAGCACGGGCCTGTCCGTCTTCGTCCTCTGGAATATCGGCACCCTCGTCGGAGCGCTGGGCGCCGCAGCCATCGACGACCCCGGAACCCTCGGGCTCGACGCGGCCATTCCCGCCGGCTTCCTCGCACTGCTGTGGCCACGGCTGGTCGACCGCACGATGTGGGCGGTCGCCGCCGCGGGCGCGACGGTGGCCCTCGTGCTCACGCCCGTGCTGCGTCCCGGTCTGCCAGTCCTCGCAGCCGGGCTGGTCGCGCTCGCCGCATCGTGGATCATCGGGCGGCGATCATGATCTGGATGGCGGTGATCGCAGGCTCACTCGGCTGCTACGTCGAGAAGCTCATCGGCTTCCTGCTGCCAGCCAGCGTGCTCGAGCGGGTCTCGATCAGACGGATCACCGGGCTGCTGCCGGTGGCCCTGCTGTCTGCCCTCGTCGCCGTGCAGACCTTCGCCGACGGCCAGACCCTCGTGATCGATGCCCGCCTCGCCGGCGTGCTGGCGGCCGTGGTCGCCCTCGTGCTGCGTGCCCCGTTCCTCGTGGTCGTGCTCGTAGCGGCGATCACGGCCGCCCTCCTGCGCTCGACCGGACTGGCCGCATGAACGAGCCGCGCAAGCCGATCTTCGGGTTCCTGTGGCCGCGACCGGATCCGAACGCACCCGTCGACGGCGACTACCGCCAGGTCCGCCGCGTGCGCGTGTCCCCGCGGGGCCCGATCCGCCTCGCCGGGCTCGTCGCTCTCGCGGTCGCGACCGTCATCGGAACCGGGTCCGCCGTGATGGCGGCAGCGGCCACCACCCTGTCCCCCCTCACCGTCCTCGGCGGGGCAGCAGCGGCCACCGCCATCTTCCTGCTCCTTCGCGGCTGGGTCGTCGGCACCTACGTGAACGATGCCGCCCTCGTCATCCAGACGACGTTCCGGACGACGGTGCTGCCGTGGACCGACGTCCGGGCCGTCACCACCGCCGACC
>Ga0075163_10007787_pt1 | contig 14133 bp, 11 predicted proteins | sample JI1023141ADNA_FD_71478 | JGI IMG/M metagenome (GOLD analysis project Ga0075163, IMG submission 71478) | Wastewater effluent complex algal communities from Wisconsin, to seasonally profile nutrient transformation and Carbon sequestration -... | ecosystem: Engineered > WWTP > Effluent > Algae...
TCTTTTGTTTCACGCCCCATGATCTTGTCCCGCACAAAACCACCGATTACATACGAAGCGGTATGCAGGGAACGTGCAGCAATGGCAATTTTATCTAAAACCTCCTTTTCGAAAGCAGTGCAGGAAATATCCATAAACCGCAAAAGTAAATGATTCGGTGCTTTCAGCCTTTATTCAACTGATGGTTTGAGATTCCGGCACTAAAGTTGACTATATATACTTCCTTAAAAAATAACCGTTTTTGAGACTAAATTTGTCAAATTGTCTTTCTAACTAAAGAATATGAATAAAAATATGTTTCTACAGGGATCAGAAGAGGAAATGGAGTTCATGCCAATCATCCCTTTAAATGAAGAGGAAGACGCAGGATCAGACCCACAGCCGATACCCGATGAATTGCCCATTCTGCCACTCAGGAATACGGTATTGTTTCCCGGCGTGGTAATACCCATTACTGTGGGCCGTGATAAAAGCATCAAAGCAGTGTCAGATTCATATAAGTCTGACAAATTGGTAGGTGTAGTGGCACAAAAAGACAGTAACATCGAAGAACCCACTGTGAGCGACCTGGAAAATATCGGAACAGTTGCAAAAATTGTAAAACTGATCAAGATGCCCGATGGCGGTACGACCATTATCATCCAGGGACGCAAAAGATTTAAGATTGAAGAAATCACTACTGACGATCCTTATTTCAAGGCAAAAATAAAATTGCTCGAAGAAGAAGTGATCAGCGGTGATCCCGATTTCAATGCGATGGTGAGCAGTATCAAAGACCTCGCCAGCCAGATCGTCAACCTTTCGCCTAACCTTCCCAGTGAGGCTGCGATCATTCTGAAGAATATTGAAAATCCTTCTTTCCTGGTTCACTTTGTGAGCAGCAACCTCAACAGTGATCTGAAGGAAAAACAAAAACTCCTTGAGATCAACAACCTCAAAGCGAGGGCTGAGTTACTGATGAGCCTGATGCATACTGAACTTCAGTATGCTGAATTGAAAAATAAAGTAACCAATAAAACCAGGGCCGAGCTCGACAAACAACAGCGTGATTATTTTCTTCAACAACAGATGAAAGCCATCAAGGATGAACTGGGTGGTGAAAATGTAGCTGAAGTAAAAGAGATGACCAAGCGGGCAGAATTAAAAAAATGGCCGGCTGCTGCAAAGGAAATGTTCAACAAAGGTGTTGAGAAACTGGAGCGCATGCATCCATCAACGCCTGATTATTCGGTTGTTTACAATCACCTCGACTTACTCCTAGATCTGCCCTGGGAAGAATATACCGAAGATTCATACGATCTCAGTAAAGCAAGAAAAATCCTCGACCACGATCATTATGGCATGGATAAAATCAAAGAAAGGATTTTAGAATACCTCGCCGTATTGAAACTGAAAGGTGATATGAAAAGTCCGATCCTTTGTTTTATCGGCCCTCCGGGAATCGGAAAAACAAGTCTGGGCAAAAGCATCGCTGCAGCCATCAACCGTAAATATGTAAGGGTGAGCCTGGGTGGTTTGCACGATGAAAGTGAAATCCGTGGACACCGCAAAACCTATATCGGGGCTATGCCCGGAAGGATTATCCAATCCATCCGCAAAACAAAATCCAGCAACCCGGTGATGATTCTCGATGAGATTGATAAAGTGGGAAGCGATCACCGGGGCGATCCATCCTCTGCTTTGCTTGAAGTACTGGATCCCGAACAAAACAATACGTTTTACGATAATTACCTCGAACTCGAATACGACCTGAGCAAAGTGTTGTTCATAGCAACGGCAAATAGCCTGAGTTCCATTCAACCGGCCTTAAGAGACAGGCTTGAAATCATCGAACTCAGTGGTTATGCCGTTGAAGAAAAAATTGAAATTGCCAAGAGACACCTGTTGCCCAAGCAAAAGGAAATGCACGGACTTTCAAAAACGAGTTTCAAGTTAAATGACAATGTACTCGAAAAGATCATTTCCGATTATACCAGGGAAAGTGGTGTGAGAGAACTCGACAGGATGCTCGCCAGCATCATGCGTTACCAGGCCAAAGAGCTGGTGATAAAAGGAAAGCTGAAAGCCAACATCAGCACACAGGATATTGAAAAAATCCTTGGCAGATCTAAGTACAGCAATGAACTCTATAAAATGGCCAATATGCCCGGAGTGGCGGTAGGCCTTGCCTGGACTTATGTTGGTGGTGATATTCTTTTCATTGAAGCTCAGTTGAGCGAAGGCAAAGGCGAACTTAAATTAACCGGTAACCTGGGCAATGTAATGAAAGAAAGTGCGAGTACCGCATTTACATGGATACAGGCCAATGCCCGAAAAATCGGTGTAAATCCGGAATTCTTCAATAACAAGAATGTACACATTCATATACCTGAAGGTGCTGTACCGAAAGACGGACCCAGTGCTGGTATTACAATGATGACTGCGTTGGCAAGTGCGTTTACGGGCAGAAAAATCAAACCTTACCTTGCCATGACGGGCGAGATAACTTTAAGAGGTCAGGTGTTGCCCGTAGGTGGTATCAAGGAAAAAGTGCTGGCAGCAAAACGTTCGGGCATAAAAGAGATCATCATGTGCTGGCAGAATGCCAAAGATGTGGAAGAAATCAATCAACCCTTCATCAAGGGCATTAAATTTCACTATGTTAAAACAATGCAACAGGTTTTAGACCTGGCTTTAACATAATCAAAGGGAAACCTTTTTAAACCTTTTTACGTATATCCTTCTAATTAATCAACTGATTTCATGTTGGTTGTTTTAAGGGTTAAAGAGAATTCCCCCTGACTCTTCAGGGGGAATTTCTATAAAAACCAGTACAGTATTTCATTTTCTGCGAAAAGATATTATTTTTGTACCCGTTCCGACTGCGGAAAACTCCTCTGATCCCATCAATTCTTGTAAAGCCAACTTTCCCCACACTATTGTTGTTAATGTAATTTCAGGCAAAATATGCCCGGAAATAAGTCATAATAAAGAATATTTAAACCTATGCAGGAAAAATTTACAAGACGGAGCATAAACATTAAAGTCACTCTACTCTCTTCATTAATGGCCATTGCCTTAATCGGTGCAGGAAATAGCAGTTATGCCCAGGCCTTTTGCGACAATGAAGTCGTTTACTGGAATGAAACTTTCGGTACGGGAACGAATCCTACGCCGCATCCGGATATTATCCCAAACAGCCTTACTTATCAGGAAACAGGCATCCTTGTTAATGAAGGCACTTACAGAGTAGCCAATAACACGGAACAATATACGGGTTGGCACAATGCGCCCGATCATACTCTCAATGATACCGATGGAAAAATGCTGGTGATCAATGGTCAATCGGAGACTTTCTTTGCGCATACAACCATCGTTCCGGGAGGTTTTGCCGCTGGAAATTATGCTGCCAGTTTATTTCTGATGAATGTAAATACACCCGGAACCTGTGCTCCTGATCCACTGCTACCGTTGATTAATTTTAAAGTGGAATACTTAGATGCAACCAATAACTGGGTTCAGTTGGGTAATTCACCTGTGAGTTCGAACCTTGTACCACAATCGGCTACACCAACCTGGGTTTCATTGGGCGGGGTTTTTGTATTACCCAATACCGCTCCTTTTGTGGTGACTCAGATAAAAATCACTTTGTCTGATGGCATTACCGGTGGATGTGGCAATGATTTCGCCATAGATGACATCAAACTGGCAACCTGCCCTACTGGTTCACCGGTACCGGTTGAATTCCTCCAGGTATCGGCCAGGCAGAAAGGCAGTGGTGTAAACATCAACTGGTCTACGGCTTCTGAAATCAATAATAAATTATTCATTGTTGAACGCAGTGCAGATGGAAGCAGCAACTGGTTAAACATTTCGACTATCCCTGCCCGTGACAATGGCATCAGCCAGGTCACCCGCAATTACGATGCATATGATGCCAGGCCGCTGAATGGAAATAATTTTTACAGGATCAGGCAGGTTGATAACGATGGCCGTTACAAGTTTTCATCGATTGCAGAAGTGAAGATCAATTTTACAGGAATTGCCGTAACCGTACTGAACAATCCATTCAGTAATCAATTAAACATCGATTTTATGGCAGAGCGTGCACAACCATTGCAATGCCGTCTTAGCGACCTGAGTGGAAAAATCGTCTACCAGTCAACGGTAGTATTGCAGAAAGGATACAACCGTAAAACCCTGAATAAGTTCGGAACCATTGCTTCCAGTTTATACTTATTGCAGATTACAGATGAAAACGGGAACCTGGTTAGTACCCACAAACTACTGAAACAATAATAACTGAAAATTGATTGAATTTTTATAAAGCAGGTGAAGGCCTGCTTTTTTTATGCCTGGTTTCTTTCCATCCAGTCTTTCTCTTTGGCAGTAGTGAGTGCCTGCAAAATGCCAATTAGAAAAATGCCGGCTACATTGGCTACCAGGAATATCATGTTGTATGAGAAATACCGGCCAATATCGGTGTATCCTTTCTGAAAGAATGTAATCATATCTCTTCCCAAACAAAATGCCCAGCAGGCAATGGCGATGATGAAAAAAATATTTGATATAATCCTGATCGCTTTTGATGGATGAAACTTTGATCTCTTTAAGTAAATCAGGTAAACGCTGATGAACAAAGCCGATGGAACCAGCAGGATAAAAACTATGTAGATATAAGTAAACCAGGGAACATAGCTCAACAATCCGAAGAGTAACCGGAGTCCCATTAACAAGAGTAAAACAGAAACTATGAAGCCGATGAAAAAGAAGAAAATCGTTCCGAAAAGTCGCAGATATTTTCCTTGCTCGTCTTGCATGGCTGCAAGTTAGCCAATTTCTGTGAGCCCGAAAAAGTACCGGCTGATTCATAGAACCAGCCGGCTTATTTTTAAAAATAACTGAGGTTGGTTTTGGGCGTGAGTGCCAGCAGGGATTCATACATCAGTTTGATGGTATTCTCAATATCATCTTTGTGCAGCATTTCAACCGTTGTATGCATGTAACGAAGCGGGATAGAAATCAAAACCGAAGGGCAACCATCATTGGCATAAGCAAACGAATCGGTATCCGTTCCTGTACTCCGACTTACTGTACGCAACTGGAATGGAATTTTAGCTTTGCCGGCGATATCCTGAACAAAATTGAGCAGTTTATTGTGTACAGCCGGACCGTAACAGAGCGACGGACCTTTACCACAGGAACATTCTCCCTCAACAATTTTACTGATCATTGGTGTAGTACTATCGTGCGTTACATCGGTGATAATGGCAACATTGGGCTTGATTCGACGGGCAATCATTTCTGCTCCCCGCAAACCAATTTCTTCCTGAACAGCATTTACCACATACAAACCAAAAGGCAGTTTCTTTTTATTTTCTTTGAGTAAACGGGCAACTTCTGCAATCATGAATCCACCAATGCGGTTGTCGAATGCACGACCAATGAGATAACCATGTGCCAGTTCATCATAACCTTCTTCATAAGTGGCAACAGCACCGATATGGATACCCAGGGCTTCTACTTCTTTCTTATTTCTTGCTCCGCAATCGAGAAACAGGTTGTCTACTTTTGGTTGCGGTTCTTTCGAATCGGGATTGTTGATCCTTGTATGAATCGCTGGCCATCCGAATACAGCTTTAACAGCTCCTTTCTTACCATGAATCAATACTCTTTTGGAAGGTGCGATCTGGTGATCCACACCACCATTGCGTTTCAGGTAAATAAGGCCTTCTGCTGAAATATAATTGACAAACCAGCTGATTTCATCTGCATGTGCTTCAATCACCACTTTAAAGGGCGCATTGGGATTAATAACTCCTACTGCTGAACCGTAAGGATCGGTAAAAATTTCGTCTACATATTGACGTAAGTAATTGATCCAGATTTTTTGCCCGCTGCTTTCAAAACCTGTCGGAGAAGGATTGTTGATATATTCCCTCAGGAATCCGTAGGATTTTTCGCCCAGAATGGATTTGCTTCTTTTTGCTTTTGCCATAGTAAGATTTTATCCGGCAATTTAACTAAATACTTGCTAAAAAAGTTCCGAGTGCTGTAAAGAGCATCATGCCATCTACGAGGAAATAATAGAAATAATAGCCCCTTTCCTTGAGTGAAAGCCTGTATACGATCAGCATGGAAATACCAGAAATGATGAATGCGATCATCTGCTGGTCGGTGCTATAGAAATAACGAAGGAGGATGCCCGAAATGAGGAAGCCTGCAAATACAACCATCATTATAATACCCAGTGACCGGCGGCTCACATCTGTAGCCAGACTATGCAGTGCTTTGATCCTGTCAGCCCGGGCATCTCTTGAATCGAAGATGATACAGAGCATCAGCATAAAGGAAAAACGGGTACTGAATAATAGCAACAGGCTCTTATTACCCGCATGAACATGCTCATACAGCGGAATAAAAATGGTAACATAAGTCCAAGTGAAAGCCAGGAGTATAGTTTTTAAAAAACCGGCCCGTTGAATCCAAACCGGCAGTTTTACAGGCCACAAAGGAACACTGTAAGCCAATGTTAAAATTCCTGCCGGAACTAAAAATGGAATAACTCCCGGTAATTGGTAAACGCAGATTAAAACAACAATTCCAGCAGCAAAACAGATAAGGATATTTGGCAGACTAATCTTAAAAAATGAACGGAGGTTAAATTGCTTTGCATTGTGCCAGCGTGCAATGGCCCAATAGAAGTTATAACTGCAAAGGGTAGCTGCAAAAACGAGGAGGTATGCAAACTGATTAACCGGCTTATCCATTAAAATAGCGGCCTGGAAAGCCAGTGACAAAGCACAAACAGCGATAAAGAGAGAATAAGAAAATATGAACCTGATCCAGTTCATCAGAAGCACCTGAACAAAACAGGATTGGGTGTAGTAATTACATTGCTTTTATTTTTACCATAATCTTTTACATAGATATCATAAAAAATGGTATCGGTAACCTGTGAAACCGGAACACAAAGATGTTTTAGGTTAAGGTTCACTTCAACATCTCCACTGAAATTTTTTCCGGCGGCAGATCCAAGATCAGGGAATTCAAGTGAATCAAGATCACCAGTCAGGTTATTCTTGATATATACATAAGAGGTGTCATTGTTTTTAATTGGCCCCAGGTCACCTTCTGCATCTGTCAGTTTAAAAGTAAGTACGGGTATGGCAGAACTGTTGTAATTAACATCTGTAAAACTGATGGACTTGTATTCAATTTTCGGAGTAGATTCAAATTTATCCTTGCTGCAAGATGCCAGCACTGTCATTGCAATCAAAATCATCAACCTGTAGCGCATAGTAGTCATTTGAGTTCAAATTTACTGAAGCATTTTTATATAACAATCTTAAAATAAAGACGCAATTTTGCAGCTAAATGCTGCTCGAACCAATTGATACCAATCTCAGGGACCGGATATTTGACATTGACACTGAGTCGTTTGAAAACCTGGCGCTGGATATATTCCGTTACCAGTACAGCAATAATGAGCTTTACAGGCAATATTGCAATGTATTGAAGATCCGGCCGGATCAGGTGAATCAGCTGAAAGATATTCCCTTTTTACCCATTCGTTTTTTTAAATCACATGTTGTTCTCAGTACCGGATTAAACGACAATCTTCATTTTTTTGAAAGCAGTGGTACCACCGGATCGGTAAACAGCAGGCATTATGTAAAAGATCCTGACCTCTATGAGCAGAGTTTTCTTAAACATTTTACAGAGCGATACGGGAATCCAGAAAAATATTGCATCCTGGGATTATTACCCTCTTACCTTGAAAGAAAAAATGCTTCCCTGGTATATATGACCGACCGCCTGATTAAAGAAAGCCATCACCCACACAGTGGTTTTTATTTATATGATTTCGAAAAACTGCATGAAAGGCTGGTTCAAAATGAAAAAGAAAACCAACCGACCCTACTCATTGGCGTTAGTTATGCATTAGTAGATTTCGCTGCTGCTTTTCCAATGGAATTAAACAATACCATTGTGATGGAAACCGGTGGTATGAAAGGCAGACGAAAAGAGCTAACCCGAACACAATTGCATGAAATACTCTGCAGGCAGTTCAGCCTGAAAACAATTCATTCAGAATATGGTATGACAGAATTATTGTCTCAGGCCTATTCTCCTGGAAACGGACGTTTCCTTTGTCCTTCCTGGATGAAAATTTTGTTAAGGGCAGAAGACGATCCGCTGGATACGATTGCTCCTGAATTGAACAGTAATTTTATTTCAGGTGCCGTAAACATCATCGACCTTGCCAACCTTTACAGTTGTTCGTTTATCGCTACAGAAGACACAGGTAAATTATATGCTGATGGCAGTTTCGAAATCACTGGCCGCCTCGAAAACAGTGATATCAGGGGTTGCGGGCTCATGTTGCCTGAAAGTTGAGCTTATTGCACAACCATCATCTTCAATGTTTCCGTTTTTTCTCCATACAATATCTTAAGCATATATATTCCATTTTTCAGCTTTTGAACCGGAAGATTCAGAAATAAAGATGTCAACTGGTATTGTCTCCTTTCAATTACCCTCCCGCCAATATCTGTAATGCTTACCTGCACTTTTCCTTTTTCAAACTGATTAAAAACCAACTGCGCATATGCATTAACGGGATTGACCAGTAACTTAACTTTAAAAAGTTTATCAAACTTTGCCATGCAGGTATTACTATAAGCGGGTGACCCGTATTTATATACCAGTCTAATCCTGAAGAATAAAACTTCATCAGATTCCATACCGGACAAATGAAATTCATATTGATTCGCCAGGGTTGGATTTATTGTAGCCCTATGGGAAAAATGAATCCCATCCTTACTGGTTTCTACTTCATAATAATCAAGGTTCATTTCATCAACTGCATTCCAGTACAAATGAATGTTTTTCCCGGCATTGACCAGTTTCAGTTTAATAGACTTTTCGGGTAACAGGATTGCCAATGTCAGTTTCCAGCAATCACTGTGAAAATACGGAGTGGTATTATTCGCCGGGTATCCATCGCCGCCAAAAAGCCAGAGATTGCCGGGATCATCCATCCATCCAACAGGCTTCTCTCTTGCGCCCGGTTTATTCGCTGCATGGGGTACTCCCGGTGAACCATAAACGCCGTTACCAAAAACAGCCTGGTCGCCATTGATAAACGTCCAGCTATTGGTAAAACTATTGTAAAGCCATAGGGCATTCAATTCTCCATAATCATTGTCTGACTGACCCCTGCCGCCAAATACCCAGCTATTCCCTGCCCTGTCAGACCAGGCTACAGCGTTCAGTATCGCCCCGGGCCTGGTGCTGCCATTCATGCGGGCGATGCCCTGGTAAATCGCCGGACTGTAAATGGTACTATCTCCATGAATCCAGTTCCATTCCTTTGTCACCAGGTCGAATTTCCAGAGATCATTTAGTGCACCTAACGAAGACGCATACCCTAAACCTCCGAGCAATAATAAATTACCGGCGTGATCTGTCCAGCAAGTTGCACCAGTTCTGGCACCTGGCTTATTGAGTGGAGATGAAACTCCCTGTACTCCGTAAACAGTTTTGGATTTGATTACAGAATCTCCACTGATCCAGGCCCACATATTGGAGGCCACATCATACTTCCAGAGATCATTCAGGTAACCACCTCTGCCGGCAACATCATAACCATTTCCGCCGAAGAGCCAGAAATTACCCGACTTATCTTTCCATTGAGCTGCATTGCAACGTGCTCCCGGTTTATTGGCTGAAGCTGCTATTCCTTTGTTGCCATAAATTCCTTTAGAATTTCCGGTATTATCGCCGTGTATCCAGGTCCAGCTATTACTGTTGATATCATATTTCCAGAGATCATTATAATAACTGTTTCCGGTGCCGCCGAAGAGCCAGAAATTTCCGGCATTGTCGGTCCAACTGCAACTTAGTTGTCTGGCTCCGGGTTTATTATTACTGGCGGCAATGCCCTTCGTTCCATAAACATTATTGGCCCAGGGTAACTGTGCACCTTTCATCCAGGTCCACTTATTTGTTTGCGGATCAAATTTCCACAAATCACTTAAAGCACCCCAGAAGCCATTGGCACCGTTACCAACTCCCCCGAATAACCAGAAATTTCCGGCTGCATCTTTCCAGGATGCACATTCGGATCTTGCGCCGGGTTGATTGGTTGCTGACCAAATGCCTGCAGTGCCATAGACACCATATTGATTGGTGTTATTATGACCATTCATCCAGGCCCATTGATTGAGTTGTGAAAATGCGAATGAAGGATAAATCAGCAATAATAGTATGCTGAATGTAATGACAGATAAATAATTTTTCATCAGGATAGGATTGGTAAAAATTGGATAAAAACTGCCAGTAGCGTGCCTTTCCGGGATCACATTACTTTCAGTGTAACAAATTTCATCATTGTATTAAAGTAAAAAAATAGATGTATGATGATTCTCTTGTAGAAATTTGTCGAATGGATAATTTAAATATTCTGATTATCAAACAAAGGTTAGGATATCTTGTTTAGTTTGATTAATTTTCAGCCTGCACATTCCTAAAGAAAATTTACAATGAAATCATTCCTACTCATAGATGATCATGTAGTCGTACGCTCCGGCATCAAAAGCATGCTTTCAGAAATGTTTAAACCCGTAGAAATTTTTGAAGCTGATACCGGCAAAAAAGCACTTCAACTGCTGAAAGAAAATACAATTGAAATAATCATTCTGGATGTGCATATTCCAGGTACGGATACGCTCGAACTTGTTCAGCAGATTAAAGAAACATCTCCTTCATCCAAAGTGCTTATTTTTTCTATGAGTGCCGAAAAAATACATGCACCCAGGTACCTGAAATCGGGAGCACGTGGCTTTGTATCTAAGGAATCAAGTATGGAAGAATTACTGAAAGCCATCAACATAGTATCAGAAGGGCGTCGTTACATCAGCGACACGCTTGCGATGATGCTGGCCGAATCTCCTGATACTGTAAAAGAACAAAACCCTTTCAGCAATTTATCGCCCAGAGAAATGGAAATTGCCACTTTGTTATTAGATGGAAAAACGGCCGGGGAAATTTCTAAAATGCTCAAACTGGGTGCATCCACAATAGGTACACACAAAGCAAGAATGTTTGAAAAACTTGGTATCAGCAACCTGCTTCAATTGAAAGAACTGGCTGAAGTGTACCAGTTATAACGCAACTATTATCTTTTTGAAGGATCGATATTTTTATTCTGCTGCAGCAATGGAGCAAATGTTGCTGTATTTACTGGTTTAATGTAATGCTCGGTTTTCGGTGGATACTTCAGCAATTGAGCAGCGGGCCGATGCGGTCTTTTTTCGAAGCCGCCGCCGCAATTCGGACAAACATTCTGCAATACCTTGTTTACACAATCAGAACAGAAAGTACACTCATAAGTACAAATCATAGCTTCCTTACTTTCATTGGGAAGCAGTTTCCCGCAATTTTCGCAAACAGGTCTTAATTCGAGCATAGAAAAAATTTAAGCATAATAAATTTCATGATTAAAATTGAATTTCTGATGCGGCATGGTGTAATTCTTTTCTACCTCATCTTAAGTTCGGGAAACAACTTATTGATTGTATTATCGAAACCACAGCCATTACTAACTACCAGGTTTCTTCAATCATTTTCCTGTAGAATCATGTCTATGCTATAAAAGAATTTAATCTATCTGGTATTCCATTAATCAGCTACAAAAAATGGCATGGCCCTTATTTAAATTTGTTCCAACAAATAGAGACTGGCTTCTGACACAACGAAAAAAATCCACTCTATGTAAACCAACCCAACCAGTTAAGTTTGTTAAGTGTAGTTTTAGCAGCATGCCAGGCAAAAGGCATGCTGTTATATTTTATGCTTATAAATTTATTCTCCATCCTCCCATCAGCCAACGGCCTGGCATCGGGGCTCCGAGCAAATCGCTGTATTGCTTATCAAAAACATTATTTGCTTCTGCAAACAGTGAAGATTTAATTTTAGGGATGATCCATTCCGTTCTGGCATTAACAACTACATACTCCTTTGATACTTCAGCATTGATGCCGGGAGCCGCAGCACTTTTTCGTGACTTGTAAACACCATTCAGAGAGGCTGCGAAATGACGGGTTCTGTAGGATATAGAAAAATTACCCAGGAATTTTGCATGTGATGAAATGTAAAAGGAAATTACCGAATCACTGCTTTTGCTGTTCAGCCAAACAATTCCGGCGGTTAAAAACAATCTTCGTTCTTTTTTAAAAGTTTTCTGATAACGGAAATCAGCTTCAAATCCTTCCGTTAGAACCGATGCTATATTTTTAGCCAAAGCATAATTTCCTGTTGGCAAAAGGTTCTGTTTACGGGGCATCTGGCTGTAGGGTGTTACTACCCAGTCGATCAGCCTGCTCTGATCCCTGGCAAAAAATCCACCTGATACACTGATGTTTTTTTCAATGAAATAATCAGCGCCTATCTCATAACTGAAGGAACGTTCGGCCTCAAGATCAGGATTACCGATACTTCCGCTGCTAACCACAGTTTTGTTGTAGTTGTTGAATCTTTCTGTAAAATCAGCCTGACGGATTGTATTACCTGCACTTCCCCTGAACTGCCATTTTCCTTTGCGATAGGAAATATTTATCTGCGGAATAAAAGAAGTACTGGTATTCTGCGTATAGTCGACCCTGATAGCAGGCATTAAATGAAAATATTTACCCAACTGATGATTGTACAAAACAAAACCTGCCAATTGATTCAATGAATGATCTCCCCTGTCGTTAGAACTGATGGCCCTTTGTTGAAATTGCACTCCGGCGATTAGACTGTTTCTTGTTGAAAGCTTTTGCTCAATACGGCCACTGAATTGCCAGAGCGATGATTCATTTTTATTGGTAGCTCCCGAATTATTGAATGTAAACCGATCCAATACATTTTTATAGCCTGCATCAAGCACAATCCGGTTTTTGTTTCCCTGGCGGGTTAAATTAAGCGCAGTCCAGAATGTTTCCACTACTTCACGGGCCGTATCAGATTTAAAAGTTGTGTAAAAATTCTGTGCACTGAAATTTCTTTTGTCGTACGAGCCCCGAACCGACAAGCGCCACCTGTTGTTAAATGAATGACTCACAGAAAGCGAAGCAGTGTTGTTATTAAAAAATCCCCGGGTTCCTCTCTGCGGTTGCCCGTTAGCGTTATTAGACAAAAATCCGGCACTCAATGCTGTATTCGATTGCTGCTGAAATAACCCTGCATTAACCGACCACAATCCATATTCCCCCGCTATGCCCTGCAATGAATACTCTTTTTTCGTTTTGCCTTTCGAAGCTGCAAATGATTTACTGATGATATGAATCACACCACCCACAGCTTCACTTCCATAAATGGCGGAGGCTGCACCTTTGAGCACTTCCACACGATCGATCTCTGAGGGAGCAATCGGGATATAGCTGTTGAAATGACCGGTATTGGGGTCGTTGATGCGCAAACCGTCGAGCACAATCAACACCTGCTGGAAGGTTCCGCCGCGGATAATGATATCCGACTGTGACCCCATCGGCCCTCTTGCCTGCACTTCAATACCCGGGATATAACGGATGAGTTCATCCAGCGAATGAACGGGAAGTGAAGCAAAATAAGTTCCTTCAATGATGCTGATATTACGTCCGGTTTGTGCCACCGGCTGCGGTTGTAAAGAAGCAATCACTGTAACGGGTGAAAGATCTTCAATTTTTTCCTGTGCGTTGGAATATAAAACAACAAGTACGAAAAACAGCGATAAACTAAATCTCATAATGGATAGAATTGACAGAATGCAAAATTGTTCTTGTCAATTTTCCGGAATGTCACAGGGTTGTCAATTATTATCAGGATGATCATTCCTTAAAACAAAAAAGCTGTTTCATTTCTGAAACAGCTTTCGTGAACTGGCTGGGACTCGAACCCAGGGCCCATACATTAAAAGTGTATTGCTCTACCAACTGAGCTACCAATTCAACTCGCCTTTTTTAAAGGGAGTGCAAAAATAAGGCAAAAACAATTCGTAAAAAATTTTTTTGAAAAAGTTTTCCTCAATATTATCCTCATTTCGCAAGATTTCTTTGTTAACAGCAGTTTATCTGGCTTATTTTTGCCCATATTTTTTAATATGAGCGATTTCTTTAAAAATAAAGTGGT
>Ga0075163_10007788_pt1 | contig 14131 bp, 10 predicted proteins | sample JI1023141ADNA_FD_71478 | JGI IMG/M metagenome (GOLD analysis project Ga0075163, IMG submission 71478) | Wastewater effluent complex algal communities from Wisconsin, to seasonally profile nutrient transformation and Carbon sequestration -... | ecosystem: Engineered > WWTP > Effluent > Algae...
CACAGCCCATTCAACGCGAACGCAACGGTTCGATGGGTAAGCAGGTGGGATGCGTTCCCGTTCCATCCGCTCCTCGTTCGGACTCTCAAGTTCGCTACGAACGATAACGGAAGTGACCACGGCCTACCCATCGATTCGGCAATGAATCATCCCCCCAGAACGCCACCACGAAGCGCATCCTGGGATGCCTTGCATGTGCGCCCGAATGGTTTCTTGTAGTACCACTGGCAGCCGCTTAGGAGCCGACCGCCACCGCAGCACTGCGCAGAGACACGCTGGAAATCGGTCACGAACGGAGTCGCAAGGCCGGTATCTGCTCGCACCCACAGGTGCTACTGTGGCATGAGGCGTCGGGAGTTGTGCTGCCACGTAACCGCGGTCGGGAGTCACTGAGGACGGATCTCCATCAATGCTGCCGGTCGGATGTTCGCGATGTACCTACAGCGTCGTTCATTCTGCATCGGCTATCGGGAGACACACCGGAACCAAGTCTTGACCCGCCCTCAGCAGCAGGGCTGAGCCTGAATTGTGTCTCCTGCGAACGGCGGAGTCTGGCACAACGGTCTCTCCGCCGAAGGCACAGCGGTCATTCCACATTCGCCGAACTAGCGACGGACTCTGTTCAATGCTGAGGAATAGATCCCAGTGAGCTGTCGACAGTGGAATCCGTCCATGTCCGACACAATCCAGAATCCTGAACAGGCCATCCACACGAAACGTGGAACCTCACCAGGATGGGCCGCTTTTCGGTTGTTCCAAGAAAATTTCCTGCAACTTTGGCATGGGATGCCGGTCTTCATCATGCCACGCCACGGCCCTCATCGTTCGTACGGAGCGTTGACCGTGTTGCGTGTACATCCACTGCCAACCAGGAGGTCTTGATGCGCGGGTATCTCAAACTCTTCACTCTCATTTCTAGCGTAGCGCTTACTGTTACTGGGCTAGCGATTCCGAACGCCAGGGCTGACGGAGGTACTGCTCAAGCGGAGACAACTACTGGCGGCATTCATGCCGCTTTTCGGAGCCCGTGGTTTGGTGGAACCGGAGGCAGTGTGTGGGGCATTGCCTGCACGAAGCTTCGTTCCATAGTGGGCCGATCTGGCACCCTTGTAGATCAGCTAGGATTGGTCTGCGAGGATGGATCGGCGACTCCTGTCGGCGGCGGTGGCGGTGGGCCGTTTCAGATATCGTGCCCGAGCGGGTTCTACGCATCTGGAATCTACGGAAGCTCAGGCTCACTCGTCGATAGTCTCGGGTTGTTTTGCAAGGACAGCTCGGGCCGAGTGAGAATGACGCACACAACCGGGGGCACCGGCGGCTCATATTTCGAGTACGAGTGTCCCGACCGGATGTTCCTCACAGGCTTCAATGTCCGGAAGGGCTCATACATCGACGCGATTCAGGCACTGTGCCTGCCGTTCTAGGCTCGAGCTGGTGAAGCTGCGGCAGCTCCGGCGCGTTCATCACCTGTGGTTCTTCTAGCCAACAGCTTTGAGGTCTCTGTTTTGCAGCTCAGCATGAAAGCCTACCACCGCTCCACAGTCTTGGCGCAACGGAAGCCGAGGTTGGGTCGGGGATCGGTGGTTGACCAGCGACTGCGGCGAACACCGAAACCAAATAGGCCAGGCTCATTGTAGCTACTGCCACGAACGGAACGTAGCGTGTTGGCTGTGAACTCGACTGGCTGGCTGACAATCGGGTCGATGCACGGCGGAGCGCAGGCGGGATACTCCGGAAGGTATGCATCGGCAACCCACTCCATGACGTTGCCAGCCATGTCGGCCACGCCTTCTGGGGTCCAGTCCTGTCGTGCGCTGCCAACCGGCATAGGTGCTGCTGGCAAGTTGTCACATTCCCACCCTGCTGCTCTTCCCAGAACCACGCCGTGGCAGCTCGGATAGGCCCCCCCCCATGGGAACACCCGCAGTGCAGTGCCACGAGCCGCATATTCCCACTCGGTTTCAGTTGGGAGCCTCTTGTGGATCGATCGACAATAGCGCTCCGCAGCATCCCAGGTCACCAGCTCTACGGGGCGGTGTTCCCATCCTTCCCGGGCTCTGAACTGCAAGCGCGGTGGCGTGCCATTGCTGATGGTTACCAGCGCTTCGTTTAGGATCCCCGACTCTGGTTGCTGCAGATCGACTAGAAGAGTGTTGTTCTGCGACACAAGGCGACCCCAGCGCATAGACAGTCCCGGTGATGCATTCAGCCACGACACAAAGGACTCGTTGGTCACTTCATACTGGTCGAGCAGGAAAGTCGAGACCTCGACCTCAAAGGCAGGGCCCTCACGTCGTAAGCTCCCACAAGCATTCTCTCGGTTTTGCTCGCTAGAGTGCGCGAGTTGCGAGCGACAATAAATCGCGCTCGACTCGATCTCTTTCTCCGAAGTTCCGCGAACAAACGATCCGCCTTGAATGACGCGCATTCCCAAAGGGGCCGTAGTCCGACTAGCGATCCGGGCCTGTCTGCCAATCCGCAATCGGTGGGTAAGCTTTGGATAATACGTAAGCCCACCCGCCAGCAGGGCTGCGACGGCTCCCGCGATCGCTAGCGATAACTGTCTCCTGAGCGTTCCACGACTTCTGGCTGCTTCTGTACATGCTGTCAGTGCCCCAAGAAGTGCTGACCCATCCAGAAATCGGTCGGAAGGGGACTTAGCCAGACAGCGATGGATGATCGAGGCAAGCTGCTGATCGATCTTCGGGCACCGATTGATAAGAGGCGTTGGCTCCTGCTGACTTGATGCGAGGATGAGCGCACGGAGCGGTGATTGTGGAAACGGCGGTTCACCACATGCAAGTTCGTAGAGCAACGCCCCAAGGGAGTACACGTCCGATTGAGGTGTTGCCCCATAGCCGCGCCACAACTCAGCGGCCATGTACCGGGGGGTGCCCAGAAGCATGCCGGTCCTAGTGAGCATCGGGTCTTGAGCGGCAACACAGGCATCAAGTGGAGACAGCTCACTCCGGTCTGTGTCCTCACCTGCCCAGCGCAGCTTTGCCAGTCCGAAGTCGAGGAGTTTGATTGCGCCTGCATTGGTGAGCATTGCATTGGCTGGCTTGATGTCACGATGCAAAATCCCTTGCGCATGGGCGGCGGCCAGCGCAGAGGCCAGCTGGATAGCATAAGAGAGAAGTAGCTTCGATGGAATCGGGAGCCGCACTCTGTCAAGGCTGCGGCCCGGCACGAACTCAGAGACCAGATAGGGTCGACCATCTACTTCGCCCGCTCTGTAGACAGACACCACATGCGGATGTTGCAGGCGTGCGATCGCACGTGACTCGTTCCGGAATCGCTCCACGCCATGTGAATCAGGAGCTTGAGCACTAAGGAACTTGATGGCAACCCGACGATCGAGGGCTGTGTCAACCCCTTCATATACTTCCCCCATTTGGCCTCTCCCAAGAAAGCCGAGAAGCCGGTACTCATCAAACTGACTCGGAGGTGACCAGTCGCTGTCGGTAGTCTCTCTGGACTGATAACCCGACCCGGCTACTTCGTCTCTAGTTGAGTCCCGGAAGCATGAGATTGCCATGCCGGCGGTCAGCATGCGACACCGAGCACACTGATCAAGATGCTCTGCGATGCGCTGCATCTCACTCTCGCTGACGGTCCCTTCAACCAGGGCCACAAGCACGTTGTCCGATAGACAGTCAGCCATCCTGCCACGTCCGTACTCTGGGGGGGGCTCTATTTGGCCACTTCTGTTGAGCGCAGGAGACTCGCCAGACTAGCATCCAACTGGCTGGCAACCAGATTGACCATGCTATCCACTTCCGCTCGACCAATACCAAGTCGAGATGCCAACGACTTTCGTAGAGACGAGAGTATCGTCTCGCGGGCGTCCGTCAGTCGTCGCGAGATGGTGGACTTGTTGACTTTCAGGAGTGCACCGATTTCGTCGATGCGCATGTCTTCCACGTAGTAGAAGCGCAGTAGGGTTCGCTGCTCCGGCACCAATGAGCTCATGACCTCGCGAAGCGTTTCGCGTAGGATCGTACGCACCTGCTGCTTGAGTGCCAACGTTTCGGGATCTGCGCCACTGCCCTGGGGTGCGCTGGAAATACCGTGGAGAATCAGGGACTCCTCTTCCTGATCCGACATGCGTTTCCGAACATCGGCCTTTTCGAGCTGATGGAGTGCCGTCCGGATCGCTGCTGCGCGTACCCACATGAGCAGCGCCCCACGTCCGGAGTAGTCCGCCAGCTTGGGACGCTCGCCACTGGGGGCTGTCAGCAACTTCTCCCGAAGGATCTGCTGCACCTCAGCTACAAAGTCCGGACTTTGGTTCTGATAGGCAAGAAAGGATGGAACGTGGCGAATGCAGTGCTCCTCGAAGGCTTCAACCGCCCCTGGACATAGGTGAACACAAGCCGCCGCAAGATACAAATCACCGATGTTCAGCAGTTTGGGAAGTTCGTCAGGCTCCCTGTCAGGAGGCCAGCGCACTGCTACGTAGGCTAGGAAGAGTGGAGTGTCGAGAAACAGTTTTGGCCATGAAGTGCGAGCTGTAACGACGGCCTCGTCCAGCCGACGATCCAGATCAGCTTGGTTGTTCCATGTAGAACGTGCGACTTCCGGCAGGCTGTTGATGAAGGCATTGGCAGTCGACGATGTCCGGTTCACGGCCGCATGCTAGCATGCGGTACCGAACGTCGGGGTGATCCTTCCGTTATCACGGTAAGGTTCAGCAGACCATATAGACTTGTTACGACAATGAATCGAGTTCAAGCGGCTTTCGATTGACTAACAACTAGACGAGCAGTTGAGGCAATCTAATCAGTTTCAATTTCCATTTATCATGGCTGCATCGTCTTTACTGAGCGGGTATGTGGTTTTGATCTCAGGCTTTGCAGGGATTGAAATCAGAATCCCTGGAATCAGAAGGCCAAATACGCCAAGTCCTATCGTAATTGCCCCTGCGCCATAGCCTTCGTTGGTTGGTTTTAGCATCATTACTAAGGGGCCGATGTTTAGGGCAAGCCCACCCAGAACAGCCATGGTAATACCCGCTCCAGTATTGCTTCGTCGTGGAGAGGCTAGCACAACTTTGAGTCCTTGTGTCGGAACATGAACGACAGCATGGTTTACTCGTAAGCCGGACCCAAGTCCACCTAGGCGAAGAGTCAAGGGTCCTGGTGCTACATACAAACCACACGGCGGTGTACAATACGATTTCGCGGCAGCCTCAGGGGCGACAGATGAGTAGTCATCGTAAACGACCGAAGAAATGCCAACTGGAATTGACTGTTCTTTCTCGTCTTCTTGCAGAATGACGATGGGGGCTCGACTGGCTGGTTGAGCTTGAGTCCTCTCTGCCAATGCTTCTTTTGGCAGTACCAACAGCAGCAGCGAACAGAGATGCAGAGCAAGTCTGTATCTCTCATTTGAGGTCCACCAGATGATTGGGTTCATGTTGTCCGTTTTCATGACTTTTGTGAGAAGGGACCGGCAATGGGCGAAGTTGTTGCACTGAATCTCTGAATTTTTCCAATGAGATCGCATGGAAATCGTCTGAAAGGGGTCACCTGAGCATGCTGGACAGACCTTCGATGGTGTGCCCCACACAAGGGCTGGATGCCGTAAATCCAGTACACCGAGCGAATGATCTCTAATGGGTGCTTGAAAAGCAGAGGGCGAACGACTTAGCTTTACTGCCCGTGAAGCCGCGTGTTTGTAACGCTTACTCCTCTAGTCCGCTAACCTGCGACCGTCCTACGGCCTTCATGCGTCTTCGTCGATGGAGTGGCTGCTGGCGTCAACTGCCCAGACTCTCGCTCCTGCTGATTGCGCTCTGCTTGAGCCGGGTCTGTTGGGCCACTGTGGCACCGGAGCCGTACTCAGATGAGCCGCTCCTGCGAATAGACACCGGCATGCACACGGCAACTATCCGACGTATGGCAACCGATCGCGAAGGTCGCTTCCTCGTCACGGCATCACACGACAAGACCGCTCGTGTCTGGGGGATCGGTGGGAGCGCGACCAACTCGGCCAGTCTTCTCGCGACCCTGCGAGTTCCGATCGGACCCGGTCCGGAAGGACGACTGTTTGCGGTGGCCATGAGCCCCGATGGCGCGAGGGTAGCGGTAGGCGGATGGACGGGTCTAAGTTTCGACAAGACGTATCGGGTGTACATTTTCGATTGGCACTCAAACCAAGTCATTCGGGTGCTCTCTCAACTGTCGGGCGAAGTTACCCAGCTTGCCTTCTCTCCGAACGGGCAACATCTGTTGGTCGGTATGAATCGGGGAGGAATCCGACTCTTCGACCTGGCGTCCGGTACGTTAACCGGTGCGGATGAGGAGTACCAAGGCGGCTGCCACGGTGCTCAGTTTCGTAGCGATGGACGGCTGGTGACCAGTGATAACGCCGGTGTGATTCGGCTCTATGACAGCACGCTGCACAAACTGGCCCAGCGGACCGCGTCCGGCCAGGGCCAGCCCGCAGCGATCCACTGGTCTCCCAACGGCGATCTGATTGCGGTGGCCTACGGGGATCGGGCACGGATCGACGTTCTCCACGCTGAGTCGCTCGGCACGGCTCGTGTTCTCCCGCTCCGTGATGTTGGGACCGGCACCGCTTCGGTCGGCTGGCTGGGTAAGCGCCAACTCTGCACGGGGGTAGGACCCAATCTCCATGGGGAACATGTAATCCGCTGCTGGTCAGATTCCGAAGCAGAGGCTCCACAAGAAATATCGGTTGGAAGGCACCGGGTTGAAGACCTGGTCGCACTTCCGCAGGGCGAACTGGCATACGCGACGAGTGAACCCGTTTGGGGCGTGTTGACCGATCAGCTTACAACTCGATGTCGCATGACGAGTCCAACCGCCAATCTGGGACGGGCTGCAGATGGCCTTCGGATCGACGCGGATGGCAGACGAATTCGCCTGCCCTGGTCTTCTGGTGAACGGACAGATGTCACGTTTTCCTTTGTTGAGCGCGCCATTTCCTTCGAGCCGGCGCAGAAGGCACAGCCGTCGAACGAGCAGCGGGCGCATCCGTTACTCTCGAATCTCGGTATCTCAGGGTCGGATGATCTTGCAAAGGCAGATGTACAGAAACGGCTGCAACAACGATTCATGCTAGGGGAACACGAGCAGCTTCATACATGGGCGACCATTCCAGGGCCTAGCGGATTGCTGCTCGGAACAGACTCGCGACTCGGATACTATGACGAGCGCGGCGTACGACTCTGGGCGACAGACATGGACGGTGCCGTGTTGGCAATCAGACTCACCGCTGATGCGCGGATGGCAGTCTTGGCCCTGGCAGATGGAACGCTCCGCTGGTATCGCGTTTCCGATGGACGGTCAGTCCTCTCGTTGTTCTTGTATCCAGAGCAGCGCCAGTGGATCGCGTGGACTCCCAATGGCTACTACGCGTGCTCTGCGATGGGCGACCGACTCATCGGCTGGCACTTCAACCAGGGTGCTGACCACGGCGCGGACTTCTCCGATGCCAGGCAGTATCGGGACTTGTTTCACAAACCCGCGTTGGTCGATCCGATTCTCTATATCCCAACAGATGGCGGGACTCCGTCCACGTCAGAGAACCTCCCGAAACCGCAGCAAGAGCTCAGAGAAGCTCTGCGACGGCGACTGCCACCAATCGTCCGAATTGTGACGCCGAGCAACGACAGCGCATTCTCGCAGACCAGTGTTGAGCTTCAGGTGGCACTGCAATCACCATCAGGAAAACCAATCGTTGAGCTGCTCACTCGGGTAAATGGACACTCGACCCAGTCTCGAAGGATGCTGATCAGTGACACCGATGCCGATTCAACCTCGCTCCGGAAGTTGACAATTGCAGTTCCCCCTGCCGACTCGACTGTTGAGATCATCCCCAAGACGGAGTTTGCTACGGGACCGTCTGCGACTCTCAAGCTTCGCTGGGATACCAAGCGTGCTTCTGTGAGCGATACTGCGTCTCAGGAGACCCGGCTCCTGGGTCTGGCCATTGGCGTCAGCGAATACTCGGTCAAGGAACTCAACCTTCGTTACGCCGCCAAGGATGCCGAGGACTTTGCCAGGGCTTGGAAATTACAGAAAGGCGGACTCTATTCTGAGGTGACGATCGACACACTCCTAAATCAGAGAGTGACGCGTGAGTCGGTGCTGGGCAGACTGCAGCAGTTGGCAAGCACAGCCAAAGTCCAGGATGTGGTGGTTGTCCTTCTCGCAGGTCATGGGGAAGTGCTACCCGACACCGGAGAGTATGTCTTTGTCCCGTCCAATGCGGACCGAACCCGCGTCGCAGAGACCTTCGTGAAGGGTTCCGAGCTTCGGCAGATTCTCGCCGCGATTCCGGGGCGAGTGTTGCTGTTTCTAGATACCTGCCGCGCTGGGGGCGTCTTCGGTGTCACAAGAGGTCCAAGCAATGTGGATGACTTTCTGAGCACGCTGATTCAGGAGGAGAGCGGAGTCATCGTGTTCGCCGCAGCGAGTGGCAGACAAGCGTCTCAAGAGTCGAGTGCATGGTCGAACGGTGCCTTCACCAAGTCTATTGTCGATGGATTGAACGGTGCAGCGGATTACCTTGAGGACGGCGAGATCACCTGGAACGTCCTTTCCGACTACATCGGACGGCGAGTCGCCGAGCTGACCAATGGGGTCCAGACTGCGGCGCATCAAAAACCAGCTAGCATTCCGACATATGTTGTGGCTTGGGCCCCCAAGCGGAAGAACGCAGGCAACAGAGAACGTCGCGGGTGTCCCTCGGTGAAGAGAAGTCCGTTTGCTGCGGCACCTGTGCGGCCAGATACATGTCCCGACGCCGTCCTCCCCCTTTACAGAAGGTGGTGGCTCTGGACTGCTCTGGGGGCGGCGGTGACTACGATCACTGTTGGTTCAACTCTCGGTATGGTATTGAGCAGACCTCCCCCCGGCGAGCCGTCCAGCGAATTGGGAACAATCCCCCTTCAGTTCAGATTGAGATAAGGAAGATAGGCATGATCCTACGATCGATTTTCCAGTATGCCGCAGGCATCTTCGGGCTGGTCGTCCTGACCACCTGTGGCGACCCGCAGGTTCTGCCAAATCGCATCATCGTCAGTGTAGCAGGGCTCCCGGATGCGGCTGTGACAATGCAAGTCCTCGTCCTGTCCCAGGGAAAGGTCGCGACCGACTTTCCAAAGCTGACGCTTTCGTTTCCTCCGGGTAAGACGACCACCAACTTCGCACTCGCGTTGCCAGAGGAAGAGTTCGCTGCTGGTCAGCTGTCTGTCGCACTGGGAGTCTTCCGGGGAAATAAGTGTTTGGTCGCCACCGGAATGAGCAGCGTTCATCGCAGCCTGCTGGAGGGGAGCATTGACATCTCACTCAACTCGGTAACTCCACCAGCCCAGCCCTGTTCCGACCTACTTCCCATCGTCACCGAGATCACGCCCGACCACGCCAAGACGCAGTCCGAAGGCACCATCACCCTGTCCGGCTTTGGCTTCCTCCCTGGTGTTAGCCTTTCGGTGGGCTCACAGCCGCTCAATTCCCCGACGTTTGTTTCTCCTCTTCAAGCGACCGGCGTACTTCCGAGACTCTCGGGCCAAGCTGGACCACAAGTCATCAGCGTTCAAAACCCTGGAATGGAAAAGATCCAGCGGACGGGCCTGCTGACGCTGACTGTGAGTGTGGTTGATTTTTATGCGCAAAGGTTGGTAGACGTTGGTACGAGCGGAAATCCATGCCGAATTGCTATAGCAGATGTTGACGGAGACTCCTATCCGGATATTATCGGAAGCGTCGATGCGAGAAACAGTTCAACAAAAGGTGCCATCCATATCTATAAAAATATGATCAGGAGTTGTGAAGTTAAGGCTGGAATCGAAAAATGTTTTGATCTTCAATCTCTAGACTATCCAATTGCGCGAACCACAATCGGATTGATCGCGGGACAGCTAGACAGTGACAACATCACAGACATAGCCCTGCTCAGCACCCAAGAAACAAGTCCTTCAGCACAGTTGGCAATATTCCATGGTGACACAGACAAACTATTCGTTAGTAAACCAGATCACACGTATGAGATCCCGTCCGGTTTCAAACCCCGGAGCTTCGCATTGGGAGATATTAACGGAGACTCCGCCCCAGATGTTTTGGTACTTGCTATGGATAGCATGGCCAAAATGTATGCGATAAAATTTCACAATACCCCACCGACGCTGAAACAGGAGGAACCACTACCCATCAAACCATCAGTGGATCCGACCGCCATGGATATTGCAGACTTGGATAACGATGGGAAGCCTGAAATCATCATCAGCAATTCGGGGAGCGGAATTGAGATTTTCCCCGGGAGCAAGCTGACGGCTGCACCGATTTTCTATTCAAAGGAAGTAATCGGACACCTGCCGATTCCGAAACACCTACTCGCTGACCTTAACAATGATCGGCTATTAGACCTAGTTATTCCATGGACGGTCAACTATCAAGCGTCACCAGTTGATTCACCTAATTTGGTTCTAGTTTACATGAATAGTTCAGAAATAGGTGGAGATATGGCTCGACCTACCCTGAAATCGTCGCCTAATTCTTACATGATACCATTTGGGACAGCGACTGCTGCTGCTGTAGATCTGGATCTGGATGGAGCGTTGGATTTACTGATTGCCAATCGGGACTTTTCTGAGGTGCAGACACCCACCGGGCCTTCCACTGCGAGTATTACAGTTTTATATGGGAAGGGGGATGGAACATTTGACTTGCTGCGACCTCAGGTGTCGAGGATATTTCTTGGGTACGGAGCAAAGCCCGAAGACATCGCTGTGGCAGACTTTAACAAAGATGGTCTGCCCGATATTGCCCTGGGCACCTCTGGCCATGGTGCGGTCACTGTCCTCATGAACAAGTCGATGTGAGGGCCACGCTGGCTACTGTTCGACTTGGATGGCGACCGTTAGCTCGATCAGGCTTGGTCCGTCCGACTTGCTTCTCTGCACGTAGCGCCCTTGCTCAACAAAAGCTCCCCCCCGGTTGCCGACCGAAATCGGCTGCTTTTTTTCTGGCTCCTTCTCTTTCTTGTCCGCCGCTGCTGGCTCCGTCCCTCGCTTTTGCATCGTAGGAACCGTTGGGTCAGTCCCCGAAGCAAGCCCTTTGCACAACTCCCTCGCCAGAGGGTGCGTCGCGTCGGTTCTGCACAAGGATTGTCGTGAGGCGAGGACCACGATCTGCTGCTGCCCGACATCTCCGAGCACTTCCATCGACTTCCCTTCGCTTGGAATGACGATGCCTTGTCCCGGTCGGAGCAGAGTCTCCGTCGAGATCGGGAACAGAGGATCGACACGTCCGCTGGACGTCCTCAGGAATACGTAGGCAAATGCAGGCAGCGATGAGTCGAGAGCAATCCTAAGCCGCTCGCCATTATGCACAGTGCCCAACGGGGGAATCGCGGTCACGTTCGATCCCTGCACCCGCTGTAGCTGCATAGCAAGCTCCAGTGTGTCTGCCACATCGGTCTTCGTAGAGGGTGCGGTGGCACAGGCGGTAAGAAGAGGAAGGAAAACAAGTAGCGTCTGTCGTCGCATGTATCGCTCCAGCAAGAAAGCGCGGCATCCTATCATGGACAAGAGCGAGGCAGTAGCATCTGCCGAGTTGCCGCGCCAGAGACACCACCATTCCTGTTCCCACCAACTGAGAGCATTCGACCATGGATCAAACTCATCTTGTATAAATGGTAATTCAAATTTCTTAATTGATAAGACGCTAAAAAAGCCCGCAACCAAAGCGGCTCTGGTCGGTCCTGTCATCACATCGAGCTCTCACAGACTGCGGCTCGATCCGAATAACGAAGGAGTACCGATGACCAAGATGATCGCTAGTGCCTTGTGGATGGGTTTGCTTGCTCTTGCTGGGACTTGCGAGGGGATCGCCGGACCTGAAGGTCCTGTAGGCGCGCCGGGCCCACAAGGCGCTCCGGGCAAAGACGCCGTGCCGATCCCAACGGATTGCCCAGCCGGATATATCCTCGACACAAGCGAGACGAAGATCACCCTGTGCAAAAAGGGCGATGATGAAGTCGTGCGGGTTGGAACCGGGAACACCGCATTCTGGATTGACCGCTATGAGGCAACGGTGTGGGAAAAGCCAGATGGCTCGGGGAAGGGATATGGACAGGCTGTCGATGACTATCCTGCGTCCTTTCCTCGAAATGGTCAGCTAGTGACGTCACTGTACGCTCTGAGCAAGGGGGGAGGTCGACATCTACCAAGTGACAATGTGACCTGGTTCCAAGCCAACGAAGCATGTCGGGCCAGCGGAAAGCGATTACCGACCAGTACCGAATGGCTGACCGCTGCCAGAGGAACCATAGATCCTGGCGCTAGCAATGGCTCTGGGGGGACTTGTGCGACTGATTCTGGCGGTGTGCTGAGAGCAACAGGTTTAGGTAGCAAGTGTGTCAGTGATTGGGGAGCTCAAGATATGATCGGCAATCTGTGGGAACATACGAATGACTGGCTTGCTGGCGCTGGCACCGACGGCATCAATCATGCGTGGCCAGACGCGTTTGGACACGATCTCACCGCCAACATTGCTTCCGCAGCCTTCCAGGATGGGAAGTGGGTTCCCGGCCTGCCATCGGCGGTCATTCGTGGCGGAGAATGTCGCTCCAAAGAAGGTGCTGGCGTCTTCGCACTCATGCTTAATGTGTCCCCCGGCTTTGCAGATGGCTACCTTGGATTCCGCTGCATGATTCCCCGGTAGTCTGACTGGGGCCTAGATGAGCGCACCGAGCTCGCCTTTGACTGTCCGGAGCCAATGTCAGACCCACGCTTCCGCTCAACTGATGACCCTGCTACCCACCAAGTTGGGAGAGGAACTACAAGCGGTCATCTAGAGGTTCTCCATGTACACCTTCGTGTCCCTTTTCCATCGCGTCATCCAAGGTCTCGCTGTGCTCGGTACTTTGTGTGCCGTAGGCTGTGGACCTCAATTTGTGGTCCGCGTTCCTGAAACCGTGGCCAATGCGCGGCGAGGGCCTGCTGTTCAGGTTCTGCCAATCCGCGAGCTGCGAACAAACCCCCAACTGTTCAGTGTCGGGTATGCTGGCTTTTTTCAAGCCAAATCCGAACATGAGGCAAACTCTGACACGCCTCCCGCAAAGGTGCTCACGCAGGCTCTTTCCGATGAACTTGTGCAGCGTGGCTTGAATATCAGTAACAGCCCCTCAATGGGATTTTCGATAGATTGCAAGATGCCACTGTTCCAGATTCGATATCGGAACTATGCTGGTTGGTTCAGCTCTACTGATGGCTGGGGATACCTAGATTTATTCTGTCGCATAACTAGTGGTGGCCAAGTTGTATTTAATGGTCCAATTTACGCACGACATCACAGGGTATTCTACCATTTGGACACACTTTGGGAAGAGGTCGCGGGTGTTCTTATACAGCAGGTTGCCGCGATCCTGAATCGGCAGGTATTCAAAGTTGCGGCCTCGTCCGCCCTGCTTCAGCGAGCCGCTTCTCTCCTTTCGTCAAAGGACGCTGATGAACGCCACAACGGGGCCTATCTGCTGGGGGTCACGGGCGATGTGAGGGTAATCCCAATGCTGCTCCCACACCTCCAGGATTCTGAAGCGAAGGTGCGTCGCAGCGTAATCGATGCGCTAGGAACACTCGGCGCAGCGGAGGTACTACCAATCCTGCTCTCTCGCTACGACCAGGAGGACGGCAATGTGCAGTGGGCTACTCTAAAGACGATCCTTCAGACAGGCGATCCGCAAGGCTTCGCTTGGCTACGAGCGAAAGCTCCTGCAATCACCGCTGACACTCTGCGCGAAATCGTGACAGACGTGCTAGAGCACGACCTGTCCCGAAAGACTATTCCTCGTACTTATTAACGTCGATTTCGTTTCGCGGTGGTTGGGGCTGTTCGGTGCAACAGTCAGGGCTGAGTGATCCCCTCATATTTTCTCGTCGAGAACGAGGGTTAGAGCAGGGCGAAGAGTTTTGGGATGGTAGCGTGCTCATGCAGTAAACGATGGAAGTGCAGCAGGAGTGCATCGGCCTCTGCCTGAAGCATTTTTGGGAGGAGTTGCAGGTAGGTTTGGCCCTGATGATACAGAGAGTGCACGCGGGTCTTGACGGTGTTCACTTTGAGCAGGCGATCCATTCCCAAACTCTCGCCCGCGGCTCCCA
>Ga0075163_10007789_pt1 | contig 14131 bp, 9 predicted proteins | sample JI1023141ADNA_FD_71478 | JGI IMG/M metagenome (GOLD analysis project Ga0075163, IMG submission 71478) | Wastewater effluent complex algal communities from Wisconsin, to seasonally profile nutrient transformation and Carbon sequestration -... | ecosystem: Engineered > WWTP > Effluent > Algae...
CCTGGTCGCGTCGGGTGCGTGGCTCGGGATCCGTGCGTGGCTCGATGCGGCGCGTCCCGCCACGAGCGCGCCGCTGGGCCTCGCGACCGAGGACGAGCGTGCCGCCGCCGCGCGCGCGGCCATGACGCGTGCTGCCGCGCGCGACGTCGAATCGGAGGAGGAAGCGTCGCGCGCGCAACTCGATGCGCGCGAGGCGACCGCGCGCCAGGTCGGGTTCGCCCCGCCGCCTCCCGACACCTTGGCCGCCGTGCGCGGCCGCGTGTTCGACGAGCGCACGGGCGCGATCGTGCCCGACTTCCACTTGGTCTTCCTCTCGCGTCGTCCGCGCACGACGCACGCGACCACGGACGCGAACGGTCGCTTCGAGACGCCGGTGGAGATCGCCAGCGGCGTCGTGTCCGTGTTGCACGTGCCCGACCCGGAAAGCCCCGACAAGCGCGCGCGTTGGACGCTGGAGCCTTCGGAGTTCCTGCTGCCGCTGAGCACCGCGGGACAGGCGCCGCACGAGATCACGTTGCTGGCCAAGAGCCCCGAGACCGTCTTCGAGGTGCAGGTCACGATGCCCGACGGCACGCCCGCGGACGGTGCGTCGGTCGCGCTGACGAGCGGTCGCCGCGACGAACGCCACGACTTCGTGCCGCTCTCGCGCAGCTACGAAGTGACCGACATCCGCGGCCGCGCCCGCTTCGCGTTGTTCGACATCGAGTCGTTGGCGCGGTCGTATCGGCTCGAGGCCGACCACGGCGCGATGCTCGCGTCCGAGCTGCTCGAGATCGATCCGCCGCTGGGACGTCGTCCGCAGCGGCTCGAGTTGGCGGTCGGCGGGTCCGTGCACGTGACGCTGCGCAACGACGAGGGGCGTCCGCTCTCGGGCGTGTCGTTGTGGCTCTCGTCGAGCGACACGCCGCGCTTCGTCACCGGTCGAGCGGGTCGCACGGACGCGCGCGGCGAGTGCCGCTTCCACGCGCTGCGCAGCGGCTGCTGGAACCTGACCGTGATCCATCCGGGAACGGGACTGGCCGTGTCGCGCCTGATCGACTTGGAGCGCGGCGCCGAAGAAGACGTGTCGCTGACGTTGTCCTTGTCGGGACTGCGGCTCGCCTTGGAAGGTCGCGTGGTCGACGAAACCGGATCGCCCTTGGGTGGCGTCGTGTTGACGATGCAGACGCCCGAGCACGATCCCGTGCGCATCGAGTCGAACGAGGCCGGTCATTTCGAGTTGTGGGCGCGGCCCGCGTCGGGTGTGTCGGTCTTGTGCGGCGGCGGATTCCTCGACGACCGCTTCGATCCGCCGTTCCTGACGATGCCGTTCGGCACGACGGGCCTCGAGATCCGACGCGTCGAAGTGTTCGAGTCCGAGACGCGCGCGTTCCGACTCGTCGACGACGAATCGGGCGAGTCCGTGCCGCGCGGGAGCCTCGTGCTGTTCCACGGCTCGTCGAATCCCACGCTGGAGGATTCCGTGTTGCGCGCCACGGCGCCGCGCGGCTTCGTGCAGGCGACGTTCAAGCCACGCGCGGACTTGCGCTACGTCGCGGACGCGCCGGGGCACGTGCGCGTGGAAGGTTCGATCACCGAACTCGCCGAGTTGTGCGGGCCGGCTCCCTTGCCGCTGCGCATCGAGATGCCGCGCGGTTTCGGCCGTCGCCTCGAGGTGCGCGACCGGGCCACGAACCGCGTCGTCGCCGGCGCCGAGTTCCGCGCCGACACGACCGTCCTGGGACGCAGCGACGCGGACGGCAAGGTCGAGTTGTCGAGCGCCACATGGCCGGCGGTCGTGCGCATCGAATGCGCGGGCTACACGCCGATGTCCTGGGATCCGGCCGCGCCCGAATCGCAGGGCAACGTGATCCGTCTCGAGCCGGTGCGCTGAGCCGCGCGGGACCTCGACGAAGAGGCTCCCACCCGTTCGCGCGTCACCGGTCCGGTGTGTGTGCCTCGCGACGGACCCGAGGGCTCCGGGGTTGCCCGTTCGCCTCTCCGCTCACCCGGAACGAGGGGACGGGGTCACAACGAAGAAAACGAAGAACGCGCCCACCGTCGAGGACGGTGGGCGCGTTCGTGTGCTTGTCTCACCCGAGCGTCGACCGAAGTCGGCGCTCGCGCGAGACGACGATCACTGGTAGTCGGTGCCGGGGACGATGTCGCCCAGCGGACCCGGGAGGTTCGTGAGGTCGCCCTTCTTGTTGGTCTGGTCGATCATGTACGGCAGATCGGACATGCCGAACGTGCCGTTCACGGTCTCGTCGAGCACGGCGATGATCGCCGGGTTCGAGTACGAGTTGCCGCCGTTGAGCGACGATGCCGACTGACCGCGGATGCGCATCCAACCCGTCTCGACCGTCGAGGCGCCGACGATGGCGCCGGTGCCCGTGCCGAAGAACGGCGCGCTGGGCGAGAGGAAGTCGTTGTTGAACACGTTGCTGATGCCGCGGACCGGATCACCGATGCCCGGCGTCTTCGACAGCGGGACCTTGACCCAGCAGTTCCACGAGTACTGCGTCGAGTACATGTTCTCGGCGTCGTCGTAGATCGAGAAGAACGCCGTCGCCGTGAAGTTGGCGCCGCCGGTCAGGTTGATCAGGACGAGTTCGCTCTTGCGCGTGGTCGTCTGGCCGAAGAAGTGCGGAACGAGGATCTCGTTCCACGTCTTCTCGTACTCGACGCCGTTCAGGTCGCGCACGTTGTCGTTGTCGACGTCCGTGAACGCTCCGTCGTTGCCCGCCACCGCGGCCTTGAAGCCGATCGGGTTGTACGAGTAGTTGAAACCGTCGATGCCCGACAGCTGCATTTGCGCACCGACGAGCCAGTCCCACTTGATCGCCTTGCCCGTGGCCGGGTCCTGGGCGTAGACGTACAGGTAGCCCTTCTGCGACGAGAAGTTGTGGCTGCCCGCGACGACCGTGACGATGTCGTTGGCCGTCAGGTTCTCGTTGCGGTTGTTCTCGAGGCAGTCGGTGCCGTTGATGTAGACGAAGTGCGCCTGGACGACCGGCGAATTGGCCGGCGTGACGGGGCCGTTCTTCGTGTTCGTCACCGAGATCATCGTGTAGACGCCCGGCTGAGAATCGAACTCGGGGAAGAGGAGCAGGGAGGAGGGGGTGTCACCACCCGCTCGCGCGATGGACGCCGTAGCGACCAGGGCAGCGAAGGAGAAAAGGACCTTCGAACGCATGTTGGAGCCTCGTAGTTGAAGTGAATGGGTCCGGGGAAGCGCACGACGCCTCGCAGGCTGCGGAGTCGTCCGGCGCGACACGGAAGTTGGGCAAGGAATCCGCCGCCGAACTGGGAAACTGCGCGAGCTGCCCGGGTGCGACGGAAGGGAATCGTGGAGCGTCGACCCGCGTGCATGAGCCATGCGCGCCGATCGCGTCTCCGCCGTGCGATTAGGTTTCCCCGAGAGGTTGCAATCCAGGTCAAAGTCGAAAAGTCCCCGCGCACCCGACGCTCAGTCTCAATGTCGGGACGCCCTCGAGGCGGCTCCGATTCTCGACACCGGACGGAGGTCCTTCGCCGACAGCTCGCCGCCCTTGCCTCGTCGCCGCGTCGCCCTCTCGTCCATGTCGCCAACTCGTCCATGTCGCCAACTCGTGTCGGCGCCACGAAAAGGCAGCGCGGCGCGCGGCATCGAACCGCGCGCCGCGCTGTGCGGCGAGGAGAGAGGGACTCGCCGGATGTGGCGGTGCGAACTCAGAAGTAGGTCAGCGCCACGGCCTCGCTGGCCGCGATCCGACCGCCCAGCGTCGGCTCGAGCACGACCCACTGACCGTACATCGTGGTGCCGAGGAGAGAGGCGTCGGCGGGAATCGGGAGCGTGATCGAGGCGAACCCTCCACCCGCTCCCGTGCCCGACAAGCTCCCGACCGGCAGGATGCGCGTGCCCGTGCCCATGTGCACGTAGAGGTTCGCGCCACGGAACGGCACACCCGCCATGTCGACCGCGTTCGACAGGAGGAGACGCACGGGGCTACCGCCGGTGGCCGTGTCGACGGCCAGGGTGAACGAGCCGTTCCCCACGGCCGGCGGTTCGTCGGCGATCATGCGCGGCACGAATCCCCCCGAACCCGGCGTGCCGGTGCCCAGGTGCGCCGGGATGTTGTTCGACTCCGAGTACAGGAGCGGACGATCGAACGGCGCGGTACCGGCCGCGATGCGCGGATCGGTCATCGGACGCTTGAGGAACGCGACGAGGGCCGCCTTCTGCGCGGGGCTCAAGCCGATCGGCGCGATCAGAGGATTCTTGTTGGGCGCGTTGAAGTCGCCGCCGCGATCGTAGAAGTCGACGACCGCTTCCAGCGAGGGCATTTCGCCGTTGTGGAAGTACGGCGCGCGGAGCTCGACGTTGCGCAGCGAGGGGACCTTCATCCGACCGCGGTCGGCGGCGTTGGCGGTGACCGCGAATCGGCCGAGGTCGTCGTTCTGCGGACGGACGCCGATGTACTGGAACGAGTCGTTCGTGAAGCGCGTGCCGGCGTGGCAACCCGCGCAGCGACCGATCGTCCCGAAGATCTGCGCGCCCTGTTGTTCTTGCGGCGTCAACGCCGTCTGTTGGTCGATCGGCGTCTGGTTGCTGAACAGTGCTCGCTCGTACGTCGCGATCGCCATCGAGATGCGCGCGGCGGTGACGTCGGGAGTGCCGAACGCTTCTTGGAACAGCTGCGGATAGGTGCGGCCCGCGATGTAGTTCGTGAGTTGCGCACCGATCTGCGGCGACAGACGCAGCGGCTTCGCGGCGGCGATCTTGGCGGTCAACGTGGCCCAGTCGGTGCCCACGTGCCCCATCTCGACGCTCGACATGGGCGGACCCGAAGCCTGGCTCTCGAGCGCGGCGCCGGCCGCGAGGATCGGCGCACCGGTGACCGGGTCCTCGAACGACGCGTCGGCGCGACCGTCCCAGAACAACGTGCTGGCGTAGGCCGCGTTGATGACGCTCGGGGACTTGCGTCCCGTCACTTGCGCGCGGAGCCCGAACGAGGCGTCGCCCAAGTAGGCACCCCCCGCGTCCTGGCGCGACACGCCCGGCGAACCGAGGACGTCGTCACCGGTGCCGAAGACGGCGTCGACGCCCGGGTGGCGCGCGGCGGGGTTGGTCGCGGTCGTGCGCGGATCGGAACCGCCGCGCGCGAAGATGTGGCACGTGCCGCAGGCGGTGGTGTTGCTGGTCGAGAGTTGCTCGTCCCAGAAGAGCACCTTGCCCAAGTTCGTCTTGGCGGCCGTCACCGGATTGCCCGCGGGAATCGGCGGCGGCAACAGCGGCGGGATCGGAGGCGGGGGCGGGGGCGGCGGTCCTTGTGCGTGGGCGAGCGTCGGGAGTCCGGCCAGCGCGATGAGGAGCAGAGTTCGGAGCAACATGATTGGAACCAGTGGTGACTTGATTCGGAGTAGACGGGAAAGGTTCGGTGGGGAGGGGACTTGCGTCTCTCAGTTGCGTCCGTCGCGCAGCGGTGCTCGACCGTCACGCGGCGGATGGTTCGTGTCGTTCGGCGCCGTCGAGTCGTCGCCACGCGGACCGCGGGGACCCATGGGGCGACCACCGTCCGGTCGCATGCCGCGCGGACCGTTCGGACCCATGCCACGCGGGCCGTTCGGCGTCATGTCACGCGGAGCGTTTCGACCCAGGCCGCGCGGGCCGTCGAACTCGGGCGGGCGCGGACCGTTCGGGCCGAGGCCACGCGGTCCACGGCCGTCGAACGCGTCGCGGCGCGGCGGACCGAAACCGTCGCGGTCGTCACCGCCGAGACCACGGCCGAAAGGCGGGCCGGAGCGAGGACCGTCGGCGTCGTCGAATCGATCGCCTCCCGGTCCGGCACGTCGCATCGGCGGCGGACCGCTGCGCAAGCTCTCGAGCGCGCGGCGCGCGGCGCGGTTGCCGTCCGTGGTACCGGCGTCGGCCAGGCGCTCCAGCGTCGTCTCCGCCACGGGACCCAGCGCGCGCAACGCCTGACGCGCGCTGCGGGCGATGTCGGGGTTCGCGTCGTCGAGGCGCGCGACGAGGCTCGCGGTCCACTCGTCGACGCGCGGGTCGACGGCGGCGGGCGCCTTCGACTCGGTCGTCGCGCGAGTCGGGGCGCCCGCGGGCTGGCTCTGCGGGTCCTGGGCACCGAGGAGGGCGACCAGGACGAGGGCAACGGGGCGGATCATGGGGAACTCGGAAGCAGGGCGTTTCGGAGAGGACGTCGGCGAGAGAGCGCGTGCGTCGACCCCCGTAGAATCGGCAGGAGTCCTTGCACACGCCTGAAGGCCGGCGGAAATCTCGCGAGATTCTCGCTTCAGGTCGGCGCAAGTTCCGCGCTCGATCCTTCGGTGCGTAGACTCCCGGCGCGGGACCGCGCGCCAGCGGGACGCGCACCCGCGCCCTCCGGAAGGACGACAACAGCGTGAACGGCAAGATCCTCCTCGTCGAAGACGACGACAAGCTCGGCGGACAGATCGTCGAGCACCTGCGTGGCGCGGGACACCCAGTCGCGTGGCTGCGCGACGGAGCCAGCGCGCTCTCGGCCGAACCGCAGGGCTACGCGCTGCTCGTGCTCGACCTCATGTTGCCCGGCGCGCACGGTCTCGACGTGTTGAAGCGTTGGCGCGAACGATCCGACTTGCCCGTGCTGGTACTCTCGGCCAAGAACGACGCGACCACGAAGGTGCGCGCGCTCGAGTTGGGCGCCGACGACTACATGACGAAGCCCTTCTGGCCCGAGGAACTCGTCGCGCGCGTGCAGGCTCGCTTGCGTCGGCCCGTGTTGACGCGCGGCGACAAGCTGGAGTTGGGCGCGCTCACGATCGACGTGCCGGCCCGCACGGTGTCGGTCGAAGGACGCGAGATCGATCTCACGCCCGTCGAGTTCGAACTGCTCCTGGCGCTGGCGCGGCGCACCGGCGCGGCCGTGTCGCGCACGTGGCTCGTCGACAACGTGCTCGATCCCGAACGCGAGGGCGGAGAACGCACGCTCGACGTGCACGTGTCGCGTCTGCGCAAGAAGCTCGGACCGCAGGGCGCTCGCCTCGCGACCGTGTGGGGCGTGGGCTATCGACTCGTCGACGGAGTCGGCGCGTGAAGTTGCGCGCGCGGCTCGCGCTCACGCTCGTCGCGCTGGCCGTTCCGCTCGTGGCCGGAGCGGTCTGGCTGCGCATCGAGTTGGGGCGGCGCGGCGCGGTCGAGAGCTTGGTCGATTTCGCGCGCGTGCGCATGGTCTCGGGTGGCAAGGAAGCGTGCGAGGCCTCGCCCACGACGTTCCAGGAGCCGCCGCTGCAATTGCGACCGCGCGACGGCGGGCCACCGTGGCTGCGCGGTCCGCGCGGTCCCGAGGACCGCGGTCCGGAAGGTCGCAATCCGGAGGGAAGAGGCCCCGAAGGTCGTGGACCGGACGGCCGCGGTCTCCCCGGTCCGGGGCCCCAAGGTCTCGGGCCGCAAGGTCCGGAGGGACGCCCGCTCGATCCCGTCGGTCCCGAAGGTCGCCCGCTCGACCGACGCGCCGCCGTCGCGGCCGCGGTCGCGGCGACGAACCCGCGCGTCGAGCTGTGGGCCTACGGACCGGACTTCCAATCCGCCAACCCGCGCGCCCCCAAGTTCCCCGCGGACCTGCGGGCTCGCCTCGAGGCGGGGGAGCGCGAGGCCGGATTCGTCACGACGGACTCCGACGTCCGCGTCACGACGATCGCGGCGCGCATGGACTGGTCCGAGGGTCCGTGCGCGATCGTCACGACCCGGCGACTCGATCCGAAGCCGCCGAACGAGGTCCTGGTCGACGGCGTCTCGGCCGGCGCGCTCGTGGCGCTGCTCGTCGCCGGTGTCCTGGTCGCGGTGGGGCCCATCCTGCGGCGCGTCCGCAAGCTCGAGGACGGCGTGCGTCGCGCGGCGGCCACGCGCTACCACGAACGGGTCGCGGTGGAAGGCGCGGACGAGATCGCCGACTTGGCGCGCGCGTTCGACACCGCCGGCGCGGAGGTGCGCGAGCAGATCGAGGTGGTCGAGAAGCGCGAGCGCGCGCTGCGCAACTTCGTCGAGAACACGACGCACGACGTCATGTTGCCGTTGACCGTGCTGCAAGGGCACCTGACGCGCATGCGCAACGAGCTCTCGCGCGGAGCGACGCCCGAGCGCGAGACCGTGCGCGACGCGCTGGAGGAGAGTCACTACCTGGCCTCGCTGGTGCAGAACCTCGGCGCGGCGGCCAAGTTGGAAGGCGGCGAGCCGCGGCTGCGTCGCGATCCGTTCTCCTGGAACGCGCTGGTCGAGCGCGTGATCCTGCGCCATCGCACGATCGCCTCGGAGAAGGGCGTGGCCCTCGACTTCGCGGTGCCGCCCGACGACGTGCGCGCCGAAGGCGACGTGACGCTCGTCGAGCAGGCGCTCTCGAACGTCGTGCACAACGCGGTGCGCTACAACCGCTCGGGCGGGCACGTCGCCGTGCTCCTGGAGTCACGGGACGGACGCTTCGGCGTGCGCGTGTTCGACGACGGCCCGGGCGTCTCCGAGGCCGAGTTGGCGCGCATCTCCGAGCGCTCCTACCGCAGCGACGCGGCGCGTGCGCGGCATCCCGACGGACTCGGGTTGGGGCTCTCGATCGCGAAGGACGTGGCGGATCGCCACGGCTTCGCCATCCGATTCGGACGCGCGGAAGCGGGCGGGCTCGAGGTCGAGTTCAGCGGCGCGATCTCTCCGCCCACGGGACACGTCCCGCGTTGAGGCGCGCGCCGGGCTACTTGCGCGCGACCTTGCGTCCCGTGAGCAGCGCGTCGGCGTGGGCGTTCGCGTGCTCGGTCACGTGCGTGCACATGAGGTCGCACAGCTTCGGCACCGTGTCGATCGCCACGGAATAGAACACGGTCGCGCCCTCCTTGCGGCGCTCGAGGAAGCCGGCTTCGTGCAGCGTCGAGAGGTGCTTGCTCGTGCTGGCTTGGGACGCGCCCGATTCCGTCACGAGGTCGCCGACGCTCTTCTCGCCCGCGAGCAGGATGGAGAGGAGGCGCAGACGCGCCGGCTCCGAGAGCGCGCGGAACCGCAGCGCCACCGCCTCCAACATCGCGTCGCTCATCGGTCGTCGAGTTCGTCCCACGTCGTGTGTCCCCAGGTGATTCGGTGTTCGGGTGTCGCCGTGCTCCGGTACGGCGAGCGCGAGCTCGCGAGCCGTCTGCGCCGGTCCGCCCCGGTGCGCGCGCGACGCGCCCTCTCCTCATCCTACCCCGATCCGCGCCTCGGTTTCGAGCCGCGCGCGGAGCTCACGACGCACGCCACGCGAGCCAGCTCGCCGCCACGACCAAGGTCACGATCGTGACGGGCACGCCCACGCGCGCGTGCTCGCGCCAACCGATCTCGACGCCGTGCGCGCGAGCCGAGTCCACGACGATGATGTTGGCGATGCTCCCGACCACGATCAGGTTCCCGGCCAACGTGCTCGCCAAGGCCAGGATCGGTCCGGCCATGTCGTGCGTCGCCGTGGGCAACAACAACATGGTGGCGGGCACGTTCGAGACCAGGTTCGAGAGCACGACGACACCCGCGAACAGGATCGGCGGCCGCGACGGATCGAAACCCTCGCTCCGCGCCGCGACCAGCCCGCGTTCCAAGAGTCCCGACGCCGACAGGGCGTGGTTCACGACGAACAGGCCCACGAAGAGGACCAGCAGTTGTCCGTCGACGAGTCCCAGGATGTCGCGCGAACGACGTCGTCGCGACACGAGCAGGAGTCCGGCTCCGCCCAAGGCCACCACTTCGCGCGGCCAACTCGTCACCAGGAACGCGACCATGACGGCCGTCGCCACGGCGAGAGACTTCCAGGTTCCCACGGCGTCGTATTCGATCGCCACGCTCGCGCCGGCCCGCCGCGGGCCGGTCCAGCGTCCGCGCGTCGCCAGCGTGATCACGACCCACACCAGGGCGAGTCCCACGACGGCCGGCAACGAGGCCAGCGCCAGATAGGCGCCGAAGTCGAGGCGCAACGCCTGACCGATCAGCATGTTCTGCGGGTTGCCGATCAGCGTCGCGGCCGAACCGACGTTGCTCGCGCAGCACAAGGCCAGCAGGAACGGAACGGGCGCGAGCCCGCGGCGCAGGCAACCTTCCACGAGCAACGGCGCCATCGCCAGGCACACGATGTCGTTCGTCAACACGGCCGACAGCACGCCCGCGATCGCGATCAAGATCGCCAACAGCGTCGGGGGCGACACGTCCAAGCACGCGACGCGCTCCGTGACGCGCGCGTAGAAACCCGACACGCGCAGGTTGGCGGACACGACCATCATCCCGAACAGGAGCGCGATCGTGGGCACGTCGATCGCGTCCCAGGCGTGTTGCGTCTCCACCGCGCCCACGGCGATCAGCGCGATCGCTCCCAGCAGCGCGATGCCCGTGCGATCGAGCGCGAGCCCGGGCAAGCCGCCCAGGATCATGCCCAGGTAGACGAGCGCGAAGATCGTGAGGATGGTGGCGTCCACGAGCGCGTGAAGCTCGCAAGGAGAGCCCCGCGGTTCAAGCGTCGGGCGTCAGCTCGACAGGATCTGCCGCGCGCGTTTCTTGTAGCTCGATTCGAAGGACTCGCGCTTGACGGCCACGAGCCGCCGCAGTTCGGCGTCCTTGAGTTCGCGCCGGACGGAGCTGGTCCAGGACGAATCGAGTTCGCGCGACCACAGGCCGCCGGGGAACGCGCGGTCGAAGCCGGCCAGCGCGCGGTAGTAGGCTTGTTGGCCGCTCACGCGCCGACACCCGTCGATCACGCCCGCGATCACCGTCGCGCGCTCGTTCGTGTTCCAGCGCGGCCAGCGCGCGAGCGTCTCGCCCCACTCGTCGAGGAACGGCGGGATCGGCAACAGCAGATCCTCGTGCGTGCGCAGCAGCTTGACCTCGCGCAGCGGGTAGTTGCGGTGGCCCTCGGCCGCGCACAGCTCGCGGTACACGGCCGCGGCGCGCCCGTACGCGCCGCCGTAGCGCTCGAACCGCTCGCGCGCCAGGTCGCCGTACTTCACGCGCGCGAGGTCGGCGTGCGCGCGACCGCTCTTCGACGCGAGGCTCTGCACGACGTCGCCGGCGTTGTGCGTCAGGATCGCGGCCAGCGCGATCACCGTCGCCTCGCGTCCGCGTTCGCGCACCATCGCGTCGAACGCGCGCGCTTCCCGCGCCAACTCGTCGTCGATCGCGGCCTCGAACCGCGCGGCGCCGACCTCGTCGCCCGCGTGTCGCATGCCGATCAAACCGCCGCACAGGACCGACAGTCGCTCGCCGTCGTGTCCGGACACCGGACCGAAGCCCTCGATCGTGACGATGCGGCGGCTCACGCCCGACACGTCCCACGACCCGATCGACAACGCCAGGTCGCGCATGCGCTCGAGCTCGTCGCGATCGGTCTGGTCGATCCACAGCGCGTGGCGGATCTTCGCGTCGACGTCGGTCGGGACGTACGTGGCCACGCTGCCGAAGTGCGCGGCGAGACAGAGCGCGAAGTAGTCCGTGCGCTGCGCGGGCGTGGGGTGCTCGCTCGACTCCAGGCGATCCGCGGCGAGCAGCACGCGCCACCACCCGAGCGGATGCGCCGCCAACTCGCACAGCCGGCCGGGCCCGGACTCGGGCACGTTCGCCGCGTCGCGGTGCGAGCCGTCGAACAACCAGGGCGCCGAGTTGCGCACCAGGTCGACCAGGTTGCGCGCGCCGATGAACCCGCCGAAGGCGCCGCGGGATTCGGGCGCACGCCAGGTGCCGGGCTCGGGAGACGCGTGACCCATGGAAGAACTTTCAGGATAGCGCCGCGTGCGCGCGAACGTGCTCACCTCCGGGCGTTCCGCGCGCCGATTCCTCACGGATCCCCGCCGCGAGTCGGCGCCGGGCGCGCGCGACGCGTCCGGCGGCGAGTGTTCGCGCCGCCTCCCGTCGCTATCCTCTCCGGCGTTCGTCCCCGATCATGCGCGTCCTGTTCCTCACCGATTCCCTGTCCGACCTCGACGGCGTCGGACGCTACGCGGTGCGGCTGATCTCGGCGATGGAGGCCGAGCGTCCGGGGTTGCAAGTCGAGATCCTGCTGGCGCGCAAGCACCGGCCCACGTCGAGCGCGGTGCCCGGGCACTGGAAGGTCGAGGTGGCGCTGCCGCCCGACTACTTCTACTACATGTCCCCGCCCCGGTTCTGGGCCAGCTTCGTCGCGACGGTCTGGCGCGTGCGGTCGCGCGCGCGACGCGTCGACCTGGTGCACGCGATCAAGGACTACCCGCACAACTTCGCGGGGCTCGTGGGCGCGCGGCTGGCGGGCAAGCCCTGTGTCGCGACGGCGCACGGCACGTACAGCGTGCAACCGCTGCTCTCCGAGCGTCACGCGCGTCGCTCGCGTTGGACGTACCGTCGGCTCGCGGCGTTCGTCTCGGTCAGTCGCTACACGCGCTCGCGGTTGCTCGCGATCCTGCGGCCCGACGAACTCGATCCCGCGCGCGTGCACGTGATCCCGAACGCCGTCTCGGCCGAGCACTACGTCGCGCCACGCGACGTGGGCACGCGACCGTGGCACGCGCATCCCTTCACGTTGGGCATCGGCGAGATCAAGGAGCGCAAGGGACACCACCTGTCGCTGGGGGCGTTCTGTCGCATCGCGGCGCGGCATCCGACGTTGCACCATTACGTCGTCGGCAACGCCGTCGGGGACCGCTACCACCACGGGCTGCTCGAGACGGCCCGCGCGGCCGGCGTGGCCGATCGCGTGCACTTCCTGGGCAACGTGAGCGAGGACGAGAAGGTCGACCTCCTGCAGCGCGCGCGCGTGTTCGTGCACACGCCCGTGACGGCCGCGGACGGCGGATTCGAGGGCTTCGGCATCGTCTACCTCGAGGCGTCGGCTTGCGGCGTGCCGGTGGTGGGCACGCGCGACTGCGGCGCCGAGGACGCGATCGACGACGGCGTGACCGGATTCCTCGTCGCGCAAGACGTGGAGAGCGCGGCCGCCGCGCTCGAGCGACTCGTGTCCGACGAGGACCTGCGTCGACGCATGGGCGAAGCCGGTCGCGCGCGCGCGCGGGCGTCCTCGTGGCGCGACAACGCGCGCCGCGTGCTCGCGATCTACGACGACGTGCTCGCGAGGTCCGGCTCGTGAAGCGGCGCCTGTTCGAGCTCCTGAAGAGTCGCTTCTTCCGCGACACGGCCACGCTGCAGATCGCGGGGATGCTGAATCAGGTCTCGCAACTCGCGTCGACCGTGTTCATGGCCTTCCTCCTGGGGGCCGAGGGCCAGGGCCACTTCGTGTTGGCCGTCGCGTTGCAGGGGTTGCTCCACTTCCTGATCAACACGGGCGTCGTGCCCGCCACCGTGTCGCAGATCGCCGCGGCGCACGTGCGCGGCAACCACGAGAAGACCGCCGGTTGGATCGCGTTCCTGGCCAAGGCGGTGTTGACGTTCGGACTCATCATCCTGGTCGTCGGTTGGTTCGTGCTGCCCTGGGTCGGCGAGCGCTTCTACGACGAACCCTCGCACGGGCACGGTCGCGAGATCGGCACGTGGGCTTGGATCTTGTGCCTGGAGCCGCTCCTCGACTTGCCGCGCGTCGTCGCGGCGGTCGCGTTCCAGGGCACGCGTCGCATGCGCGCGTTGGGCCAGGTCGAGAACGCCGACGAGATCGTGCGCTTCTTCCTGGTCGTCGTCGGCGCCGCGATCACCGGTTCTCCGGCCGGCGCCGTGGCGGGCATGGTGATCGCCGCGGCCATCGGTTCCGTGCTGGCGATCGAGCTCTACGGCGCGGCGCGGCACGACGGCGGTCCGCCGCTGCCGGGCGTGCGCGACATCGCGCGGCGCATGCGCGAGGTGCCGTTGTGGCGCGGTCTGCGGCTCGGGATCCGCGTCGGCTTGCTCAAGAACGGCACGGCGCTCTTCCTGTCGATCTTCCCGCGTTTGATCATCGGCAAGTTCGTGGGGGCGGAGTGGACCAGCTACTTCCACATCGCGCAGCGCGTGCTGACCATTCCCACCATGTTCATGTTGGGCGTGTCGCGCACGTCGTTGTCCGCGCTGGGCGAGCTCGCGGGGCGCAAGGACTGGCACGGGTTCCGGCGCCTGTTCACGCGCGTCTCGCTGATCACCGGTGGCGCCTTGAGCCTCTTGATCCTGCTCGGGTTGCCGCTCGTGCAGCCGGTCGTCGCGCGCTTGTTCCCGGCCAGCTACGTGAAG
>Ga0075163_10007790_pt1 | contig 14130 bp, 14 predicted proteins | sample JI1023141ADNA_FD_71478 | JGI IMG/M metagenome (GOLD analysis project Ga0075163, IMG submission 71478) | Wastewater effluent complex algal communities from Wisconsin, to seasonally profile nutrient transformation and Carbon sequestration -... | ecosystem: Engineered > WWTP > Effluent > Algae...
GAGACCGGGCCCGGGAAACCGGGACGAGGCGCCGCCGACGAGGCGGCGCAGTCGTTTTGTCCCCGCCGATCGTCGCGGAGGCAACCCGTTGCCCGTCGTCGCCGACGCCGCCTCGGTTTCACGAGAGATCTGCCTGGCGCCGGACTTGCTGATGGTCGGGCATGCACCTCTTCGCCGCCGACGTCGCGCCTCCTGGGTTCACTGGCATCGATTTCGTCACGCTCGGCTCGCGGACGACCCTGCTGATCGGTCTCGCCGCGATCGCGGGAGCGCTGGCCCTGTTCTTCGTGCTGCGCCGCTTCAAGGTGGCGAAGCTCCAGTCGGCGATCGCTGCGCTCGGGTTGTTCATCGTCGTCGACGTGACCACCTACGTCGTCGTCACCCAGCAGACGAAGGCCGAACGCGCCGCGGCGCGCGCCCGTCGCAGCGCGGAGTACGAGCAACGTGAGGCGCAGCAGAGCGCGGCGAAGCAGCGCGCTGCGAGCGCCGCGACGAACCGCGAACCGGTCGCGGATCAGCCCCGCTGACTCGCCGCGGGTCGCCCGCTCTCCGCGGCAATTTGCCGCCGACGAGAGGCCTTTCCTGGGCATCTTGCGCACCTATCGAGAGGCTCATGGCGGATCGATGTCGGTGTCAGCGGTGCTCTCGGGTCGTGAGGCGCTCCTTTGGATCGCCCCTCAGGCGGGTGGTCTTCGTCTCGATGTTCGCGGCGACGTTGCCCTACGCGTGGCTGCTCTTCGTCGCGGGACCGGGCGTCGTCGGCGTCCTGCCGATCGTCATCGGCATGGGCTGCGGCATCTCGGCTGGCTTCGGCGACTGGGCGTTCCCGGTGCCCGAATGCCCGCACTGCGGCGCCTACACGGAGTGGGCGCCCCGCGTCGAACGCGAAGACGCGGGCGCGCGCTTGGAGAGCCTGCGCTCGCCGTCGCTCGCGGCGTGACGTCGAGACTGGCGCGCGCGATCAGGGGAGCAGCGCGCCCCGGATCTGACCGTCCTCGGTCCAGATGATCGCGGGCCTCACGCCGGGTGTGGTCGGCGCGAAGCCGCTCAGGAAGCTGCGCGAGCTGCCGACGGGCGCGGAGGGAACGAGCACGGTCCACGCCGTCCAGCTCTCTCCGTCGTACATCGTGTAGACGAGTGGATCGCCCATCGACTCGCTGATCGCCACGAGGACGAGGCCGTCCCTGTAGGGCGCGAGGAAGATGCCGTCGTTGTGCTTCACCGGCTCCGCGGGGATCGCGAACCCGTCGCTCCAGTTGCCGCCGAGCGTGAACGAGCGGTACTCGAAGGCGCCGTTCACCTGGCGCACGGCGTGCGCCTTGCCGCCCGCGACTGTCGCGGCCCAGTCGTTGAGGCCCTGGGCCTGATCGGCGCCGAAGACCGACGGGGGTGTGGTCTTCGTGCTCGTCTGAGTAGGCGTCCACGTGCCGTCCGCGTTGCGGATCGTCATGAGCACGTTCACCGGGCTGCTGTCGTCGGCGCCGTCCTCGTAGAGGATGAGCGCGGTCGACCCGAGGCCCAGGATCTGGTGGGCGTTCACGTGGTTGTTCACGCACCACACCACGGTCTCGTCGTACGTCACGCCCGAGAACGTCGAGCCGTCCTCCTTCTTCTCCGCGATGAACACGTCGACGTCCCCGTTGCCACACGGGCCGAGCGGCGGTGTCTGCGGCGTCGCCTGCCAGCCGCTCACGTCGAGCACCGTGCCGTCGTCGAGGATCGCCGTCGCGCAGCCGTCCGGCGCGGTGTCGCCTCCCGAGTTGACGGTCGTCGCGGGCTCGAACGTGATCGAGCCCTCCGCGAGCGTCGCGCGGATGTGGTACCGACCAAACGAGCTGTTGCCCTGGGTGACGTGCACGACGTCGACGCCACCGACCCCGCGTGACGCGACCGAGAGATCGCGGCCGTCGCCGCTCGTCCCCTGCGGGAGCGTAAGCGACTGCCCGGCGCCCCACATCGAGAAGTCCTTGGAGTGCATCGTGCGCAGCGACGTGCTCGCGTCGTCGTGGAACAGCCACCACTCTCCCGAGCCTTCGGCGTAGGCGAGGTGGCTCTGCGACGAGAACCCGGTCGGCGCGAACAGACCATCGCCGCTCGCGATGAGCCCGGGTGCAGCCTTCGTCGTCACGGTGATCTCGGCGTCGTCGAACGCGCCGCCGCTCGAGTCGGCCCCGCGGACGTGGAAGACGCCGTCCAGCAGCGGGGCGCGATACACGCCGTCCGCGCTGATCGTCCCGCCGTTCGGCTCGAGCACGGTCCAGCCGGCGTCGGTCGCGGGCGCGCCGTCGAGCGCCGCGGTGAACGTGATCGACGCGCCGCCGAGCACCGACGAGACGCCCGGGCTCACGACGAAGCCGGCGACGTTGCCGCCCGTGCCCGACGACGACGTCATGCTCGACCCGGAGGAGGTTTCGCTCCCGGTCGTGCCGGTCGAGCTCGTCTCGCCGACCTGGTAGTCGCCCGCGCCCAGGATCAGCCCGCACCCCGGGAGGAGGAGCAGCGCGAGGGTCGTTCCAAGGCGAGCTGACCAGCGCATGGTTCCCACGCTATCGAGGCCGTGAAGGCCCGTAAAGCGGCCCTATCATGCGAGGCCTTATGGCTTCACCTTCGACTTCTTCCTTGGTCTCTCGAGCCTCACCCTGGTTGCTCGCTGCCGCGATCGCAGCGATCCCCGCGGCCGAGGCGTCCGCTTCTCCCGGGGACGCGTTCGCCGCTGCGGGGCTCGGCGTCGGCGCCGTCGGCATCGTGGACGTCGGGTTCCTCGCGTACGACGTCCTCGTGGTCGAGGACGACAACGAGCCCGACGAGGGCGCGATGATCGCGCAGACGGCCGTGTGGGCGCCGCAGATGGCGCTCGCGAACGCGCTCATCATCCTCGGTCAGGTGGACCAGGAGAGCGGACCCGTCCTGACGCTCGCGGGCCTCATCCCCGCCGTGTTCAGCACCGGGATGACGACGTTCGGCGCGTGGTCCCTCGCGAACCACGACGTGCCCGTGGGCCCGCGGCTCGGCGTGTCGTTCATGGTCGGCGCCGATTTCGTCCTGACGGCGGGCGCGATCACCACGGCGTTCGTCGGCGACCACGTCGCGACGCCGTGGCTCGCGATCCCGGAGATCGCGATCGGCAGCGCGCAGGCGGTGCCGTCGTTCGTCCAGGCGGCGCGCGACCCCGATTTTCGCGCTGCGTGGATCGGGCTCGGCGCGTGGTCGACCGCCATCGCCGTCCACGGCGCGGTCTCCGTCGCCGTGTCCGCCGGGACGCGCACAGCGGACGACGCCGTCGAGACCGACCCGACGAAGAAGCCGAGCGCGCCGCCGTTCGTCGTCGCGCCGACCGTCTACACGGAGGGCAAGCGCTCGCTACCCGGCGCGGTGCTCGTCGGCGCGTTCTGACTCCTGCGTCGGCGCGCGACCGAGCAGCGCGTCGGCGGCCGGCGTCACGACCGAGCGGAGCGCGGCGTGAGCGAGCGATCGTCGCTCGGCGAGCGGGAGGTGACCGTGCGCCCGCATCGCCGCCAGGTTCACCTGGTCGTCACGAACCGGCCCGAGGCCGACGTGCGACCGCGCCGCGTCGAAGATCGTCCTGAGGTCGCTCACGAGCGAGGCCCGCTCGGCGCCGCTCGTCTGATCCAGGATCCACCCGAGGGTGCGCCACGCGAGGAGCGCGTGCTCGGCCTCCTCGTCCGCGATCGCCGCGAGCACGCCGCGCACGGTGGGATCCGTCGCCGCGTCGCGCGCGTCCGCGATCTGCATCGCCGCGATCGTCTCCGCGATGCACCCCTCGCGCGCGATCGCGCACGCGACCGACGCGCGCGTCGCGCGGGCCCCGAGGCCGAGCGCGGCGCCCAGATCGAGCGCGGTCGGCCCGCGCGGCGCCCCCGCGTACGCGCTCGCGAGCGCGAAGCAGACACGCGCGTGATCGATCTCCTCGGCGAGCGCGCGCTGGGCTCGCTGAACGAGGTCGAGCGGCGCGCCGAGCGAGAGCAGCTCGAGGAGGAACCTGGAGAACGACGCGATCGACGCGTGCTCGTTCAGGCCCTCTTCGCCCCAGTAGGCCTCGAGCGCGGCCCGCGTTCGTGCGTCGAGCGCGATCACATCGGGTGCGAGCGCACCGTCGAACCAGGCGCGCGTCGACACGAGCTCCGCGCGGCGTGCGGCCCCGTCGACCATGAACGGCCGGCCGACCGGGCAGTCTCCGACGACCGTGTAGCAGCAGTTCATCGCCATCGGATCCGGCCCGCACGCCTGGTCGCCGATCTCCTGGAAGCCGCAGCTGTACGCCTCGAGCACGCATTCCTTCGGATAAGCCTGGTCGCAAGGCACCCCGGACGTCAGCGGAAAGCAGACGTACTGAGCGACGAACCCGGTGCTGCAAGGGCCGTTCGCGGGCACCGGCACGTCGGTCACGCTGATCGGCTGCGGGCAGAACCCGCTGCCCGTGCTCGCCCCGACGGTGACGACGCCGGTCGTGAGCGATCCGGTCGACGCGACGTTCGAGGACGACTTCGAGGAGCTCTTGCTCGACGAGCTCGAGCTCCCCGAGCCGCCCCCGCCCTGGCCGGTGACGAAATCGACCTTCCCTCCGCATCCGGCGAGCGTCGTCGCGCTGACGCCGAGCGCGCCGAGGATCCAGTGGAGCATCGCGGTGTGGTGGGGGCGTGTCATGCCCCCAGTGTACAGCCGACCGCCGCGTCTCAGTCGAGCGGGTAGACGAGGAGCCCCGGCGCCGGATCGACCGCGTTGAAGAACGACGAGTTCGTGATGTACGCGTTCGACCCCACGACGTCGACGCTCGCCGGATTGTCGAGCGGCTTCCCGCCGTAGCCAGCGTTGGGATCGCCGTTCGTGTCGATCTGGATGATCGTGTTGGTCGAGTTGACGACCGCGACGATGGTCGTGCCGTCCGGGCCGACGTCGATCCCGTCGATGCCGCCGAGCGTGCTGCAGTCCGGGCCCGCGAGGAGCGAGGCCGTGCCGGCGGTGCCATCTCCGTTGATCGGGATCTTCACGATCGAGCCGAGGTTCGTGTTCGCGACGAAGAACGTGTCGCCGACGCGGACGATCCCGTTCGCGCCGATCGCGAACGGAGCGGCGTTCGCGCAGGTGAGATCCGTCCCGAGCAGCAGCGGGTCGCTCTTCCATTTCGTCGTCGTGCCGTCGGTCGAGCTCACCTTGAAGATCGCGCCGCCCGAGTCGGCGACGAAGATTGCGCCAGACGCGTCGAGCCAGAGGCCGTTGGGGAAGTTCATCTCGGCGTTGGTCGCGAAGGGCGTCGTGACGGCGCCCCCCGCCGCGGGGATCTTGTAGATCCCGTTCGCGACGACCGTTCCGGGTCCGCCGCCGAAGCCCACGTACGCGTTGTTCGCCGCGTCGACGACGATCCCGAGGAGGAAGCCTCCGTTCATCGGAGGTGTCGGGATCGATCCGAAGTCCGTCACGGCGCCGCCCGGGAGCGCGACCTTGACGACCTTGCCGAGCGCGGCGAGGCCGACGTACGCGGTCTGATCCTTCACGAACAGCCCCTCGGCGAGCTCGCCCTTCGTCGGGTCGAGGTGCGCGACGAACGTGGGCTCCGAGACCGACCCGCCCGCGCCCGAGGACGAGCTGTTCGACGCAGAGGACGAGCTGTTCGACGTCGAGCCGGTCACCGTCGACGACGCGGTCGTCGACGAGGAAGAGCTCGCGCCGCCCGATCCGTCGGTCGAGTCGTCACACGCGACGACCGTTGCCGCGAGCGCGCCAGCGGCGAGGAAGAACGGGACACGGAGAGAGGAAGCACGCGTTCGAAGAGAGCTCATGGCCGGAACCTTTCGGTGGCGCGGTCGACTCGACAGCGCGGAGTGGATGCACGGTGGTCACGAGCTCCGTTCGGAGACAGGGGCGATCTTTGGTACACACGTTCCGGAATCGGAACGACCCATGCAGCGCTTTCACCTCGATCTGAACGATATCGCGATCTTCGCTGCGGTCGTCGAGGCCGAGAACCTGACCCGCGCCGCGAGGTCTCTCGGCCTCCCCAAGTCGACCGTGAGTCGGAAGCTCGCCGCGCTCGAGCACCGACTCGGCGTGCGCCTGCTCCACCGCTCGCCTCGACGCATCGACGTGACCGACGCCGGTCGCACGCTCCACGCGGAGGCGCGTGAGGCGCTCGCGCTCCTCGCGAGCGCGGCCGATCGCGTGGGGGGATCGAAGGACGGCCTGCGCGGCAAGGTGCGGCTCAGCGCGCCCGTCGATCTCGGCGTCACGCTGGTCGGCCCGCTCCTCTGGGAGTTCGCGAAGCGCGAGCCGGAGATCACCGTCGAGGTCGAGTTCGCCGACCGCAAGGTCGACATCACGCAGGAGGGCTTCGACTTCGTCGTGCGCGTCGGTGAGGTCGGCGATCCCGCGCTCGTCGCGCGCCAGGTCGGCGTCATCCGCGGTCACCTCGTCGCGTCGGCCCAGTACGTCGCCGAGCACGGCGTCCTCGCGCGCATCGAGGACGTCCCCGCGCACAAGTTCATCCAGTTCTCGCCGACCGGCCAGTTCCTCGACACGATGCGGTTCATCCGGCCCGACGGCGGGACGCTCGATCTACCGTTCAGCGGGCAGCTCCGGTTGAACTCGCTCGCGGTCGCACGGGACGCGGTGCTCGGCGGCCTCGGGGTCGCGCGTCTCCCGACGTACATCAGCCGGCCCCACATCGACGCAGGTCGCCTCGTCCACGTGCTGCCCGGCTACTGGACGGAGGAGCGCGTGGTTCGCCTCGTCCACGTCGGCCGCCGGCTCCTCCCGGCGCGCGTGACCAAGCTCATCGACTGGCTCGCGCGCGGAATGGAAGAGGCGCTCGGTCGGCGCTGATCAGTGGCGGCGATGCCGCACCGGCGGCGAGCGGTGATGATTCGAGGGCCCGTGGCTGCGCACCCATGTGCGATAGGCGGGCCCGTGCCGGTGATAGTGGTTCACGTAGACGCCGTACGACACGTACGTCGGCGGGACGTAGTAGATGCCGGCGCTGGCGTAGACGAACGGCGCCCCCGAGTCGTCGTAGTAGACGGGGTTGCCCTCGTAATACATCGGCTCGTACGTGGTATCGACGCGCGTGACGGGGACGGGATCCGTGTAGACGTAGCAGCCCGAGAGGCCGATCGCTGCGGCGCTGCCAACGAGGATCATCGCTGCCGCTCGCATGTGTTGACGCGTTTTCATGATGCGAGGAACAAGGGCAATCGACGTTCCACCGTCGCTCCCCACGAATCCCGCGGGTTCTCACGAGGACCGCGGCGATCCGCCCCAGATGGGCCACGGCTGCGAGCGCGATGGACCGCCGAGGTCGACCTCGGCCGCGCACACGGCCACGAAGCCCGCTTCTGTCGCCGCGGAACGAGAATTGAATCGTCGCGTCGTGAGGTTGAACAATGACGATCAGCGCGGCCCGGAACCCGACCCTCCCCGACATCGAAGTGCAGGTGCCTCCGTCCTATCGGGTCGCCACGCGCCTCGTCGCCTTCGCTGCGGGAGCGACCGATCCCGGTCGCGTTCGCAGCACCAACCAGGATCAGTTCGTCGTCGCCACCCTCACGGGCGCGCTCCAGATCGAGCAGTCGAGCTTCCCTCAGGCGGTGGTGCGCTACGGCGGGCCTCAGGGCCACCTCTTCGCCGTCGCGGACGGGATGGGAGGCCACGGCGGAGGTGAGCAGGCGAGCGTCCTCGCGGTCGGCGCCGTCGAGAACTTCCTGCTGGGTACGCTCGGCTTCCTGAACGCGCTCCGCGGCGACGACGCGAGCGTCGAGAGCGAGCTCAAGAACGTCCTCCGGCACGCGAACCAGGTGGTCACTGCGCGCGGCGACGCCCGCCCCGAGCTCCACGAGATGGGGACCACGCTCACCGTGGGCTACGTCATCGACGGCACGCTCTACCTCGCGCACGTCGGCGACAGCCGCTGTTACCTGCTGCGCGGCGACAAGCTCACGCAGCTCACGCGCGATCACACGCTCGTCAGCGAGCTCGTCGACGCCGGCGTCATCGAGCGGGTCGACGCGAAGCGCCACCACCTCCGGCACATGATCACGAACGCCGTCGGCGGCGGGATCGACGGCGTCGTCCCCGAGGTCCAGAAGCGGACGCTCATGGCCGGCGATGTCCTCCTCTTCTGCTCCGACGGGCTCACCGAGGTCGTCGACAACCGCGCGATCGCGCGGATCCTCGCGACCGAGACGGATCCGCGAGGCGCCTGTACCCAGCTCGTTCGAGCGGCCGTCGACGGCGGCGGACCCGACAACGTGACCGCCGTCGTGGTCCGCTTCCACGCGGCGCACGACCCGCGCGCGTGACGCTCAGCCGGGGGGCTCGTCGGCGGCGTCGATCTCCTCGAGCACCCGCTCGACCGAGACCGGCTTCACGAGGTGCCTCGCGAAGCCGGCCTCGCGCGAGCGCTCGCGATCCGCTGGGAGGCCGTAGCCGGTGACGGCGATGAGACGGCACGTGGCAAGCTCCGGCATCTCGAGCAGGCTGCGCGCGAGCTCGTAGCCGTCCATGACCGGCAGGCCGATGTCGAGGATCGCGACCTCGGGCTTCAGGTCTCGGGCGCACTCGAGCGCGGACGGGCCATCGTGCGCGATCTCCACGCGGTGGCCCGCGCCGGTCAGGCCCATCGCGAGGAGCTCCGCGGCGTCGACGTTGTCGTCGACGACGAGCACCGTGCGTGGGCGCGGCGCGGTCCCTTGCCGTCGCGCCGGTCGCATCGACGCGCGACCCGAGGTCCGGCGCGGCCCCGCTTCGGGCAGGCGGATCGAGAAGGTGCTGCCGCGGCCGGGCCCATCGCTCGACACCATCACCGAGCCGCCGTGCGCCTGGACGAGGGTCTGAACGATCGCGAGGCCGAGCCCGAGCCCTCCTTGCGACCGGTCGAGCGCCTGCCTCTCCTGGAAGAACAGCTCGAACACGCGCGCGGAGAGCTCCGGCGTGAGACCCCGGCCGTCGTCGGTGACCTGGACGACGACGGACGACTCGAGCGTGAAGCCCTTCACCGAGATGTTGCCGCCCGCGTCCGTGTACTTCGCGGCGTTCGTCAGGAGGTTCGACACGGCCTGTGCGAGGCGCGTCGGATCGCCCATCACGACGAGCCCACGCGGCAGCTCGACCTTGAGGTTGTGCTGCCGCTGCTCGATGAGCGGGCTCGCGAGCTCGATCGCGCGCGCGACCACGTCGGCCATGTCGACGAGCGAGCGCTTGAGCTCGACCTTGCCGCGCGTGATGCGCGAGATATCGAGCAGATCGTCGACGAGCCTGACGAGGTGCTCCACCTGGCGCTCGATCACCGCGCGCTCCCGGATCGAGGACGCGTCACCTCGCAGCCGCATCAGCTCGAGGGCCGTCGAGATCGGCGCGAGAGGGTTCCGTAGCTCGTGGCCGAGCATCGCGAGGAACTCGTCCTTCACGCGGTTCGCCTCCTCGGCCTCCGCGCGCGCCTGACGCTCGCGCTCGAGGAACGTCTGCCGCAGATCCGTCGTCTCGATCGAGGTGACGAGCACCGACGGGCTCGCCGGTCCGTCGCCGGGAAAGGGCGCATACGCGAGCCCCTCGTGCTCCCCTCGAGTGCCGTCGCGCGCGTCGTCGAAGAGCGCCGCGACCTCGCCCCAGCGCTGCCCGAACGCCGTCCGCGCGGGGGCGCCGAGGCTCGCGGCGTCGAGGCGCACGTGCTTCATGAACGGCTCGTTGAAGACGAGCGCCAGCTCCGGACCCCACGCGATCGCCATCGGCGCCGCGGCCGCGCGCGCCACGTCGACGGCGCAGGCGAGCCGCGGCGACCACCCGGCCCGGGGGCCGAGCGGTGACCGCGACCAGTCGAGCGATTCGAAGTGCGCGTCCAGGCTCACGAGATCTCTCGTTGCCTTACTCTCGCGCGCGTCAGTCGGCGAGCATGATGTCGACACGTCGGTCCTGCGACCACCCCGACTCGTCCTGACCCGTCGCGTCCATCTCTCCGCGCGAGGTCGTCGCGACCCGCTCGTTCTCGAGCCCCTTGGTGTGGAGATACGAGGCGACGTTGCCGGCGCGCCGGTGGCCGAGCGACAGGTTGTACTCGAAGTCGCCGCGCGGATCCGCGTGCCCGACGAGGCGGAGGTCCTTGCCGGACATCGGACCCTTGGTGAAGCACGTGGCGAGGATGTCCAGCGCCGGGTCGGGCCGCACCGCCGACGAGTCGAACTCGAACTTCGGCGTCGGCATGTTGCAGGCTTCCTGGATCCGCGGATCGACGACGACGTGCGCGGTGGTGTCGTCGTCCTTCGATGGCGCCGGCTTCGTCGTCGTGACGACCGATGTGCTCGCGCCCATGCCGGACGTGATCGCGACCTTGGGCGGGGGACTCTGGTCCGCGCAACCCAACAGGCTGATCGCAGCGACGACCGAGACTCCGAGGACGATGCTCATGCGTTTCATGTTCGTGTTCTCCGATGGATGTGGTCGGGGCGGTTCGCCCCAGGTGCGCTCTTTGCGCAGGGCGCTCGACGAAGCAGCGCGGAGTCACGCCTCGGCGGGAGGCGGCTCCTTGATCGTGAGCACCGGAACGTTGGACTTGCGGACGAGCAGCTCTGCGGTGCTCCCGAGGAGGGCGCGACGCAGGCCGCTGCGGCGGTGCGTCCCCATGCAGATCAGGTCGGCGCCGACCTCTTCGGCGGCCTCACCGATCTGCTGCACCGTATCGCCGACCTTCACCATCGTCCTGATGTTGAGGCCGGGCCGCTGGTGCTTCTCCAGGAGGCGCTCGAGCCCTCGGACGGAGACCTCCTCCATGCTGTTGACGAGGTCGCGCGTCACCATCCCCGGCGGATCCACGATCCCGATCGTCGGGACCTCGGACACGTGGAGGAGGACGATGTCGGCGTCGAGCCGCTCCGCGAGATCCTCTGCGTAGAGGAGCGCGAGGTCGGAAGGTTCGGTGAAGTCGGTGGGGACGAGGATGGTGTGGGGCGTGCTCATGGGAGGCTCCTTCCCAGCTCGCCGAGGATGCAGCGGCCGGGCCGTCCCAGGCCGGCCGCGGCTGCCACAAGAGCGGCCGTGACAGCAAGGGTTGGTTCCATGAACCCCGACCATCGCAGAGCTCGTGCCACCCCAACAACGGGCGGTTTCGTCGGCCCAAACGTGGCAAATTGTCGCGATCGTGTCACCGCGCACCGAGCGGGCGAAATCGCGGCGCGAGACCGTAGCGACTTTGAGCGAGAAACTGAGCGCGTGTGGCAACGGCGCGAACCGTGCACGGGTGAGCGCCCACGCCAGTCGAGGTCCGCCCCCCGAGCCCCGGCTCTCCTCCCATCAGCACCGAAGGTCCTCATGAAAGAGACTGTCCTCTTCGTCGACGACGACGCCGATCAGTGCGAGCTGATCGACGCCACGCTCTCGCGACAAGGCTTCGCCGTTCGCACCACCACCTCCGCGAGCGAGGCGCTCGACATCCTCGGTCGCGAGGACGTGCAGGTGGTCCTCACCGACCTCGGGATGGACGAGATGCACGGCCTGGATCTCTGCGAGCGCATCCTCGGCGCCCGCCCGGACGCCGTCGTCATCGTCGTGACGGGGCAGGGCAGCATGGAGTCTGCGATCGCAGCGATGCGCGCCGGCGCGTTCGACTTCCTGACGAAGCCGATCGATCCGAAGCACCTCGCGCTCGCCGTCACGCGCGCGATGAAGCACCGCCAGCTGAGCCAGGAGGTGAAGCGCCTGCGGGAGACCGTCTCGCGCGAGCGTCCGGACACGCTCATCGGAGACAGCGCGGCGATGCGCAAGGTCTACGACCTCCTCGGTCGCGTGAGCTCCAGCGACGCGTCGGTCCTCGTCCACGGGGAGACGGGCACCGGCAAGGAGCTCATCGCGCGGGCGATCCACTCGATGAGCCCGCGCAAGCCGAAGCCGTTCGTTGCGATCAACTGCGCCGCCGTCCCGCAGACGTTGCTCGAGAGCGAGCTGTTCGGTCACGCGCGCGGCGCGTTCACCGACGCGAAGCAGGCCCGCCAGGGGCTCTTCGTCCAGGCGAACGGAGGCACCCTGTTCCTCGACGAGATCGGCGAGATGCCGATCGAGATGCAGCCGAAGCTGCTGCGCGCCCTCCAGGAGCGCACGGTCCGACCCGTCGGCGAGTCGACCGAGGTGCCGTTCGACGCGCGGCTCGTCGTCGCGACGAACCGCGATCTCGAGTCGGAGGTCTACGAGCGGCGCTTCCGCGAGGATCTCTACTACCCGATCAACGTCGTCCGCATCGATCTCCCGCCGCTCCGTGAGCGTGGCGCGGACGTCCTCGCGCTCGCGACGCACTTCCTCGAGCGGTTCGGCAGCTCCATCGGGAAGAAGCACCTGTCGATCCCCGTCTCGGTCGCCGAGCGTCTCACGAGCTACGACTGGCCGGGCAACGTGCGGGAGCTCGAGAACTGCATGGAACGCGCGGTCGCGCTCTCGCGGTTCGAGCAGATCGCGATCGACGATCTGCCCGAGAAGATCCGCGCGTACCGCTCGGATCGGTTCGTGGTCGCGGCCGACGAGACGACCGACATCGTCCCGATGGACGAGCTCGAGCGTCGCTACATCCTCCGTGTGCTGAAGCTGGTCCGCGGGAACAAGTCGCGAGCGGCGCAGATGCTCGGGCTCGACCGACGCACGCTCTACCGGAAGCTCGAGCGATACGAGAACAGCGAGAAGCACGCGCCTGCATCCTCGTCGCGCATGGACTCGCCGATCTCGCAGTCGATGCCGTCGAACGCGCACCCGGCGTTGCCCCCGCTCGCGAACTCATGATGACCGACCCCAAGCGAGGCGAGGAGAGGGATTCGGACGTCTCGGTGATATCGGTCGACCCCTCTTTCACGTACCTCAAGACCCGGTTCCTCGAGCGCGTCGCCCACGATCTGCGCGGCCCTTCGGGCGTCGCGCTCGGCGCGCTCGACGAGATCACCGCGTCGCTCGCGAGCGGCGACATGGATCGCGTGGCGCCGCTGCTGCGCATCGCGCGCCGCGCCCAGGCGAAGGTGCTTCGCGTCGCCGAGAAGCTCTCGCGCACCGCGATGATGGATCAGGGCAACCCCTTCGAGCTCGGCGTCGTCGCGCTGACCCCGCTCATCGAGCGGGCCGCCAAGGCGGCGGAGAGCGTCGAGGGCCGCCGCGCCGTCAAGTGCACGATCGACGCGACCCTCGACCCGGATCAGATCCGCGGCGATGCCGGCTGGCTCGAGATGATCCTCACGGAGGTCGCTGCGGACGCGATCTCGCACGCACGCACCGAGATGTGCGTATCCGCGCGCAGGACCCACGCGGGGATCGTCGTGGAGGTCACGAGCGACCGGGCGCGCGCCGCCGCCGCCGCCGCGGCCGCTCCTCGCGCCGAGCGACGATCGCCGGGGCCTCGGCGTGACGCACTCGCTCGCCGTGCTCGTCATGGAAGCGCATGGCGGCTCCTTCGAGGCCGGCCAGATCGGGGCGAGCCCAGGTGTGCGCTTGAGCTTCCCGGATCGCCCCCGCGCCGCTTGAGGCAACTCTCGATCCCCTCCTGGCCGGGGCCGCGGCTGTCGCACTTGCTCTGATCGACGCGGTCGGCGCGGGTCAGAACGTGTTCGGCGGGTTCGGAACCAGCGGTGGAACGGGGACGCGGAAGCCGCCGCTGGCGAAGCCGCAGGCGGCGTTCTTCTCGGGCGCCTTCTCGTCCTTCGGACCGTAATAGAGCGTGGCGCCGTCGAAGACGTAGCCGTCGACCGCGAACACGCCGGCCGTCGAGATTCGTAACCCCTCCGCCTGCATCGAGCGCCCGAGCTCCATGCCCGCGGGCCGCTTCGACCGAACGAGCTGACCGCCCTTGATGTTGATGAACTGCTGCTCCTTGGCGTCCCAGAGATCGCGCATCTCGCGGTGCCACTCGAGCTCGCGGAGATCGGCCGTGCCGACCCACCAGAGCGTCGAGCCAGGGATTGCCTGGAGGTCTCCGCATGTCGCCTTGTTCGCGTAGCAGAACATGCCGTCCACGTTCGGCTTCACGCCGCGCGGCTTGGCAGGGGGCGTCGGAGGTGGGCTCCACAGGGACGCCTTCGCGCCGCGCTCGACGAGCGTCGCGAGGTAGGCCGCGTCGACGATCTTCATCGTCGCGATGCCGCCCCTCGCGGCCTCGATGTC
>Ga0075163_10007792_pt1 | contig 14128 bp, 5 predicted proteins | sample JI1023141ADNA_FD_71478 | JGI IMG/M metagenome (GOLD analysis project Ga0075163, IMG submission 71478) | Wastewater effluent complex algal communities from Wisconsin, to seasonally profile nutrient transformation and Carbon sequestration -... | ecosystem: Engineered > WWTP > Effluent > Algae...
GAAAAGGGAGAAAAGGGAGAAAAGGGAGAAAAGGGAGAAAAGGGAGAAAAGGGAGAAAAGGGAGAAAAGGGAGAAAAGGGAGAAAAGGGAGAAAAGGGAGAAAAAATTCAGGTGATAGGACTCGAACCTATAATCTTTACCTTCAAAAGATACTGCCTTACCTAATTTGGCCACACCTGAATCAACATTAAAATTTAATTTAATTTTTTTTTAAAAAAAATTAAATTAAATTAATATTATGCATATAATAGCATAAATGCCATCATTAATGCAAACAACCCTATTGCTTCTGTTAAAGCAAACCCAAAAATAGCATAACTAAATAAATCATCTTTTAATGATGGATTTCTTGAAAATCCTTTTATAAGACCACTAAATACTAAACCAATACCAGTACCTACACCACCTAAACCTGCTGTTGCTAAACCTGAACCAACTCTTCTTGCAACTATTTCAGTATTTACTGAAGTTTCTTCTACAGAAAAAAAAACAAGAGCTGAATCCAAAGTAAAGCTCAAATCGCTAAAATTAAAAAAATTAATATAAGACGCAAAGATTCCCGCGAAACTAACAAGAGCAAAAAAGGAAGAAATCAAAGAAAAAGAAGAAAAAGAAGAAACATCACCAAGCTTTTTATACATAAGGAAATTAACAAAATTTCTAAACTTTATTTCTAACCATTTCTAAATAGAAACTTAGAAATAAATAAACCAATTTTTTTGTAAAAAAATTGCGTTTGTGAATATTTATTGAAAATTCAAAATTTAAAAGATTTAAAATACACACTTAAATGTTTTCAATCTGAAAAAAATAAACCATTATCTAGTAACAGGCACAACAAGTCATGACTAAGATTTTTTTGAATTCAATATAAAAAAATTAAAGTTCAAATTTGATAAAAATTTGACTTAAAAGATTTTAATATTTTTGAATCTATAGTAGCGGTACTAACACTTTTATATTTATTAACATCATTCAAAAATGATGACCTAAAATAAAAATCTAAAAAATAAAAAAAATTTTTTTTTTCGTAAAATCAAACATTAAAATCAAAAATAAAAGATAATGACTCTTGGAAAAAATTTAATATTGATAAATTATGTAATGCATAATCACTAGAAATTAAAACATCAGAAATTGCAAAATTATGTTGTCTAAACCTCAAATCATTTGCAAAAGATTTTGATTCATCTCACTGGTATTTTATAAATGAAGCACCTATAAAAGTAGGGTTAGAAAAAAAAATATCTGGTAAAGACATACTACCTCTAGTGGTACTCATGTAACTAGAAAGATTAAATAAATCTAAATATGTACCACTAGACCAATCGAAAAATAAATTAAAATTGTATGGTTCTCGTAATGAAGTTCAATGAGAATAGTTGAAACTCTGTTTTTTAAAAATATTTAATATTAGTTCAACGTTTATATTGTTATAGTTGTTAACAACCAAATAAGGATTAGTTGCAAATGGATTATCCAGTGTTAACCAATTTATCAGAAAATTATAATTATAAATTTTTTTATAATCTAATAAAAATCTAATATCAGAATAATTGTATTGTCATGAGATATTTAAAAATTTAAATAGAAAACAATTAAATAAAAAAAATTTATGCATTGTATTAAGTTCCTCCATAGGGGTTAAAATATCCTCGTCTAAAATACAATCCAAAACGCTAGTTAAAAATGAAGGGTTGGAGTAATAAATTCTATATTTAAACATAGATTTTCAAAATCAATTTTCAACTTTATTTCTATTATTAGCTATAGTATCAAAATTTAAAGTATCGGTATAACTAGATTTTAATAAAAAATCACGTAATAATAGACGCTTAAATGAAAAATTTGAAAGCCCTAAATAGTAGTTTTGCGAAGTAAAAATTAACATCCAAAAATATAGATAACCTACAAAATATGGATGATGAAATGAATAATAAACTTCCCTGTAAGGTATTAAAAAAATATCAAGCTCTTCCTTTGTTAAGGAATATAAACTAGATCTGTCATCTTCTTCTAAAGTTATATCATTGTCTTCAGTAAAATATTGGATGACATCAGTGGATAAATCAAGAACTAAGGGGCTATCATGATTTTGACGATAAGTTTTGTAAAATCCATATAAATTATCATAAGATACTAATCTGGAAAAAAAAGAATGTCTAAAACCTAAGTAAGGTCAATACAGGTACAACCCATTTCAATAATCTATTAAAAAACCACATTTCCAAGACCAAAAATCGAAACGTGAACTGGCCTTAGGGCCAAAAGAATAACGATAAGAATTTGCGGATAACATTAAATTTAACCAACCGAAAGATCTAGCAAGTAATTGTTTTTGAGAATTATTTCAAGCAAAAAATGAAAAAAATTTATTTCATTTTCCACCTTCAATTATATCATGAAATTTTAAAGCATTTGGTTGATTCCAAGAATTTACACCGTATTCAGGACTAGCGTATAAAATAGAGTATATCATTGAAGTAGAATCGATTGTATTTGAAAATAATTCGCCAACCCAACCAACTAATAGAAATCCAATTTGATTTCAAGTCAAAGTTGTATTATAGGGAAATCTATTATTTCTAGAACCAGAAAATTCTTCGGAATAAGCTGTAGCTAAATTCTTTTTATCTTCTTTTGGGTAAACTGATAATCCAATTTCAGTTAGAGTGTGCTCTGTATCCAAATTTAAAAAAGGATCATCTCTATATCAAGAAAATGATCCAGTATCTAATAATTTAACATTTTTAAATTTTAAAAAAGAATGTAATTCTGAACGATCTAATACACCAAATGGTTTTTGTAGCCAATAGTCATATGATTCTGCTTTAGCTATCATATCTAAATTTGATAAAAATTTATTATTAGTTTCGGAAGTAACTAAAAATTTAGTAGGGTTAAAATGTTTTGATCTTAAACCAGATAAGTCTGTTGAAAAATAATCCCATGTACAAAAATGATTAAAAAAAAAAGAAATATCAAATGTAAAAATAAAATTTGATTCTATTTTATTTTCAGAATACCAAAATAAATAATCAAATTGTTTAAAATAAAATTCATACTTAGCGTAAATATTATCATTTTTATTTAATTTTATATCCTCTAGTGTATCAACTATACCAAAGTCTTCATTTAAATTTCTAAATTTTTTATCGAAATGTTTTGTTACAATATCTAATTGATTAAAAAACGTAAAATAAATTTTTAGTAAGGACAGGGGATAATTTCAAAAAAGATTAATTAATAATAAAGGAGTAATGCCAATTTCATACAAATTTAAAGGGGGGTTGGTTTTTAAATAACCTCAAGAAGTAGTTCTTCAATCTATAAGATTACTTGGAAAACTTAAATCAAAATTTTTATTTTCGTAAGGAATTTCACCATACTTCTCGTCAATAAAAGTAGGTTTTAAATTTAAAGAGGTAATAATACCAAATAAAGTTTCTGTTTTTGTAGTATTTTCATATGTGTATCTTTTTTCTAAATAGTTCCTAACGTTATCTACTACAGATAAACCAGAATTATTTAAATTAATATTAGAATTAACGAGACCAAATGATCAAGAATAAAATCTTGAAGTCCACCAAAGATGTTGTACTATATTATAATGTGGTCAAACTACCATCGATTGTGCAATCCAAGAATTTGCGTAGGCCAGTCTACTTAAATGTAACCTAGTATCTTCATAGGATAAATTTAGATTTATATGAGGAAATCAAATTTTAGGTACAAATCAGAAAGATCAAAAAAAAGCTAAAATCCAATATTTTGTATCATCCCAAAATGTAGCCGAATTTAATTTTGTTAAAAAAAAAAATTCTTTATTTTTAATAATGGAATATATATCAAGACCACTATTTATAAAAAAATTATAAAAATCTATTTTATAATTTAAAAATAAAACATAATTCAAGGGTAAACAATTATTTAATTCGACAAATAATAAATTCTTCTTTAGCTCTAAAGAAGAATTTTTAAATTGAAATTTAAATGAATTAAATAATTTAAGCATAATTTTTCAAAGCAAAAATGAATCCAAAAGTGGTGTTGCCAAAAACAAAAAATTTTGAGTTGTTGCTTGGCTTGAAATTAAAATAGTAAATTGTTTTATAATTGAAATAAATTTGTTACTATTTTTAGTAAAATAAATATTTTTCCATAAAGATCAAGAAATAATTAGGTTAGTTTGGTTTAAATATTCAAAATAGGACCAAACTAAATGATCTACGCTAACATCGTAACCACCCTCAAATAGCAACATTTGGTATTTTCAAATATAAGCTATGTAAAAAGAATGGAATATAAAATTTTCATTTCTTACCAGAGTTTTTGATGAATTAAAATCAAAATTTTTTTGGAAATTTAAAAAATCAAAATAATTATCTTGTTTCGGCAAGAATAAAGAGTAAATATTTAATAAAGAGTAAATATTTTTTTTTCTAACAAAAAAAAAATTATTATAATTAAAAAAAGAAAAGTGTAGTAGTAAATTAGTTTGTAAGGATAAAATTAAAAATTGCTCAGGGGTTCAATAATTGTACCATATTTCAGTTACTGGGTGCCAAAAAGATCGATCAGTGTAAGACATTAAAAAATTTTCCTGAAAAAGACGTTCATAAAACCATAAAAAACCTATTTTTCAATAATAAAAAACATAAAAATAATATAATAAATAAAAAAAAATAAAGGAATAAATATAAAAATGTATAAACCAAATTAAATGAGCAAAAATTGCTAAAGATAGCAAAGAAGTAATTGGTGTTATAAGTTCTTGAGTAATAAGTATTTCAATTATATAATTTATAAATTTCACAAATAATCTTATAAAGTAATCAAAAAAATCTAATAGAGGTTTAAAATATAATATAGCCTCGACCCCCGAGTACAAAGCTATAGGTGTAGAATTTCACATTTCAGCTAAACTATCGCTATACCCAACAATTATAGAATTTCAACTTCTTTGTCAAAATTGATATTTATTCCAAAATTTACCAAAAGTTGAAAAAGCGGTGGGGTAGGGTGTTGGGTAGTAGTACCCAACAAAGCCTGGCATGACAAATTTATAATCACCTACTCCAAAATATTTTAAAGTTCTAATGTACCAAGGCGTAATAGAATTTGAAAATACATTATTATTAGATAAAACTTCCGGATTTATTTTTTTTGTGATAGATCACAAATTTAATAAATTTTCTAAACCTCGTAATTCAGACTCCATAATCATAAAATTATCAATTTCTGAAGATGAAATTTTAATTAATTTTTTTTTTTCTTTTTTTGGTTCTTTTGGGGTTGGTGCTGGAGTTCTAATTAATATATCATTTTCTCGATATATATCTTTAATACTTCTTTTTTCAATAAAATTTGATAATTTAAAAAATTTACGAAAATAATAAGATATATCAGAATATGTTATTAAATGGTTAGCCAAAAATGGTAAAAAACCTTCATTGTCAACAGCATTTTTTATTCAATTTATTCTCTTATTAATTAAATTTATCATGTAATCAAGGTTAAAATCTTCGTTGAATTTTTTTCCGAAAGATCATTCAGAAAGACCCACACCATTTTCTAGAGCACACAGACGATAATTATACGTATTTAAAAGTATTTCTAGTTGATTAGAATATAATGGTCTAGTAAAAAAAGTTTTTATTAGATGAGGTGACATACTTTCAAAATTTTCAGTTGTATAAAAATTATACAATGAAAAATTAATGTCATTTCTTATTGATGAGAAAAAATCTTTATAATTTCAAGAATTAATTGAATTTTGAGCAATACTTAACCCTTGACCTAAAAAACTATCATTTTTAAAATTATCGTAAAATCAAGTTGATTTACTATTTTCTTTATTTTTTTTATGATAATCTCAAAGACCAGTTATGGTATAAGGAAAATTAATATAAGCTGTAGTTGTAAAAAATTCTTTTGCTACCTCTACATTTTTTATTTTTTTAATTCATTTATTTTCAATAATATTGTTGTAATAGTCCCTATTTGTACCATAATTTTCAAAAAGTGGTTGTGAATCAAAAAAATCTTTATTAAAATAATTCTCAGCTAGCATACTTTCTAAGGTATTAGAAGTGTAGTTATTATTAGCTACGTAACTATGTTTAGTTAAAGAATTAGCTGAATCAGCAACCCTGTTAATTTCTTTTTTATAATCTTTTATAAGATCCCAAAACAAATTATCATTATTAAAATAACGTTTCCAAAATGTTGTTTTAGTAGTATTAAATTCTTGCGCTACATAACGAGTAAATAGTAATTTCCAATTTGGATCAAATCAACTTGCTGAAATTATTGGTTGTTCTAAGTCGAATACTAATCTTCATAAATGATATTGTGGTAAAATAGCTCTTAAAAAATATATATCATTAAACCTTACAGTCTTTCACAAAGAAGTTTTGTATCCTCACTGTGAATGTGCTCAATCTTCTAATCTTGGGCTTGCTAGGGTTAGTTCTTTTAATTTATCATGTATAACTGTGTGTGTGTCATATTTATATTCAAAAAAACCAAATACTCTATTTCTAAATCTAATAAGTGCGGAACTAAAATCTTCCAAACGAGGATTTGCTCAAGATTGAAAAAAATTTACTACAGGTCAAAAATATTTTGCAGCAAAATTAACAAACCTAGGATCAAATTTGTAACCGGCTGAGTACATATAAAAAAAAATTAAAAATAAAAAAAAAGTGGAATAAAGTACCCTACCATCATAAATATCTGTTCTATATTTTTCAACTATTATATTTCTGAAAAGGGGTCTGGTTTTATAATCATGTATAAAATCATAAAAAGTCAATGGCGTTTCGTTTTTATAAAAATTAATCCAATTTCACATGGTATCCGTCGATATTTCAGACATTCAAGATTTTAAAAATGCTGTTTCTAATTTCCAGGCAGCTAAAAAACAGCTTAGTATTAAAATAAATAAAAATCTGTAACATAACAAAGAGTAACCAAAGAGTAAAATACTAAGTTCAATAACTATAAAATAATAAAAAAAAAATGAAAAAAAAATTACAAATAAAAAACTTTTCGTCTCAAGTTCTGTAGGTTTATCCTTTAAATTACTAGTTAAAATAGTAAAAATTTTATCTAAGTAAAATAATATTATATAAAATATTATTTCAATTGAGGTTACTAATTTTTTATTAATAAATTTTACAAAAGCAAAAAACGTATAACCTAAACCGGTTATTACCTGCCTTAAATTTTTAATAAAATTAGTTGAAAACATAGTAGAAAGCATATATTAGAGTTGTAAATATAAAAAATATAGCTGGTAAAAAATTTAATTTTAAAGTTCCGAAACTTTGATTAAAAATTTTACCAAAAAAAAAAGTAATATAGATCGGAACTTTAACTAAAAAGAATTCTAACCAACCCCGATCTAGTTGTTTAAAACTTATTTCATAAGAAAAATATAATATAGGTTTTACCAAATAATTATTATAAATTAAATCGGTATAACCTTTATTTTCAAAAAATTTTTGAAAATAAAAAGCAGATATGGGTGAAAAAAAACTGTGATGGTCGTCAATTTCATCTAAATCTGATAGCCATATATTTTGATATGGTTTATCGGATAAGCTTTCAAGACAAACAGAATAATCATGTATTCAATCAAAATTATTAAATAAATTTGTGTGCCAATATATTAAAATTGAGATAGATATACCAAAAAATGGAGTTGCAAGTAAAATTATTTTTAAGTAGTTGAAACTATAAGAATGTGTAAATTTAAAAAAATTTAAAAAATCTTCAAAAAAATTAAAATAAAAATTATAATTTTTAACAAATATACAATCATTAAAAAATAAAAATGAAGTTGGGGTTGTTAAAGGATTTTTAGTTATTCCTCCTATAAATATAGTTATAATACTTAAAATCAATATAACATTTAATATATTCTCCCCGTGTTCAGATGTTTTAGACAACACTATTCACGATATTTTTGTAGTTTTAAAAATTACCTGATAAAAAAATCAAAAGGAATAGAAAGCAGTGCAGAATGCCCCAATTGAGGCACAAATATACGCATATGCCCCGGGTATCGTTCTTTTACATAATGCAAGTTCTATAATAGTATCCTTAGAAAAAAAACCTGAAGTAAAGGGTAAACCTGCTAGCGAAAAAAAACCTATACACAAACCCGTATAGGTAATGGGAAGGTAATTAAAAAGACCACCCATTTTTCTAATATCCTGTTCATCCCCTATGGAATGTATTATGGATCCAGCGCATAAAAATAACAATGCTTTAAAAAAAGCATGAATAAACAAGTGAAACATTGCTAAATTATAAGCTGATAAACCACACGCCAAAAACATGTAACCAAGTTGACTACAAGTTGAAAAAGCTATAATACGTTTAATATCAAACTGGTAGCAAGCAGCTAAAGAACCAAATAAAGCTGTTAAAGAACCTATTAAAAGCACAGCGTTTCTAATAACATCACTTAATTCAAAGAAAAATGACATTCTAACTACTAAATACACCCCAGCTGTAACCATAGTTGCAGCATGAATTAATGCAGATACTGGTGTGGGTCCTTCCATAGCATCAGGAAGCCATGTATGCAACCCAAATTGAGCTGATTTACCAACCGCTGCAATTAAAAAAAAGAAACAAATTACTGATATAATTGATACATCGAAGAAAAAAAAATTAATAGAAAAATTAACTAATTTGAAATCAAAAGTATAATTTATAAGATTTTCTAATTTTTTAAATTCAATTGTTCCAAAATATTGTAGAGTAATTGCTGTTGCAATAATCAGTGCTGCATCTCCAATTCTATTTACAATTACCGCCTTTAAACTAGCTTTTAATGCTAGTGTTCTAGTGTACCAAAAACCTATTAGTAGGTAGGAAAAAATACCTACCCCTTCCCAACCTAAAAAAAGTAAAGCTAAATTATTAGCTGTAACTAAAAAAACCATAGCTAATGTAAATCCGGATAAATATTTTAAAAAAGTTAATAATCTTGGATCAGCGGCCATGTAATCTATTGAGTAATAATGCACTAACGTCGATATAGTTAAAACAACTATAAGCATTAACAGGGATAAGTTATCCAGAATAAATCCAAAATTTATAGAATCAAAACTATATGAAATCCATTTACTAAAATTCCAATTTAACATATCTGATATATATTCAAAAGTATATAAATTTTGATATGTAATAAAATTAAAATAAAATGTAAAATAAAGAAGAAAGCAAACAGCTAGTAAATTATCTGCTGCTTGGTAAACTAATATATTTTTTTTTAATACACCAAAAAGCTTTAGTAACCTTGTTATAACCTTATCCTTAACTTTATAGTGATCTCTGTGAAAAAGAGGTGTACTTTGTGAATTAAAAAATTTTGTACTTATATAAAATTTTATAGAAAATGAAAACATATTATTAAACAATACCAAGATTATATAGCTTAACAGCAGTATATTAATGACAAAATGAAAGTTTAATACCATGTGATCGATAACTTCAGGAAAGGTTAAATCATCTTCCAACGGTATATGAATAGGTACGTTTAGTACTATTGGTTCTAATATAATAAATATATTAGAAAAAAATTTATTGTCCAGCGACATAGTATTGTGTCCAAAAAATTTCAAAAAAATTTCAAAAAAGTTAGTTAATATCACCTAAATAAAAAGTTAAAAATTTTTTAATTGTATTAAAAAGACACACATTGGTTTAAAAAAGTCTAATAAAAAAAAAGGAAAAATACCAAAAACTATAATTAAAATTAATAAAAAGTTCAAAATTTTTCATTCTGATGATAATAGATCTCTATAAGTAGAGATTTTTGGGGAAATTTGTCCATAGAGTACTCAAGTAATTAACCAAATTGAATATACTCCACCAAAAATAGAGCCCAGACCAACAAATAAACTTAAGAAAAAATTATCTTCCATCATACTAGAAAAAATTAACAATTCGCCTGGAAACCCCGCTGTACCCGGAAAGCTCATATTAGCTAAATTAAAAACAAAAAAACACATAGAAAATCTTGGCATAAAGTGTGCAATACTTGTATAGTATATTATCGATCGTGTACCGTAAATTTTATACAGAAGACCTATGGAAAAAAATAAAGCACTTGATATTAACCCATGAGAAAGCATCATATAACTAGCACCGAGCAAGCCATTTAAATTTAATGTATAAATACCTATAATAACAATACCCATATGCCCAATAGATGAATATGCAATTATTTTTTTAATATCGATTTGCGCTAGAGCAGCTAAAGATGATAGTAAGATACCGCATAAACACATGCTAAATACAAGAGTTTTAAATGTTTCTAAAACTGAAGGAAATACAGGAATTACAAATCTTAAGAAACCATAAGTTCCCATTTTTAAAAGAACACCGGCTAGCATAACCGAACCTGTTGTAGGTGCTTCTGAATGAGCTTCAGGTAACCATATGTGAAATGGGTACAATGGTGTTTTGACTGCAAAGCCTATAAATAGTAATAACCAAATTAATTTTTTTTCAAAATTAGAAAAAATTTTTGAGTATTGATCTGCTTGTGTAATATTAAATATATCAAAAGTATTAAAACTACCAATTTTATTATATAATAAAAAAATACCAGCTAGTAGGAATAAAGAACCAATAAAAGTAAATAAAACCATTTGGTAAGCTGCGTGAATTTTTCTTCAATTAGAACCCCAAAAAACTATTAAAATAAATATAGGCAGCAAAGATAACTCGAAATATATGTACATCCATAGATAATTTGGAACACAAAAAAATTGAAATGAAGCAAATGCCAGTAAATATATCCAGCCTAATTGTGCTACAAAACCTTGTAGTTTAATAGTATCTAATAAATATAAACTACATAATAATACAAGTAAACTTGTTAGCCATATTAGCCAAATATTCAAGCCATCTAAAGCTATAAAATAATCAATTGTTATAGGAGAATTGCTGGAATTTGAATGATTCAAAAAAAAACTTATTATAGTTTTAGAAAAATAACCGTTCCAGGTCATTAATGGATTAAAGTAGAAATCCAGATATAGATATATTAGAGTTGTAGTAGTAAAACAGAACATAAAAAAAGAAAAAAATATAGGATAAAAACTTTGCCTTAACCGTAAGAATAAAATTTGAATTAAATCTATTCTTGTATTCGATCTTTTTTTAAATTTATAAGCTATTCTCCTACTCCACAGTAGACCGAAAGAAGATCTTTTACCAAAATCTTTTCAATCGGTATAAGCAGCTACCAAATAAAAAAAAAGAAAAAGAGACAATCCTGTAAAATCTCTATAATAGAGTAAGATAAATAAAAAAAAAATATTAAATAAATATCATAAATATCTTGGTTTATGTCTTCGAAAAAAGACAAACCTAGCATAAGCTAGAGCAACCCTAGGGTTAGGGTAATTCATTTTATTTCAAAATTCAGTATTTGGGGTTCTAATTCTAGCTAAAAATTCTATAATTTCTGAATATCTTGGAACAAGATCAAAGGTATAATTCCATAGGGTTCTCCATTGATTTTTTGTAAAAATAGTAAAATTTATATTTTTATTTTCTAATAAATTAATTTGACCAAAAAAATTACGTCTTATTTGGTTTTTAAAAAAAAAACCCATGGTTAAAAAACAATAAATTAAAGGTAACATAAGAGTACCTAATAAAAAATAAAAAAATAAATTATCTAAAGACATGATTGTCCAGGTATTATCTAGTGGCATTATTATAATAATATTAGCATTTTTTTCAAGTGTCGGTTCAATATAAAGTACAGTTGAATCTAGTTGGATTGTACCACCAGTAATATTCAAAAAATATTTATATTCCCAGTAATAATATAATATTGAAAATTCAGGGTATAGTTTCTTTAAAAATTCAAAGAATGAAGTATTATTATATAAGATTTCTACAAAATGCATCATAATTTGTTATAGTATAAAATCAAAAGAATAAGGGTTAAAAAAATTTAAATAATTGTGTAAAATTATAAAATTATAGGAGTAAGCATAATTATAAATATTATTATAAAATATAAAAATTGAAAAAAAAATATCAAAAAAATACTCAAAAAAATAAAAATCTAAACCCATAACATTATTATTTAGTAATAAACGAATTAAAAAAAACAATATATTAGCCAATAAGTATGGTGGGTAACAAAAAAAAAAATTTTCAAAAACATGAAATAAAACATCATAATCAAAATTTATTGTTGTATTTTGTATTTTTAGATTAAAAAAAATTTCTAAATATATTGATGCAACCCCTAATATTTTTAGAATGTAAAAACAAGTAATTTTAAAATAAATTTTAAATTTTTCAAAAGCTATTAAATAGACAAAAGAAACCAAAAGAAAAAGAAAAAGGTAGTTATTGGATAAAATTAACATTACTAAATTTTATTTATTAAAATAATAAATCAAAAGAAAATACCATTGTATCCAACTAGAGTGGATGTGGAGCCCATTGGACTCGAACCAATAATTTCGGTGTGCAAGACCAATGTTATACCAGTTTAACTAGGGTGTTCCACAATATATATATATTAGTATAAAATTACTACTTTCTAAATTCTAGTACAGGCAAGAGGATTCGAACCTCTTCTCCCGGAATATGAACCCAGTGTGCTACCCTTAACACTATGCCAAAAAGACGAATCGAGTCGGACTTGAACCAACAACCTTTTGGTTAACAGCCAAACGCTCTAACCCTTGAGCTACCGATTATATCGGGACAATAGGATTTGAACCTATAATCGTCTGATTCCAAATCAGATATGTTACCTTTACACCATATCCGTACGTGAGAGATAGGATTCGAACCTATGGTACATTAGATGTACAGCAGTTTAGCAAACTACCACCTTAAACCACTCAGACACTCCCTGCCCATTGATGGACTTGAACCAACAATTAAAATAAACTAATTTTTGAGATTAGCGCGTCTACCAAATTCCGCCAAATGGGTTAATCCTTTTAATTTAAATTAAAAAACTGAATCTTACTATTCTTAAAATAGCTAATTCATAGTGCTATTATTCTACAACTTTCATCTCCTACGAAATGGGTATATAATAGCTTAGCTTAAGACTTGAATCGAACAAGTAATATCGATTTTGCAGATCGATGTGTTGCCTTTACACCACTTAAGCACAACGAAGGAGGCAGGATTCGAACCCGCATCTTCCAACTCGACAGGTTGATCCTCTACCAATTAAGTTACTCCTCCTAAATTTTATATAAAAAGGGGTGCCTAGAGAAAGACTTGAACTTTCGACTTAAAGCTTTTCAGGCTTTCACTCTACCAACTGAGTTATCTAAGTCCCTAGTCTCAAGGTTTTTTTAAAATCTCTACTAGACGATTTGTATTATTATCTAAATTATTAACTGTTTCAACCGTAATGTCATAAATAACTTTAACCATATCTTTTTGTTCTAATGTATTACTTAAAACTGTTAGCTGCAAAAGTTCTGCTTTTTTTTCAACTTCAACTTCAGTTGTAGCTTCGTCAAGAATAGAAAACGTTTTTTTAAAAAATTCCCGTTCAACTGTAGTAGTAATATCTCAAAAAATTTCCACAGAAAGTTGTTGACCTAGTTCTTCCTTTAGTTCCTCTGGAACTCATTGAGCTATAGATGAAAGTTCTCTAGAGAACGTTGGGTTGAGTCTAGGTGTTTCGTTGACTGGCGGTTTACCCTCCATTACCATTGATGAAAGAGAATTAACCATTTTGCCGGTAAATACACCGTCCTTTGCATGGTGAATTACTTCCACAATATCCTCGTCATTTAAATTTGATGAAAAACCAGCTTCTACTAGCCTTGGAATGCATTTATCAATTGCTACTGCAGCAACTGTTTCTAACACAGATATCATCCCAGCATCGATGGTTGGTTTTACTGTATCGAAAAAAAAAGCAGCTGCTACACGTGCTTTAAATTCACGTGAAGCAGGTATTTGTTCAACTGGGTTTAATGATGCCGTTGGTGTTGTAGTAGTTGGTGTTGTAGTAGTTGGTGTTGTAGTAGTTGGTGTTGTAGTAGTTGGTGTTGTAGTAGTTGGTGTTGTAGTAGTTGGTGTTGTAGTAGTTGGTGTTGTAGTA
>Ga0075163_10007793_pt1 | contig 14127 bp, 9 predicted proteins | sample JI1023141ADNA_FD_71478 | JGI IMG/M metagenome (GOLD analysis project Ga0075163, IMG submission 71478) | Wastewater effluent complex algal communities from Wisconsin, to seasonally profile nutrient transformation and Carbon sequestration -... | ecosystem: Engineered > WWTP > Effluent > Algae...
GCCTCGACGACGTCGTCGAGGTCGGCGTCCTGGCCGAGCACGAGCCGCGCGAGCGCGACGGTCAGCGCGGCCGACGAGCCGAGGCCCGCGCGCGCCGGCAGGCAGGTCGTGCCGCGCAGCGCCCAGCCGGTGACGGGGCCGTCGCAGTGGCCGAGGACCTCGAGGCAGGCGCGCGCGACCGGGTGCTCGCTGTCGGCGCGCAGCTCGAGGTCGAGGTCCCACTGCGGGATCGCCAGCGTGATCGGGAGGTCCGGGCGGGCGCGCGGCTCGGCGTGCAGGCACAGGCCCTGCGGCAGCCCGGCGGCGACGGCGGGGTGGCCGTAGACGACGGAGTGCTCGCCGAGCAGGATGACCTTGCCGCAGGCCTCGGCGCGTTCGAACAGCGGGATCGGCATGAGGATGTCGACCGTCAGGGGACCCAGCGCGCGAGCGCCGGTCCGAGGATCCGCGGGCAGCGCTGCAGCGCGGCGACGTCGCGCGAGCCGGTGAGCAGCATGATGCTGCGGACGGTGTGGATCAGGCGCTGCAAGAACTGCACGGCGCCGTCGTAGCCGCCGGCGCGGTGGGCCTTGAGCACCGGCGCCGCGAGGCCGCCCGCGGTCGCGCCGAGGGCGACCGCCTTGGCGATGTCGGTGCCGCTGCGCAGGCCGCCGGTGGCGATCGTGTGCAGGCCGAGGCCGTGGATCTGCACGAGCGAGGCGGCGGTCGGGATGCCCCAGTCCCACAGCTCGTCGGCGAGCTCGCGCTCGCCCGGGTCGACGGCGCGGTGGGCCTCGACGGCGACCCACGAGGTGCCGCCCGAGCCGCTGACGTCGACGTGGCGCACGCCGCAGTCCTTGATCAGCGTGGCGGCCCCGCGCGACAGGCCGCAGCCGGTCTCCTTGACGACGATCGGGATCGGCAGCTCGTGGACGAGGCGGCGGATGGTGTCGAGGCCGCCGGAGAAGTCGCGATCGCCGCCGGGCTGCACGATCTCCATCGCCGGGTTGAGGTGGATGCACAGCGCGTCGGAGCCGGTCTCGCGGCACAGCTCGAGGATCTGGCCGGTGCTCATCTGGCGGGCCTGGACCATGCCGAGGTTGCCGAGCAGCAGCACGTTCGGGGCGCGCTCGCGGACCTTGAAGGTCCAGGCGGTGTGCGGGCGGACGAACATCGCGCGCTGGCTGCCGAGGCCGAAGCCGAGGCCGAGGGCGTCGGCGGCGCGGGCGAGGTCCTGGTTTATCGCCGCGGCCTCGTCGGTGCCGCCGGTCATCGCGGCGATCACGATCGGGGCGCTCAGGCGCTTGCCGAGCAGCTCGACGGAGCTGTCGACGGCGTCGGCGTGGAGCTCGGGGAGGGCGTTGTGGACCAGCTCGACCTGCTCGAAGAGGCTGGTCTTCTCGCGGAAGTTGACGTTGTCACCGGCGCACAGCGCGAGGTGATCCTTCTTGCGCTGCGAGATGTCGAGGCGGTCCGCCATGGGCCCGGAAGATAGCCGGGAAGGCGGTCGGTCCGGGTCCGGGCCCCGGCGGCCGGATCCGTGCGGAAACTCGGTCCAGGGCGGCGTCCGGGTGGTCCGGGGGGCGAGGTCGAGGGCTGCGCCCGAAGACCGCGACCGCAGTTGGTGATCCGCAGCACAGCGCGTCCGGAGTGTGCCGGGGATCGCTGGCGCGGCTGCCTGGCCGGGCGTGCCCGTGCCGCGCGCCGCGCCTCGCCGGCGCCTGTCCGGCCGCGTGGGAACGCCGTCGCGACCGGGCCTGCGGGCGCGCGTTTTCGCGGCGGTTGGCCTATGATGATCGTCCCTTCGAGGAGCGTGCGCCGCGGTGCCATCCGAATCAGCCAGTTCGAGCCCCTCCATCACGGCCTCCGATCCGGGCCTGCAGCAGCCCGTGCGCCCCGAGGACGTGGGGTCGATCGACGCGATCGTGCGGGCGGTCTACGACGCGGTCTCGTTCACCGCCGGGCGCGGGCCCGACGGTCCGCGCCTGCTCGGGCTGTGCGGTCCGCACGCGCGGCTGACCAAGGTCTACGCCGACGGCCTCGACGACATGACCGCGGCGGAGTTCGTGGCCCGGGTCCAGCGCAGGATCGCCGAGACCGGGCTGCGGACGTTCCGCGAGCGCGAGCTGTTTCGCCGCACGGAGGTGTTCTCCGGCATCGCCCACGTGTTCACCACCTACGAGGGTCGCACCGCCGACGACGACGGCGGCGAATTGCTGTACCGCGGCATCAACAGCATCCAGCTGCGCCACGACGGCCGCCGCTGGTGGATCCTGAGCATCCTGTGGACCGACGAGCGCGACGACTCGCCGATCCCGCCGGCCTACCTGCCGCGCAACGCGTGACCACCTGGCCCGCAGGACATGTCCCCGGGGACAGGCCCCGCGGACGCCACGCGCCGAGCCCGACCGGGCGGCTGCACCTCGGCAACGCGCGCACGGCCCTGCTCGCGTGGCTCGACGCGCGCAGCCGCGGCGGGCGGATGATCCTGCGCATCGAGGACAACGACTTCACGCGGTCGCGGCGCGAGCTCGAGGACCGCATCTACCGCGACCTCGCGTGGCTCGGGCTCGACTGGGACGAGGGGCCGGACGTCGGCGGGTCGCTCGGGCCGTACCGCCAGAGCGAGCGCGAGGGGCACTACGCGGCCGCGCTGGCCCGCCTGGACACCTACCCGTGCACGTGCACGCGGGCGGAGCTGCGGGCGCTGCCGACGATGGGCGCGACGGGCGAGCCGGTGTATCCGGGGACGTGCCGCGCGGGGCCGTCGCACCCGGGGCGGCCGGCGGCGATCCGCTGGCGCGTGCCGGCGGGGACGGTCGAGTTCGTCGATCGCGTGCTCGGGCCCCAGCGCCAGGCGCCGGCGACCGAGGTCGGTGACTTCGTGCTGCGCCGCGCCGACGGGGCGTGGGCGTACCAGCTCGCGGTGGTGGTCGACGACGCGGCGATGCAGATCGACTCGGTGGTCCGCGGGGCCGACCTGCTCGACTCGACGCCGCGGCAGATCTTGCTGCAGCGGGCCCTGCGGTTGCCGACGCCGACGCACGCCCACGTGCCGCTGATCCTCGGGGCGGCCGGGGCCAAGCTCAGCAAGCGCGACGGGGCGCCGGACCTCAGCGCGCTGCGCGAGGCGGGGGCCGCCCCGGAGCCGGTGGTGGCCGCGCTGGCGCGCTCGGTGGGGCTCGTCGGCGACAGGGTGCGCGCGATCCGGGCCGCGGAGCTGCTCCCTGGCTTCGACATCGCGGCGCTGAAGGTGACCGGGCCGCCCGAGGTGCCAGGGCTGGTGTGAGCCGGCGCGTTTCCCCGTCGCGAAGCCGCCGGGAGGGCTTGAGGGTCCGAGGTCGGAGCCGCTACAACGGCAAGCCGAGCCCATGCAACGATCGACCCTGACCCTCGCCGCGCTGTGTCTCCTCCTCGCCTGTCGCCCGGAGGCGACCAAGCCGCCGGAGGGCGGGACGCCCGGGGGTGACGGCGGCGCGGTCACGAACGGCGAGGCGCCGCGCGCGACCGCGTTCGCGTACCCGAAGGGCAAGCAGGACCCGGTGGTCGACGACTACCACGGCACGCAGGTCGCGGACCCGTACCGCTGGCTCGAGGACCCGGACAGCGCGGACAGCCGGGCGTGGATCGAGGCGGAGAACGAGCTGACCTTCGCGTACCTCGGCGAGATCAAGGAGCGCGAGGCGATCCGCGCGCGCCTGACGAAGCTGTGGAACTACGAGCGCTACGGCCTGCCGACGCGCGAGGGCGGGCGCGTGTTCTTCAGCAAGAACGACGGGCTGCAGAACCAGAGCGTCGTGTACGTCGCCGACTCGCTGACCGGCGACCCGCGCGTGCTGATCGACCCGAACACGCTCTCGGCCGACGGCACCGTCGCGCTCTCGGGCGGGGCCTACACCGACGACGGCAAGCTGTTCGCGTACGGCCTGGCGAGCGCGGGCTCGGACTGGCAGGAGTGGCACGTGCGCGACGTGAAGACCGGCAAGGACCTGCCGGACGTGCTGAAGTGGGTCAAGTTCTCGAGCGCGGCGTGGACCAAGGACGGCAAGGGCTTCTTTTACAGCCGCTACGACGCGCCGGACGAGAAGCAGGCGCTGCAGGCCAAGAACGAGCTGCAAAAGCTGTACTACCACCGGCTCGGGACGCCGCAGGAGCAGGACGTGCTGATCCTCGAGCGCAAGGACAGGCCCAAGTGGGGCTACAACGCGACGGTCAGCGACGACGGGCGCTACCTCGTGATCCGCGTGTGGGAGGGCTCGGCCGACAAGAACGCGCTGTTCATGCAGGACCTCAAGCCCGGGGTCGGCAAGGGCAAGCTCGTCGAGCTGCTGCCGAAGTTCGACGGGCAGTACGACTTCGTCGACAACGAGGGGCCGGTGTTCTGGGTGATGGCGACGACCGGCGCGCCGCGGGGCAAGCTGGTGGCGATCGACACGCGCAAGGCCGACGCGGCCGACCCGGCGACCTGGAAGACGCTGGTGCCCGAGGCCGCGGAGACGCTGCGCGGGGTCAGCATGGTCGGCGGGCGCTTCTTCCTCAACTACCTCAAGGACGCGCGCACGCAGATCAAGGTCGCCGGCAAGGACGGCAAGATCGAGCGCGAGCTGGCGCTGCCGGGGCTCGGCACGGCGGTCGGCTTCGGCGGCAAGAAGGGCGACAAGGACCTGTTCTACTCGTTCACCAGCTACACCACGCCGAGCACGATCTACCGCCACGACATCGCCAGCGGCAAGAGCGAGGTGTTTCGTCAGCCGAAGGTCGACTTCGATCCGACGCAGTACGAGACCACGCAGGTGTTCTACAAGTCGAAGGATGGCACGCAGGTGCCGATGTTCGTGTCGCACCGCAAGGGGCTGGTCAAGGACGGCCAGAACCCGACGTACCTGTACGGCTACGGCGGCTTCAACGTCGCGCTGACGCCGTCGTTCTCGGTGGCGGACCTGACGTGGATGGAGATGGGCGGGGTGCTGGTGGTCGCCAACCTGCGCGGCGGCGGCGAGTACGGCGAGGCGTGGCACGAGGCCGGCACCAAGCTGAAGAAGCAGAACGTGTTCGACGACTTCATCGCCGCGGCGGAGCACCTGATCGCGGACAAGTACACGAGCCCGGCGAAGCTGGCGATCGGCGGGCGCAGCAACGGCGGGCTGCTGGTCGGCGCGGCGATGACCCAGCGCCCGGAGCTGTTCGGCGCGGCGCTGCCGGGCGTCGGCGTGATGGACATGCTGCGCTTCCACAAGTTCACGATCGGCTGGGCGTGGGTGCCCGACTACGGATCGTCGGAGGACCCGCAGGAGTTCAAGGCGCTGCGCGCCTACTCGCCGCTGCACAACCTCAAGCCCGGCACGAACTACCCGGCGACGCTGATCACGACCGCCGACCACGACGACCGCGTGGTGCCCGGGCACTCGTTCAAGTTCGCGGCGGCGCTGCAGGCGGCGCAGAGCGGCGACCGGCCGGCGCTGATCCGCATCGACGTCAAGGCGGGCCACGGCGCGGGCAAGCCGACGACCAAGGTGATCGAGGAGTGGGCCGACCTGTGGGGCTTCCTCGTCAAGAACCTCGGCATGAAGGTCGGCTGAGGTCGTCCGCACGCTCGCGGAACCGCGCGGCGCGCTGCGCTGCGCGGCGCGACGTCTCACGCGAGATCGTGGGCCACGCGGCGGGCCGGCCGGGCTAGCATCCACGCCGTCCATGCGACGACCTGTCCTCGCGGTCCTCGGCGGCAGCTTCGACCCGCCCCACATCGGCCACGTGCTGATCCCGACGTACCTGCTGGCGCGCGGCCTCGCGGCGCGCGTGCTGGTCGCGCCGTGCTGGTCGCACCCGTTCGCCAAGCGCATGTCGCCGTTCCTCGAGCGCCTGGCGCTGACGCGCCTGGCGATGGCGATGCACGGGCCGCGCGTCGAGGTCAGCGACATCGAGCTGCGCCTCGCCCAGGCGCGCAGCGCCGACACGCCGAGCTACAGCTACGAGCTGCTGCAGGCGGTCGCGGCGGCCCACCCGCAGTACCGGGTGCGGCTGGTGGTCGGCTCCGACATCGTCGCGGAGGGCGAGATCCAGCGCTGGCGCAACTACGACAGGGTGATGGCGGAGTTTCGCCCGATCGTGGTGCCGCGCATGGGCTACGCCGACCCGACGAGCTGCGCGCTGCCCGAGGTCAGCAGCACGGCGGTGCGCGGGTGGCTGGCGGCGCCCGACAACCCGGCGGCGCGCGAGGGCCTCGACGCGGCGGTGCCGGCGGCGGTGCTCAATCGCCTGCGCGAGGGCACGCGCGGGCACGTGTGGCTGATCGGCCGCGGCAACGTGGCGAGCCACGCGGAGGGCTGGCTGATGGCGCGCGGCTGGACGTCGACGGCGATCTCGGCGCGGGGGCTGATCGACGGCAGCGAGGAGCTGCCGGGCATGGCCTCGCGCCCGAACGCGGCGGCGTCGGGGCCGGTGTCGCGGGTGCCGAAGGCGATCTGGATCCTGTGCAAGGATCAGAACATCGGCGCGGTCGCCGGGGCGCTCGCGGGCTGCGGGCTGCGTCCGGTGCCGGTGCTGCACGCGGCGGGCTCGCGACCGGCGCGCGAGGGCCTCGCGCCGCTGGTCGCCGCGGGCTTCCCGGTCGGCACGCTGCACCCGATCTGCAGCCTGCGCGAGGAGCTGCCGGCCGGGCTGCTGGCGGAGTGCAGCTTCGGCGTCGAGGGCGACCCGCCGGCGCGCGAGATGGCGCTGCGCCTGATCGGCGAGCAGCCGTGGCTCGACCTGCAGGGCCAGGACGCGGCCCAGCGCGCCCGCTACCACGCCGCCTGCGCGCTCGCGGGCAACCACATCGCGGTGCTGTTCGCGGAGGCCCGCGCGGCGCTGACGGGCCAGGGGCTGCCGGCGGAGGGCGTCGACCGGGCGCTGGCGGTGCTGATGCGCTCGGCGCTCGAGAACCTGCTGATGCTCGGGGTGCCGAAGGGCGTGACGGGGCCGGTCGCGCGCGGGGACACCGAGGCGGTGGCGCGGCACGTGGCCGCGCTCGACGGGCCGACGGGCGAGCTGTACGCGCTGCTGAGCCGGCGGCTGTCGGCGGCGCTGACGGGCGCCTGAGCGCGATTGAAACCTGTCCCCGCGGACAGGTCCCGCGCTGGTATCCTCGGCGCCGATGCGACTCGTGATCTTCGGCGCCTCCGGGCAGTGTGGTCGGTTGCTCGTGCCCGCGGCGGCGTCCGCCGGCCACGCGGTGACGGCGGTGGTCCGCGAGGGCACGGACTTCGCGGCGCCCGCGGGCGTGACGCTGGTGCGCGGCGATCCGCTGGATGACGCGTTCGTGGCGCGCGCGATCGCGGGCCACGACGCGGTCGCCAGCTGCCTCGGCCCGAAGCGCCGCAGCCCGGCCAACCCGTGGTCGCGGATGACCTCGCCGCCGGAGTTCTCGGCGCGCAGCGCGGCCCACATCGTCGCGGGGATGCGCGCCGCCGGCGTGCGCCGGGTCTGCGCGATCAGTGCGGCGGGCGTCGGCGACAGCGCGGCGCGCATGAACTGGTTGATGCGCTTCTTCGTGGCCACCAGCACGATCGGCGCGGCCTACCGCGACCTCGCCGCGATGGAGGAGGTGTACGCCGCGAGCGGCCTCGACTGGCAGACGCCGCGGCCGACCCGGCTCACCGATGGACCCGCGACCGGTCGCGTCGCCGAGACCGACGCGTTCCCGCTGAGCGCGGCGGTCTCGCGGGCCGACGTCGCCGGGTACATGCTCGCGCAGCTCGAGCGGCCGCAGTTCGAGCTGCGGACGCCGACGATCACCGGCGCCTGAGCTGTCCTTCGGGACAGGTCGTGATTCACGAGGCGAGCGCGATCCAGAGGTGGCGCAGCTCGATGCTGGCGCTGCCGCGCGGCTGGCGGCGGTGGAGCGAGCGCAGGCGCTGGACCTCCTGCTCGGCCATGGGGGTCATGGGGGCGAGGTGCTCGTCGGCCCACAGGGCGTCGGTCTCGCCGAGCTCGGCGAGCCAGTGGTTGACGCGGGTCAGCCACTGCGGGGCCTGGCCCTCCTGGATGTAGCCGATCATCAGGGCGAGCGCGTGGGTCGAGCCGTGGGCGCCGAGCTTGAAGCGCTGGATGCCGCCGGCGCCCGGGCCCTCGCCGGCGGCGACGTACTCGCGCTCGTCGCGGCCCTGCGGGGTCGGGAGGCGCTTGCACTCGATCGGGAGCAGCACGTCGAAGAGCGTGTAGCGGCGGCCGGTGACGACGATCGGGGCGCCGCTGGGCTTGACGGCGATGTCGAGGAAGCGGCCGCGCTGGCCGGCGTCGGGGACCTCGGTCAGGAACTGCACGAGGTCGAGCGACCTGCGGGCGGCGCTGTTGAGGTAGCTGCTGAGCTGGTCGGTGAGCTCGCGCTCCGAGTGGACGGGGCGGCGGTCGGGGTGGTCGCGCCAGCGCGGGAGGTTGTCGGCGATGAACTCGACGAGCTGCATGAGCAGCGTGCCGGGGGCGTGCACGCCGGGGGCGAGCGCGCCGACGCCGGGGGAGCGGGGGACGGAGTCGGCGAGCATGCGCGTCACAGTCCCTGCGCGTGGAGCTCGGCGAGGGTCTCGTCGGCGTCGCGCAGGGCGGCGGACCGCAGCCAGTAGCGCAGGCGGTCGGGCTTGAGCAGGAAGATGAACGCGCCGTCGAAGATGCGGGCGACGCGGTGGACGTGGAGGGCCTCGCCGCGGCGGTCGGCGAGCAGGCGCGCGAGCCGGTCCTGCAGCGCCTGGGCGCCGGTCCAGTCGACCTCGCCGCGGCCGAACACGAACGGCTGGCACACGGCGCCGGGCCAGCGGTGGGCCGGGAGCGGCCGCAGGCCGCGGTAGACCGCGCCGACCTGGCGGGCGTAGACCTCGCAGAAGCGGGCGAGCTCGGCGTCGTCGCAGGGTCGGAGCATCGCGGACTTCTCGCCGAGGCGGACGAAGTCGCGGTAGTAGTCGACGATGTCGTCGGCGATGATCTGCTCGTTGGGGCTGAGCTCGAGGTCGCCGGAGGCGGGGTAGGGCAGGGCCTCGATGTCGGACTGCATGACCGCGGTGGCCTTCTGGACCTTGGGGCTCGAGGCGGCGACGTAGGCGCGCAGCGGGCGGATCTCGGCGTCGAGCCAGGCCTTGACCTGGCCGAGCTGGCCGACGTCGGACTTCGGGGCGCACAGGCCGATCACCTGGTCGCTGTAGGTCAGGTAGCCCTTGCGCACGACGTGGCTCGGGAGGTCGACGTGCTCGCGGATCAGCAGCATCGGCGCGGTGAACAGCCGCTCGCTGCGCGGGCGCAGGATCGGCCGGTCGGGGGCGGTCGTGATCTGCGACTCGTCGGCGCCCGCGGCCGTCAGCGCGGTCGAGGGCAGGTACGGCTTGCCGATGATGTGGCTGGCGGGCGCGCCGGCGCCGGTCTTGCCGGCGATGAAGCCCTCGCCGAGGTGCCAGTTGCGGCTCTGCGCGTACTCGCCGAGCGTCCGCATCGACCGCAGGCGGGCGACGAAGTCGCCGACGCGGCCGCCGCCGAACAGGTCGCTGCGCCACACCGTCGGGTCGGTCATCGCCTGCTCCTGCGCGAGCCAGTGCAGGTCGTAGTAGTCGAGGTCGAAGCCGCGCTGGGCGACGACGCGGCCGGTCCGGCGAAACGTCGCGTGCAGGACCTTCGCGCCGGGCCGCGGCGGCGCGGCCTCGGCGACGATCGCCACGACCTTGGTGTCGGCCGAGCCGCGCGCGAACAGGCCGCGGATCGAGGTGAAGTCGAGGACCTCGCGGACGCTCCAGCGCGCGAACAGGTCGCGGCGCAGGCCGGCGGCCTGCTTGTTGTAGAGGATGTTGTACTGCTGCAGCATGCACAGCACGCCGCCGGGCTGCAGCAGCTCGAGGTTGTCGAGCAGGAACAGGTACGCGACCTGGCGGTCGGGCAGCTTGGCGTCGGCGGCGGCGTGGCGGTCGTAGCTGGCCTGCGCGCCGGGGGTCGCCAGCGTCGAGGCGAACGGCGGGTTGCCGAGCACCGCGCCGACGGGCGCGCGCAGGGTCCCGGCGTCGCGCGCCGCGAAGAAGTCGGCGGCGTGCAGCGAGGCGCCGCGCAGCTTGGGGAACAGCTTGTGCGAGGCCCGCAGCGCCGGGGTGTCGAGCGCCTCGCACAGCGCGAGGCACAGGCTGAACGCGGCGAGCTCGATCGCGTCGGGGTTGAGGTCGACGCCGTGCACGCGCTGCAGCAGGCGCTTGAGCGTGGCGCCGTCGGGGCGGGCCCAGCCGTTGCGGTGGCGCCAGTGCGCGATCATCCGCTTGTAGGCCTCGACCAGGAACACGCCGGAGCCGCACGACGGGTCGAGCACGACCTCGCCGCGCTCGGCCATGCGGTCGAGGCGGGCCCAGTCGAGCGCCTCCTCGAGCATCAGGCGGACCAGGAACGGCGGGGTGTAGACCGCGCTCGCGTCGTCCTTCACGAACAATTGATAGACGTGGCTGATCAGCTCGACGGGCAGGTCGCGAAACGAGTACAGGCGCCACAGCGAGAGCTGCCCGGAGCGCTCGCTGCGGCCCTCCACCAGCGCGGCGAAGCGCCCGAGCTGGGTGGTCGCGAGCACCTTGCGGCGGTCGTCGTCGTCGAGGCAAAACACGTCGCCGTTGAAGCGGACCTCGAGCTCGGCGAGCAGCGCGACCAGGCCGGGGCCGTCGGCGAGGACGTCGAGGAAGCTGCGCGCGCCGGGCCGGCAGCGCGCGAAGTCCTCGGCCGCGAGCGCGCCGCGGTCCTCGAGGTAGGCGATCAGCAGCGAGAGCACGAGCAATCGCCGGCGCAGGCGCACGGGCAGCACGCGCTCGCCCGCGAGCTCGCGGTCGCGGTCCTCGATCGCCTGCACGAGCCCGCGCTGGGCCGCCTTGTCGCCGGACAGCAGCTCCTCGCACACGCCGGGGTCGTCCCACAGCGAGCCGCTGCGCAGCAGCGTGGCGTCCCACCACGGCGCGAGGTCGACCTGACGGTCGAGGTCGGTGAGCAGGTCGAGCGTGCCGAACGCGCGATAGACGACGCGACCGTCGGCGGCCGCGAAGTCGGGCCCGTGCGCGCAGCGCAGCAGGTCGACGCGCGCGCGCCGGCGGCGAAACACGAGCGGCACGGCGCCCCAGCTCCACAGCCGCCGGTGCAGCGCGGCGAACTCCTCGTCGCTGCGGTCGTCGTCGACGTAGACGAGCGCCTCGGCCGCGGCGGGCTGGGTGGCGCTCGCGGCCCGGAACAGCACGAAGTCGGCGCCGTACAGGGCGGCCTTCTCGAGCACGAGGGTCTGCGCCGGATCGTCGGTCGGCCACGCGCCCGCGACGGCGACGAGGCCCTCGACCGGCGGCGCCGACCCGGACGTCTCCAGGCTGCGGAGCCATGTTCCACGCTGCGTCATGAGGATTTTGCGGGCCCGGGGGCGGTACTGCCCAGTGTTCGGAAGGGCGCGCCACAACGCAAATTCTCGGCGGTTTTGCCGGGGTGTCGTGGATCCAGGTCGGCGTCCGCCCGTCGGGCCACGAGCGATCTGTCCCGAGGGACAGGTGGCGCCCGGGCAGCGCCCGGGGCACGCGGCCGCGCGACAAACGACATTGACAGGGGATGTGGACGGGGTGGATACGGATCGAAGCTGCAATGATGGCGCCCACCGACCCGCTGCTGGCCGCGCTCGCGCGCTTCGAGGTGTTTCGTGGCGTGCCCCAGCCGGCGCTGCGGGCGACGCTGCCGCTGTGGCGGGTGGCGCAGCTCAAGGTCGGGCGGCTGCTGTGGAAGCAGGGGCGCCCGGCGGACTCGCTGGCGCTGGTCCACGCCGGCGCGCTCGAGGTCATGGTCAACGGCACCGTCATCGACACCGTGCGCGCGCCGGAGATGGTCGGCGAGGCGGCGATCTTCATCACCGGCTCGCAGCGCATGGCGAGCCTGAGCGCGTCGGAGCCGACGCAGGTCCTGGTGCTCGCCAGCGCCGGCCTGCGCGAGCTGCGGAGCCAGCAGAGCCCGCTGTACACCGCGATCCTCGAGCACGCGATCGGCAGCACGCTGCGGCGCGTGCACCACCTCGACCGCCAGATCGCGCAGTTTCGTCAGGGCAACTTCGCGGCCCCGCCGGTGCGCGAGCAGGACCACCTGCTCTCGCGCCTGTGGCACCGCCTGCGCCCGCCGCCGCCGCCGGACCCCTCGGGTCGGCCGCCGCTCGACGACCTGCTCGCCCGTCAGCCCGCGCTCGCCCATCAGCCGGCGATCCGCGCCGCGCTGGCCCCCGCCTTCAAGGCCCAGCACTTTCGCGCCGGCGACGTCGTCGCCCGCGAGGGCGACGTCGACCTCCGGGCCTTCGTGCTCGCGGCCGGCCGCCTCGACGCGCTGCGCATCGTCGAGGAGCGCGGCGCGGCGCTGCTGCTCGCCCGCTTCGAGCCCGGGACCGTGTTCGGCGTGCAGGCGCTGATCGAGGGCGGACCGCGCTCCGCGTCGATCGTCGCGACCACCGACGGATGGGTCTACTCGATCGACCAGGCGGCCCACCGCGCCCTGTCCGCCGAGGTGCGCACGGCGTGGCTCGAGGCGCTGCTCGCGGTGCTCACGTCCCAGTGCCAGGCCGCCGGCCTCTCGCTGCAGAGCGCCCTCGCGGCGTTCGCGACGCGCAACGACGACGCGATGCCGTCGATGATCGTCAACGCCCGGCTGGAGAGCGCGCTCGGCTCGCTGGAGGGCGTGTCACCCGCGGACAGCTTCGTCGAGCTCCGCGTCGCGCGACCGGACACCCGGCGCAAGCGCTGACCCCGGGTCGCGGCGGGCGCGACGATGGGCCTGTCCTGAGAGACAGGTGCGCCCGACCGAGACGTGTCCCGGGCGGGTCAGCGCTGCGCCGCGAGCAGCGGCCCGAGGAATTGCCCGGTGAACGAGCCCTTGACCTTCGCGACCTGCTCGGGCGTCCCCTCCGCGATCACGCGCCCGCCGTTGCTGCCGCCCTCGGGCCCGAGGTCGACGATCCAGTCCGCGCACTTGATCACGTCGAGGTTGTGCTCGATGACGAGGACCGTGTTGCCGGCGTCGACGAGGCGCTGCAGCACGTGCAGCAGGCGGTGGATGTCCTCGAAGTGGAGGCCGGTGGTCGGCTCGTCGAGCACGTAGAGCGTGTTGCCGGTCTGGACCTTGCACAGCTCGCGCGAGAGCTTGACGCGCTGGGCCTCGCCGCCGGACATCGTCGGCGCCGTCTGGCCGATCTTCATGTAGCCGAGGCCGACGTCGACGAGCGTCTGGAGCACACGCCTCAGCGGGGGGACGTTGGCGAACACCTCCAGGCAGTCGTCGACGCTGAGGTCGAGGACCTCGGCGATGTTGCGGCCCTTGTAGGTGACGGCGAGGGTCTGGGCGTTGTAGCGCTTGCCGTTGCAGACCTCGCAGGGCACGTACACGTCGCTGAGGAAGTGCATCTCCACCTTGATGACGCCGTCGCCCTGGCAGGCCTCGCAGCGGCCGCCCTTGACGTTGAAGCTGAAGCGGCCGGCCTTCCAGCCGCGGGCGCGGGACTCCGGGAGCTGGGCGAAGAGCTCGCGGATCTGGTCGAAGGACTTGGTGTACGTGCCGGGGTTGGAGCGCGGGGTCCGGCCGATCGGGCGCTGGTCGATGGCGATCACCTTGTCGAGGGCGGCGAGGCCCTCGATGCTCTTGTGGACGCCGACGCGGTCGAGGCTGCCGTGGAGCTTGTGGGCGAGCGCGGGCAGCAGGATGCCGTTGACCAGCGAGCTCTTGCCGGCGCCGCTGACCCCGGTGACCGCGACCAGCACGCCGAGGGGGAAGCTGACGTCGACGTTGCGGAGGTTGTGCTCCGCGGCGCCCTTGACCACCACCGCGCCCTTGGGCTTGCGGCGGGCCTTCGGGATCACGATCCGCTTGCGGCCGGACAGGTAGGCGCCGGTCAGGCTGCCCTCGCAGGCCTCGACGGCCGCGGGCGGGCCGCTGAACACGACCTTGCCGCCGAGGTGGCCGGCGCCGGGGCCGAAGTCGACGAGGTGGTCGGCGGCGCGGATCGTGTCCTCGTCGTGCTCGACGACCAGGACCGTGTTGCCGAGGTCGCGCAGGTGCTGCAGCGTGCGGATCAGGCGCTGGTTGTCGCGCTGGTGGAGGCCGATGCTCGGCTCGTCGAGGACGTACATGACGCCGCTGAGCTCCGAGCCGAGCTGGCTG
>Ga0075163_10007794_pt1 | contig 14127 bp, 13 predicted proteins | sample JI1023141ADNA_FD_71478 | JGI IMG/M metagenome (GOLD analysis project Ga0075163, IMG submission 71478) | Wastewater effluent complex algal communities from Wisconsin, to seasonally profile nutrient transformation and Carbon sequestration -... | ecosystem: Engineered > WWTP > Effluent > Algae...
GATCTGTTGAGGGAAACCATACAAGGGATAATTCCGGGATAGACGGGAATGAAGACAAATGCCCAAAACAAGAACGTGAACCAAGGTGGGTAATAGGAAGCAAGCATGACGGCCACTTGGTGCGTTTTCGACTAAGGCTTGGCCGAACGTTGTTTAGCCACAATCAATTGTGGGCGAATGAGATTCGCCCACCGGCTTTTGTGGCTATCAAGAGGTGAAGTTGGGGTGGAAAAGGATCCGTTCACGGGATTAAAGGCATTTCTGTGAATGCGCCTATTGAAGGTAAAAAGCCGGTGGGGGTCAAGCCTTGGGTGTGGGCTGTCGCGCAGCGGCGGCTGGGCCTTCCACGAGGCGACGGGTCTTCTGCCAAATGGGGAGAGCGGTGGGCGCAGCGAGGCGCATCACTTTAACCGAGGCGGGTGCCATTTCTGCTGGCGTGTATCCCGCTCACGCAGGTGCCGAAGCCACGTCTGCTCGTGCCGATGCGGTTTCCGCACGCGCGGGGTAAGCTTTGGCATGTGCAAAAGAGACCGTTGCGCCTGCCAAGGTGCCTTTGGCGCTTGCTAAAGCCACTTCTGCATGAGGTTTCCAGACCTTGGAAAGGGCCATGGGGGCCCGGGCGGAGCGACGGTAGCGGAATCCGCTGCGGATGCCGCTAACGCATGCCGCAGAGATCTGAACGCTGGCGCGTTCCGCTGCGGCGGATCACGCGAGGGCCAGGGATTCTGCCGGGCGTTTGTGCCGCTTTGCTGCGGGTGGGGGATCGCTCGCCATCGCATCGAGCGTGCGCTTGGCCTGGATGACGCTGCCGTTCCAGGAGGTGACGGTGGGATAAACTTGCGCTGAGGTGGCGAGGTAGATTTTGCCTGGCACGAGCACTTCGGGCGGACGGCGCTTGAGGTAGCCCTTGGTATAGACGGGCTCGACGAAGGGTGCGCGGAAGATGTGGCGGGCCTCGATGTCTTGCTCGGTGAGGTTGGGGAAGAGTTTATTCAGCGCGGCGAACCAGTCGGTGCCGATGGCGTCGTCCGTCGTGCTGAAGCGCGGATCGGTACGGTGAAGATACTTGGTGAGATAGACGACGTGGCGGCCTTCGCCGCGATCGGACTCGTCGGTGAGCGTGGAGGTCTCGATGACGCCGTCGAAGGGGAACGATGGCTCGGGCGTGGCGAGCCAGTAGTGCTTGGTGAGCGGGCGACGGAGGAAGAAGAGGCAATTGATGACGCCCTGGAAGTCGATGTTCCAGTCGATGCTACCGGAGGCGGAGCGGAGATTGGCACCTGCGCTTATTGCAAAGCCGGGCCACGGGAGGGTGACGACGATCTGATCGAAGTTCTCTTCGCCCTGGTCGGTGACGACGATGGGCTGGGCGTCGTCGTCTAGGTCGATGCGCTCGACGGGCGTGTTCAGGCGTAGTTCCACGCCTTTGGCGCGCAGGTGCTTGGCAAACTGGTCGGTGACGCGTTTGTATCCGCCGCGCAAGTAGCCCTTCACTTCGCCTTTGCTCTCGCCTTTTTCGCGATTGAAGCGAGTCCAGAACCAGAGTGCGGGGACGTCCTGGTAGCGGTCGCCAAACTTGGCTTCAAGCATGGGCTGCCAGAATTTCTTGAAGGCGCTGGCACCGGAGAATCTGCCGAGCCACTGCGCGGTGGTCATGTCGTCGAGGCCTTTGTCGGACGCGATGCGGCCATACGCGCCGGTGATGCCGACGCGGATCCGCTCGATGAACGAGAGCGGCTTGAACCGGAGGAGGTCAACCGGGGTGTTGAGCGGGAAGACTTCGTTTTGATAGGCGTAGGCGAAGGAAGAGGGCTTCCAATAAACGTCCTCGCGGAGGCCGAGTGTGTCGAGCACCTCGAGCAAAGGCCCGTCGCTCGGCAACATGCAGTGGTAGAACTTCTCGAACGTGCGTCCGCCGTAGTCGAAGAAAGTCCCCAGCCCGCCGAGCTGGCCGGATGCCTCGATCAAGGTGACAGCGTGTCCTTGCTCGTTCAGCCGCAGGGCGGTGGTGAGGCCGGAGATGCCGCCGCCGATGACGGCGATGTTGCGCGAGGTGCTTGTTTTCATGCTTCGGTTTGTTGAGCTTCGCGTGCGGCGGAGCCGAGGCGGACTGGCTTGCGCGCGGCCGACGGGATGGCGATGGGCTTGCCGGTGGAGGCGACCGCGCTAGCCGGCGGAAGCGCGCGGCGATAGCGATTCACGACGGAGAAGTAGCGGCGGATGGTGCGGATGACGCGCATCTTGCTCGCGCCTTCCTTGAGGTCGTAGCGGAGCACATACGGAATCTCGGCGGCCTTGGCGCCGATGGAGCGGAGCTTGAGCAGGACCTCCAACATGCAGACGAAGCCGGACTCCTCGACGAGGTTGTCGCCGTATTGCATGATGAGCCGCTGCAAGGTGGAGGAGCGGTAACCGCGGAAGCCGGTGGAGTAGTCGCGCACTTCGCGATAGGGCACGATTGCCTTCATGAAAAGGTAGCAGCCCCAGCTCATGGCCTGACGCATGAGCGGCACACCTTTGACAACGCTGCCTTTCTGGAAGCGCGATGCGATCACGAAGCTGGTGTCGTTCGTGTTCATGTGGCGGACCATGTCGGCGATGTAGATCGGATCGTGCGAGTTGTCGGCGTCCATGGAGACGATGAGGTCGCCGTGTTTGACCGCTTCGCGCAGGCCCGTCTGGATGGCGCAGCCGAGGCCGCGATTCACGCCGTGCTTCACGAGCCGGACGGGCATTGTGGTGGCGGCGGCTTCAGCGATTTCGGCCGTGCGATCTTTGGATCCGTCGTCCACCACGATGACGTGGTAGGCGAAGGGCTGGTTTTCCAGCGTCTCTTTGAGTCTGGAGAGAAGAGCCGGGAGATCCCGCTCTTCGTTATAGGCAGGCAGGACGACTGCGACGTCTTTGATGGGTGCGTGTGTGCTCATGCGGTTGTTTGGGACGAGGGTTGAAGGATGAGGGGTGATTCGATCTGAGCGGCTCCCGCTCGGGCGTGCGCGGCGACGGTGCCGGTACTCCAGTGCTGTTTGAGGAGACCGAGGGCGAAGCGCACGAGGGCGATCTTCCGTTGCGCGGGGATCTGCATGGCCGGGAAGAAGCTCATGCGCGGAACGTCCGTGCCATCGAGGAAATCCGTCGGGTGCAGAAGCAGCGACGGGCCTAGGTTTCGGATGCGGCAGAGCGTCACCGCCGTGCGCCAGTAAAGGCGGGCGAGGGCCTCCGAGTATTGCGCGAGGAAAAGAAGATAGCTTAGATGCACCGGGAAGCGCACGAGGGGCATCGTGGTCACGGGCACTTCCATCAGGCCAGGCTCGATCTCGAACGGGCGCAAGGTGCTGAAGGCGTCCGAGAGGCTGCCGTAGAGTCCGGAGCGCTTCTTTTTCTCCTCGGCAGGCAGCTTGGAGTTCAGGCGGAAATAGGCGCGCGCCACTGGGCCGAGCGTGGTCGGGAAAAGCGATGCGTCGTAACGATAGCCACGCTCAAGGAGCATCTGACGCACCAGCGGTGATGAGCTAAAACCGGGGCCGCGGAATCCAGTTGGCCGGCAGCCGGTGGCATTCAAGATTGCTGCCTCGCTCTTTTCAAAGTCGTTCTCCAATTCGGCGCGGCTGTAAAGGTGCAGCCACGGCTCATGCATGAAGGAATGATTGGCGATCTCGTGGCCGGCGTCTGCAATCAGCCGGAGGGCGTTGGCATTCTCAGGCTGCTCGGCATCCTTGCCGACGACGAAGAAGGTGATGTCGAGGTCCGCGTCCTTCAGCTCCGACAAGATTCGGGGGACCACTTTATCGAGATAGGACGGAAAACCCGACCACTCGGCAATTCCTTGGGTCTTGAGATAGGCCCATTCGTTGTCGAGATCGACCGAGACGCTAGCCGGGGCGGTCGCCCGGATGCTCGCTTGGTTTTTGTCTGGTTTGGCCAGAAGTGATGGTTTCTCGGCTTTCATCTCGTTTATCATCGCACTTATAGTAAATCAAATCAGCTTTGCAACACAAATTCCATAAATATTGTCTATTTTTGTCGTGAGTAAATCAACAGCGCGATTCAGCGCCAGATTTTTCTCAAATGTGCGAACTCGAATTGCGGCTATTCTCAAGAATCCACGTGTGAGTCGCCTCGCTCCACCTCGATGCCGCTCCTCTGCTTGTGTCGATCAGGGCTGCCGTGAATGGGGGCACGCCCAGATCCAGCAGAAGGACATGGCTGCATGAGGGGCACAAAGACAGTGGTCAATGTCATGAAGTGGCAAACCACGCTCGGCGATTCTTTTCATCCCGGCCCTTGCGGATCGGGTGACGACGACTAAATTCTCCGCCACTGCGCTTTTACCTCGTGGTGTAATGGTAACACAGGAGATTTTGATTCTCTCATTCAAGGTTCGAGTCCTTGCGAGGTAGCCACTCTGAAGTCCAGTGAATCGAAGGCGCAGTGAGAGCCCCGCCTCCAGAAGGCACTTCGAGATCCGGTTTCGTGAGCTACCGCCAGCCACAGCACTCGCTGCTCTGGCAAACTCATGGTGGCACAATCCAAAGGGTGATCATATTTTTCCCGCCACAGCGCGATGATGAACCCACTCACAAGATCGAGCACAGTCGCTCTCTGCCTCTGGCTGTTGCCCGGGTGTGCGTGGATGCCCTGGGTTGGCGAAACCGAACCAGTTCGATTCGGTGTGATTTCCGTGTGCTTGAACACATCGCCTCCGAAAGGGGAGCGAGCGACCTACGCCATGGCGAGCGTCCACAAGGGGAGAATGCTAAAAGATGCGGGTTTCAAGCGGCTGAGCAACGAAGGCACGGCCGCTTTTGTTCTGCCGATGGGCAGTCTTTGCGACATCAGGATTTTTTACGACCTCAATCGCAATCAGTCGTTCGACCCCAACGAACCGAGCGGCTTGGTGCAAAACGTCACTCCAGCCGCTGATCCCTCTCCGGTGACGCTTGCATTTGGGGTCGTCGGCCCGGTAGCGAGCCGCGCCATCAAGCCGTCGGCGAACACGGCGCCACCAGCACGCACCAAAGAAGTCCCTCCTGAGGCCGAGCCATACCTCAAGCACGTTCCTCCGTGGATGCAGGAGAAGTTGCTGCGCTGAAAACGCGGCGCGCTGGGCGAGCACTCGGAACACATGAGGGGCGCACAAGGGAACGGATGAGTGTCAAAAAACCTCAAAAAGGACTTGAGTTGACTTAAAAATTAACAAACCTTAATAAAAACCAATACTTCCCATGAAAACCTCGTTCACTAGCTCGTCCATGGTCCGGGTAACGGTCTGCCTCTCGTGCCTCGTGGCGGGTGCTGGCCTTGGGTCTGCGCAACAGACTGCCTATGGCCCCCAGCCTCAGTCTGCGCCGAGCTATTACCCTCCGCAGCAGCCTTCGGCGATGGAGCGGATCCGGAGCACGGGCCAGTCGGTGGGTAATTTTATCCGCCGGAAATTCTATGGTGAGAGCGCGCCGACATCCTACGCGCCGCCGCCGGTGTATCGGAGCCCCGGTGGCTCATACCAAGCGAAGGTGTACAATCTGGACGCCCCTGCTCGACCGGCGGAGTCGGCTGGCAGTGGGACGGGTTTTCAGCGTCCGACACAGGGTTCCACGCCCAAGTATGTGACTCCGCCGACGTCGGCTAAGGCCGAGAGTCGCACGTCCACTGCATCGACCTCAAAGACGACGAAATCGTCTCCGCCTTCCGTGGCGGCATCCGCGCCAACGGCGTCGAAGAAGCGGTACACGCCAGCGAAGCCATCCACATTCTCGAAGCCGAAGACCACGCCGAAACCCGCGCCCGAGCCGGTGACTCCCGCTGACGAGCCGCCTGCGCCTCTCACAGCACCGACACTGCCTGAGCCGCCGAAGTACGAAGCACCTGCGCCGGTGGTGGGGTCGACGGAAGCGAAGTTGAACAAGGATTATTATCCTCTGCCTGGTGCGCCTGAGCCGGCACCGACCACGACGGGTGCTGCGGGCATCTCCCTGACGGTGGGTGGTGCGGAGCCTGATCTGACCCCGAAGACAACGGAACCCGAGGCTACAATCGGCAAGACTGAGGCCCCCACGACGACAACCTCGATGACGACGGACGTGGGTTCGAAATCCTCGGGATCGTTCCTCGTGGGGAAGAAGACGAGCAAGGTCGGCCGTGTGGTGAGTCCGTATCCGCCCTACAACGAACTGGACATCACAGGCCTGCCGAGTGGTTCTCTGGCGCTCGATCCCACAACGCAGAAGGTCTTTGAGGTGCCGTGATCAAGAAGATCGGCGCGTGATTGATCAGGCATAGGCCGGACAAGATCGTTTGTTGATTACTCGAACGCTTCCATGTAACCATCGGCCATGAATTTGAGCGCCATTTCTCTTCGCGGTGTGCCGGGTGTGCTGGCCGTCCTGTTGTCGGCCTGCACGATTTCGCAGGTGAGTCTCGACTATCAGCCTTCGCTGGCGCAGGTGGTGAAGGGAAGGCCGGTGTTTACGGTGGGGCGATTTGTAAACTCGCGTGGTGTGGACTCGATGTATCTCGGTGTTGTGCGTACGCCATTGGGGACGCCTTTGGAGTACATCCAGAGTCGCTCGCCCATCGAGGAGATCGTGCGCAATGCCTTCACTCACGCATGCAGTGCTCGAGGGATGCTGACGACTCGGTCGAGATCGGAGTATGTCATCACGGGCGAGGTTCTCGAGTTTTCGTGTCAGCAACTCGTGCATCCGTATGCGTATGCGCGCATTCGGATGAATCTGGTGAAGGCTTCGACGGGTGAATTGATCTTTACTCGCGCCTATGCCGGCGAGCGGCAAAGCGCGGCGTACCGACCAGGAAGTGGATCGCCCGTGCCAGTGCTGCGCGAACTAGGCTCGCGCGCGCTGCAGGATGCCGTGGACCGCGCGCTGGATGATCCTGAGTTCCGCGGTCGCATCCGCGATGGCGGTACCCGCTATCAACCCGGCATGCTCTAACCGGCGGTGCTCGAGTCCGGAGACAAAGCAGTGGCGGTGCGGATTGCCGACCGCTTTCCGACGCGGTTTCTCAAAAGCTACGTCTATTGGAAGATACGAACGGATCCGATCTACCGCGTGGTGAGTGAGGCATTTGCAGGGGCGGTGAATCTGCCGTTGCTGGACTTGGGGTGTGGCACGGGTGTGCTGGCTTTCTACCTGCGTGAGCACGGTTTCAAGGGGAGTATCCATGGCGTGGACCTCGATGGGCCCAAGATCGAGGTGGCAAAGGCGATCGCTGCTGCGTCAGATTGTCGAGCGGTGTTTGATTGTGTGGATTTTCGTGACGTGCGGGATAGCAGCCATGGGCATGTGACGATGCTCGATGTGCTGCTCTTTGTTTCTGAGGGGACGCAACGTGAGTTGCTGGCGAGGGCCGCATCGTTTGTCGATGAATCGAAGGGCGTGCTGATCGTGCGGACGGGGATCGGAGACGGGAGTTGGAGGTTCAAGCTGACCCATGTGATGGATGACATCGCGTGCTTCTTTCGGTGGATGAAGGTGCGGCCGGTGAAGTATCCGTCGAGGGAGATCTTCCGCGAGGTGCTGGAGCCGCTCGGATTCGAGGTGGAGTTCCGTCCGCTGTGGGGTCGGATGCCATTTAACAATCACGTCGTCATCGCGCGCAGGAAGCGATAGGGGAGGGCATTCCGCGCGTTTCGGTGGATGAACCATCCACCGTCATGCCGAGCCGCTTCTTGATTTTCACCGCAGTCCTTTCGTTCCTGCTTCCCGCGCTCTTGACGCGTGGTGCGTCGCCAAAGCGCCCCAACATCCTTTTCATCTACGCGGATGACCAGTCTTACAAGACCGTCGGCTGCTATCCGGAGTCGTGGCCTTGGGTGAAGACGCCGAACATTGATCAACTCGCGGCGACGGGCGTACGTTTTCATGCTGCTTACCTTGGCGCGTGGTGCATGCCGTCGCGTGCCTCGTTGCTGACGGGGAGGCAGCCGCACGGCATTGAGTCGATGCGGATGGAGGGGAAGTATCCGCGCAGCGTGTATGATCCGCAGCAGACGCCATTTTGGCCGAGTGTGTTTCGCAAGAGCGGCTACCAAACGGCGCACATCGGCAAGTGGCACACGGGGATAGACTCCGGCTGGGGGCGCGACTGGGATCATCAGATCGTTTGGAATCGCCCGTTGCATCCTGAGAACGCGGGTGCGTACTACGAGAAGCAGATTCTCTCGATTGATGGTGTTGAAAAAGAGGTGGAGGGCTACCCTGCCGACAATTACACGCAATGGGCCTGTGAATACATCAAGGGAGCGCACCGGGATGCCGCGAAGCCCTGGTACCTCTGGCTCTGCTACGGCAGTGTGCATGGCCCTTCCAAGCCTGCCGCCCGCCACAAGGGGCGATACAAGGATGCTGAAGTGCCTCTGCCTGCTGACATTCTTCCGCCCCATCCCGGGAAACCAGACTACCTCGACAAGACGCAATCGTGGGTCAAGGCAGACGATGGGCGCGTCGTCGCGAAAAAGAGCGGCGAAGCATTTGGTGACGAGAGCGGAAAGAGGGCGACGGTATTTGCCGACTGGGTGCGCCAGGTAAACGAATGTGTGCCTGCAATTGATGAAGGCGTGGGCAAGCTTATCGACGTCCTGCGCGAGACCGGGCAGTTCGATAACACGCTCCTCATCTACACCGCCGATCAAGGATTTGGGATGGGAGAGCACGGTTTTCGCACCAAGCTGGCCCCGTATGACGCCACCTACCGCTCGCCTTTGATTTTCTCCATGCCGTCGTCATTGCCGCAGGGGAAGGTTTGCCCGCGGCCCGTCAATGCCGCTGATCTTGTGGCTACCTTTTTCTCCTTCGCTGGCATTGAACTGCCGTGGAAAATGCATGGGAGGGACATCACCCCATTGCTGAAACAACCCGACGCCGACTGGCCTCATGTTTGCCTCTATGAAGGCACGGGCGAGAAGTATGGTTCCGACGTCGCGGCTACCATCAAACGTGATCCAGCCGGTGCGGAGCATCACGGCGTTCCATTTTATGTCGCGATCATCGATGGTCATCACAAGTACATCCGCTATTTGGCTTCCGATCAGCCCGAGGAACTCTATGACCTCAAAGCCGATCCCGACGAACTCCGGAACGTAGCGGATCTCGCCGCGAATCGGGAGTTGATAACATCGATGAGATCGAAGTGGGTCGCGGAGTTGCGCAAAACCGAAGCGGGTTTTCTCGACGTCTTGCCTCCAGTGAAGTAGGTCAGGTGGCCTCTCTGCGCGTGTCAGTCAAAATGGGGTAGGGGAGGTAGCGTCGCGCACGCGATTGACTGGGTGAGCGCCAGCAAATCGCGCAAAAGTGAAAATTATTTCATTTTTGAGTTGCATACTATTAATTTCATGTGATAATCTACATTTGTTTACTGAATCAGCCGTCTCGGTGGGCGGCGGAAAGGGAAAACAAAACCAAGCAAAGCCATGAAGTCCGCGTTCCATCTCAATCGAGTCCGGCTCACGCTGTTGCTCAGCCTTGTTCTTGGGGCTCTCCCGCTTCACGCAGCCGTCCTGACTCGTGCGGGGTTGATCGAGGTCACCAGTTGCACGGCGGGACTTGGCTCGGCGTTCGTTGTGGGAGACATCTTCACCTACACATTGAGCTACGACGACGCGATCACAGACATGGACTCCGATCCTGGATACGCAGAGTTCACTGGCGCGCTTCTGTCATTCACAATCGCCCCGCAGACGATTCGTGCTGGCATCTGGACGCCGACAGGTACCTACGGCAACGGGTCGGTTTACGCCGAGGATGGAGCGGCGCAGTCTTGGTACTTCGACGTCATTCCAGACATCGGGCTAGGGCCTTCGGTGAATGGTTACATCCCGACGATGGCGGCCATGGGCTTTGGCGGGTTGCCTTCCAATGGCGATACGGGTGGCGGCCAGACACTAGGTGCCATCACCGGCAACCTACTCGATCAAGTATCCCCGTCAGCGAACAATGTGGTCGAACTGGCCTTCGAGCAAGGCCTCGACACCCAGGTGGTGACTTTCAATCTCACGACTTTTCATGCGCCGGAACCGGGCAGAACGATGCTGCTTTTTGGAGGATTGGCAGTGGCACTTGCCCGGCGCAGGCGCAGGTAGGAAAAGGGGGGCAAAAGAACGGACCGGGTGGCGGGCCCTGGAGGTAGCCTTAGCCACCCGGTCATCTTTTTGACCGGATGCGCCGGTTTTCAAACGAGCCGCGTGTAGCGCTTGCCTGGCAGTGGGCGCACGAGCCGCTTCATCTCCAACCGCATCAGCGTTGAGGAAACGGTGGCGGGCGTCAAACCTGAACGCGTGGTGAGATCATTGATGTGCGCCTCCTCCGTGCCGATCGCGCGAAACAGAATCTCCTCGTCGAGTGTCAACGTCACAGCCGGGCGCGATTCCTCCACCTTCGGGCTGTTCGGCGCGGTCGGGAACAGCGTGTTCAGGTCATCCAGAATGTCCGCTCCGTCCGTCACCAGCTTTGCTCCTTGCTGGATCAAACGATTGCAGCCCATCGACGTCGGCCGGTCGATATTTCCCGGCACCGCATACACCGTGCGCCCTTGCTCCACGGCCTGTTGCGCTGTGATGAGCGATCCACTTCGCGCCGGCGCCTCCACCACCAGAAGCCCACAGCTCCAGCCTGCCACGATTCGATTCCGATAGGGAAACGTCTGCTTGTCCGCGATGCGGTCCACGGGATACTCACTCACCACCGCGCCGTTTTGCGACATCTTCTCGCCCAGCGCCAGATTCTCCGGCGGATAAAACGCACCAATGCCCGAGCCGAGCACGCCGATGGTCCGCCCCTTCGCCGCCAGTGCCGCTTCGTGCGCCGTGGTGTCAATGCCGCGCGCCAGGCCGCTGATCACCGAGTAGCCCGCGTACGAGATCTGAAACGACAGCTTCTTCGTCATCGCCATCCCGTACGCCGTCGCACCGCGCGAGCCCACCACGCCGATGGCATTGTGGTCCCGCTTCGTCAGCTCGCCCCACACATACAGCACCACGGGCGGATCATGGATCTCCCTCAGCAGTGGCGGGTAAGCCTCATCTTCCCGAGTCACGATCTTCAGATTGAGTTCCGCGATTCTCCGCAGTTCCGTCTGCAAATCGCAGTGCTCCTCCCAATTCGAAACCGTCCGCGCCAGCTCATCGCTAAAGCCATCCACCGTCACCACCTCGCCGCTCGTCGCCATCAGCGCGCGTTCCGGCGAGCCAAACTTTTCCAGCAGCAGCCGCACCCGCACCGGGCCGATTTTCGGCAGCAAATTCAGCGCGAGGTAGGCTTCGGTGCGGGTCATGCGCTGGGTTCACTTCGACGGCAGCTTCAACTGCGCAAGTTCGTCCGATGGGATCGCGGCCATGTGTGCGTCGCGATGCACGAGCGTGAGGGCGTGTTGCTTCGCCGTTGCCGCTATCAGCGCATCCACCAGCGGCAGTCGCTCGGGCGAGCGCTCGCGCAATCCAGCGGCCAGATGCCCTGTTTGCTGCGTCACCGGCAGCACCCGCGCCAGCAGGCCGAAGTAGTGCAACGAAGCCACGATGCGCTCGTCCTCGTCGATGCCTTCCTGCAAGAGCCTGCCTTCAAACTCGGCCACAGTCACCGCGCACGCGGCCGCATGGTCGCGCCCTTGGTCAAGAATGGCCTGCGTCTCCTGCGCCCCTGGCTCGTCAAAAAAATGCGCCAGCAGCGCCGAGGTGTCGAGCAGGTGCGACATCAGCGGCTCTGGGTGCTTTCGTTCATCCGCTCACGCAGCAAGTTCTCAACCGGCTGCTGCCCGGGCTTGAGTTGCCGCCTGCCAGAGCCTCTGACCAGTGCAGCCAGCGCGGTCGCCGGCACCGTCTCTCCCGACACCGCGCGTCGCAGCACGCCATAATCACGCTCGGGATGACTCGCCTGCAAACGGTCGATCACGCCGGAGAGTTCGTCGATTTGCAAGGGAAGAGTCATGCCGCGAAAATAGTCCGCCTCTCCGCGCACGACAAGCCTGCACTTCAATTCATCAAGCTCGCAATTCTTCGATCGCACCGCGGATCTGCCCCAGCGTGATTTGCTGGCTCACAAACGCATCACCCAGACCGCGCAGCAGCACAAAGCGGATCTTCCCAGCATCGAACTTCTTGTCGTGCATCAGGTGCTTCAGGATCGACGCCGTCTTCAGCGTCGCGGGCAGTTTCACCGGCAAATCAAACCGCGCCAGCATCTCGCCGATGCGGTCCGCCTCCGCCTGCTCCAGGCCCGACTCATGCACCGACAGCCGCGCCGCCGCCACCAGCCCCAGGCTGATCGCCTCCCCGTGCAGCAGCTTCCCGTAGCCCGCCGCTGCCTCGATGCCGTGACCGATCGTGTGTCCGAAATTCAGCAGCGCCCGCATCCCCTTCGTCTCGTGCTCGTCCACCTCCACGATGCTCGCCTTGATCGCCACATTGCGCGCGATCAGCGCCGCCAGGTCCCCCTTCTTCATCGACACCAGCTCGATCTGCTCAAACATCTTCGCATCCCGGATCGACGCATGCTTGATGATCTCCGCAAAACCCGAGCACCACTCGCGCTTCGGGAGCGTCTTCAGAGTCTTCGTATCCGCGATCACCAGCCTCGGCTGATGAAACGCCCCGATGATGTTCTTCGCTTCCGGGATCAGATTCACCCCCGTCTTCCCGCCCACCGAGCTATCCACCATCGACAGCACCGTCGTCGGCAGTTGCACAAACGGCACCCCGCGCTGGTAGATCGCCGCCACAAAACCTGCCGCATCGCCGATCACCCCGCCGCCCAGCGCCACCACCACCGTCTTGCGATCAAAGCCAGCTTTCACCATGTCACGGCACGCACGCTCCGCCGCCTTCATGCTCTTGCCGTCCTTCTCCGTCGTCGGCATCAGAAACGCCTCCGCCTTCAGTCCCGCATCCGCCAGACTTTTCATCACCGGCTTCAAATGCTTCGCGCCGATGTCCTTGTTCGTGAACACCGCCACCCTCTCCGGCAGCTTCCGTGCCACCATCGCCTCACCCACCATCTCCAGCGCACCATCCCCCACGATCACATCGTAGCTGCGGCTGCCTAGGTTGACGGGAATCTTGTGAAAGGGCAGGGAACTCATGGTATTAAGGCAGGAAAAAATTCAGCACATCCGCGTGCCACCGACTGTGCCGTCGTTTCAAGAGTCAGGCAAATCGTTTGCCGTGCCGTGTCGCCAGAGCGCACGAGTGAAGCCCCGCCTGCTGAGACACCCTCCTGCGGATCAAGCTCCACCACCGAGACAGAGCGAGAGCGAAAGCACAGTCATCCAACGGCTCCACCCGGAGCGCTCGCTACCCGCAGCGGGTTTGAAGGGTCCAGTGGCGGGATTCATGCCAGCAAGGCACGATTTTTCGGCTCAGTGGATTAAGTTAGACCCTCATTTGGACGCCATCTTGAGCCGATCAACGATCAGGCGACGGCGAGCGGGAAGCATCAATGACACGAGAGTTGTCATGCGAGCTGCTGGATGAATCTGTTTTGTGTCCACCTTTTGCAGCCGCAGTGTCGTCCGCAAATGCAATGGTCGCTGATGGTAGATGATGGGGTGGCTTTCCTGTAGGCGTCGGATACCCGCCAGGGGGCACCCGACGGCTGGGTTTCCGGGCGTGGTACGGGCTGTACCACGCACCTTTTCGGCGCTACCATGCGTGGTACGAGCCGTACCACGCACCTTTTCGGCGCTACCACGCGTGGTACGGGCCGTACCACGCACCTTTTTGGCGGTACCACGCGTGGTACGGGCTGTACCATGCACCTTTCCGGCGCTACCACGCGTGGTACGGGCTGTACCATGCACCTTTTTGGCGGTACCACGCGTGGTACGAGCCGTACCACGCACCTTTTTGGCCGTACCACGCGTGGTACGGGCCGTACCACCTCTCGTTTTTGATCGCCGGGGGAGGGTGGCGGAAAATAAACGCACCTCCAATGCGCTAAGGATCAGTGCTTTCAGGGCGGGGGCGGTGTTTCTGGAAGATTTACATCGCTTTCGGGAGGCGATCTGGACAATAACGGATATTGACTGGCAACGACTGTCACTTCGTGACAAACCGCCCCTTCCGGGTGCCACGCCTGACCTAGGATTCAACCAACGGGACGACGGCAGTGGCTTATTTTGGAC